>JGI24158J21664_10007958_pt1 | contig 14080 bp, 5 predicted proteins | sample Ectturendosymbi3_FD_21664 | JGI IMG/M metagenome (IMG submission 21664) | reverse complement strand
AGGTCATCCAAAGTATCAAAAGACTCGGATTGTAGCCTAGTTTCCAGTAAAAACTTCAGCGAAATACTACCACCTAACGGTTGGCGTCCAGGGCCAGGCAACATGGGCCAAGTTGGTCTAAAAGTCCTCCACTTATGACGTCACTCACAAAAAAACCACACCCCCCAAGCAAAAGAAAAAATTCGAGTGCAGACTAGAAGACTTGCCGCATCTTTTGACGCTTCGACCAGGTCCGTAACCCGAACAGGAACGGAGATATTCCCACGCAAAGCCACGTGCGTTTAGGCAGTTTTTTTTTAAATCTCCGAAAGCAGCCGGACGCCAAAGTGTTAAAATTTGTATTTTGTGGGCACTGTTCAATTTACAAGAAATTTTTTACTACATTAGAGTTTTACATGATTTATAAAACTACTGTGGACTGCTTACATGAAGCTTCGCAACAATCGCCGGCATTTGGGAAACCGTAACACAGTTTGTAACGAACAACCAAACTAAAGATATCCTATGGATAATAAATTTTAATAATCTCTAACGCACATGTTACAGCAAGATTGTACGTAACTCACACAGCCAGGTCAAGGAATTCCTACTCTCAAGTCACGTAATCACGGCATGCCTGCGGGTCCTGCACAGTATTAACCATTGGTTCTCAACCTTTTCGCTGAAGGGAGACAAATCCAGATCTACGATTTTGTGAGAGCGTCGCACTAAAAAAATTAACTCAAGTCAATTCACATGTTTTGTAGCAGAACGAAGTCTGTTACACAAAATATTAGAGGTTTTATTCATTGGCGTAGCCAGGGGGACTATGGGGCTATTCTCCCCCTAACTTTTAGAACATATAGTCATTTCACGCAGATAAATTAATTCTTCTGGCGATTTTTTATTATTAGCCGACGTTTCGTCCACCTATTCAAGTTGGCTTCATCAGGGCAATGTTTTTTAACCACGTACAACATACAACTTACTAATAACAAGCAACAGTGAACAGCGGTTTTCATTTTGCACTTCTACGATTTTTCTGTGGCATGCTGTTAGCTATTCCTATAACGTGATGATCAGTTTTGCATTTTTTGTCTTTGTACGTCATACTGCTCATTGTTTCTTATAAGTTGCATTTTATACGTGGTGAAAAAACATTGCTCTGAGGAAGCCCACTTGAATAGGTGGGCGAAACATCAGCTAATAATAAAAAATCACCAGAAGAACTAATTTATCTGCTTGATTCAAAACCTGGTGGCAAACGCTACAAAATAACAACATGAGTAGCAAAAAGAACACCATATAGTCGTTTTGTGCTTTGAGAGGTGGTATCCCAAATAAAATAGTGTTAACAGTTTGGCCCTCCAATCTTTTTGGTCCCTCTCAAATTTTTGGGCTGGTTACGCTATTGATTTTATTGAAAGACTGCTGAGAGCTGAATGAAAGTTGCTTGGGAGCCACATGTGACTTTCAGAAAAGTGGTTTTAATTTGCTAGTGGTGCAGCATTTGAAGTGAGCGTGGTGTCGTGTTTCAATCATTGATTGTTCGGTGGTGGTGAAACTTGTTTTTAAGCGATCCGACCTGTAGAACGATATTCAGACGGTGTTAAAAGTTTCTGTTGAGTGAACGTTCTACGCATGCAATTTTTGGGTGCGAGTGCGCAGTTGCTAGAGTAAGCTTGTTGTGAGTGGACGCTAGTTTGGGCACGAGTTAAACATTTTTGCTACAAACTTGATCACGTTAAAGCTTTTTTGCATATTATGTTACTTTCTGCAACAGAAGTTCTGCAGCGAAATACTATACTACCACCTAACGGTTGGCGTTCAGGGCCAGGCAAAGTGGGCCAAGGTGGCCAAAAAATCTTCCACTTATGACGTCACTCACAAAAAAAAACGCATGCAAGCAAAAAATTTTTTTGGAGTGCAATCTACTAGACTGGCCGATCCGTTTGGGCCGCTGAACAGCTCTCTAGCGCAATGGGCAGAGGACCTAGGGCGTTGGTAAGGCAACCGAAAACTGCTGTTTTTTTTGCAAAAATCGCCGAAACCAGGCGGCTCTAAGAGTGTTAAAACTCGTCAGAAATATCAATATAATGCAATTCCAATTTTAGAAGCATTTTCTTGCCCCGTAAATACACTGTCGTGCATTTGTTTCTTATCAGTAACATCCATGATTTTCAGGGCAACAGTAAAATCTTTGCAATATTCTTTGCACCCGGCATGGCCATAGACTCCTGTCAGAAAAGATTTGTAATGAATGTGCACCTCAGACAATGTTTTGCCAGAGCCAAGCCTTTCTGACTGAAAAAAATAAAGGAAAAGCCAGATTTAGAAAAACATCCAGCTGTGGCTCTAAACAAGTTTCTTTTGGCTGCTTTATGACTTCACAAGTGACATGAACATACTATCTGTTACTTAACAGTCTTGTGAATTGATAGTTCATGACTACATAAATACCTGTAATATGATAGAAACTTCCTTTGATTACTTGCATATGGGTTATCTTTTAGTGTTTCTTATGGAACTTCTGCTTCCTAACAGTCCTTTAAACAGTTTAAGGTTGATAGGACCTAGGTTACTAAAGACTTCAGGTTTCTTTTTGAGATCAAAGCATCTAATTCAATTGAAGTGTTGGAATGCAATGAAGGGTAGATCTTATTAGATTGCCAATGAAGTTTAGAGGTTGGATAAACTTAAATAAAATCAGTTGAAACATGTTTGATAAACTTCATATGGATATATCATCCTGAAAACATTGTTTTAAGGAAGTGTATGTTTTACTATACACAACAGGAAAGCAACTGCCATGTTTTTCTAATGTGACCTAATTACTCTGTATATAACAAAATTTGAAACTGAGATTCTGATCTTTTTTGAGCTGCGTGTGTCATTTTAGGCTGCTACATTTATTCATGTTCCAAAACCATGTCTTTGAATCATTCTGATATTGGTTTGAAAATTAAGTACAGTGCAACCTGTTACAAGGCCTCATCTGCTATGAAAAAAAATCAGCACCAATTTAATTAGCAACTTTGATAATGAAAAGCAAGGATGCTTGTTTTGTAGATGAACCATTTTAGTAATTAACAGACTCACTTCTACAGTTTGTCTGCACCATGACAATTATTTTTGGAAAAATCTGCTGTCAAACAAATGCATTGCTGTGATTTGTTTGACCTTCACTCAGCACATAAAATATCAAAGCAGTCTCAACTATAACCTCAGATGCTACAAAGAGTGCCCAACGCTCATATCCACAAGTTCTTCTTGGATTTAATTAAGTGGTGTCCTACTCACAACATATACATAATATGCTCATTTACAAATATGATGATTTCACAGTCTGTGCAATGCCACATTGTGCTATTAACTAATATGTCCTTGAAATCATTAGGTCACATTAGAAAAACATGGCAGTTGCTTTCCTGTTGTGTATGTACGTATGTATCGCAGCAACAAAAACATATACTTCATGTAAACAATGTTTTCAGAATGATGTATCCATATGAAGTTTATCAAACACGTTTTAACTGAATATATTGAAGTTTATCCGACTTCTAAATTTTATTGGCAATCTAATATGATCTTCCCTTCATTGCATGAGATGCTTTGAACTCAATAAGAAACCTGAAGTCTTTAGTAAGCTAGGTTACATCAACCTTAAACTGTATATAAAAGACTGTTAAAGTGCAGAAGTTCCATAAGAAACACTAAAAGACAACCCATATGCAAGTAACCAAAGGCAGTTTCTATCACATTACAGGTATTTATGAAGTCATGAACTACCAATTCACAAAACTGGTTAGCAACAGATAGTATGTGAATGTCACTTGTGATGTCATAGAGCAACCAAAAAAAACTTGTTTAGAGCCACAGCTGGATGTTTTTGTAGAACTTCATACATTTTAGTCTTGAGAATAACATGTTTGAAAACGCAGGTATGTCTTCTATCTAAACCAGCAAAAATTTTACATTTTTCAGCATCCATCCCAAATTGGGCGAGCAATGTAGGGGGTAAAAGTGCAAATATCTTGAAAAGTATTCGTTTTAGGTAAATTTAAACTGCATATTTAGAAGCATGCATTTTAGGGACCCATTTCGGGTCCCTAAAATCAGAGAAATTATGTCACTGCAGATCCATACCAGGTTCCTAACATTTTCCTTAAAAAAACTGTTAAATCCATTATACAACAAAACAAATCTGCAAATCTCATGTTACTGTTAAATCTTTTTGTTGTCAGTTTACACCTGCTATCAATTATATTGCTGACTAGTCAGGTGTAATTATGTTGTTGCTTGCTTTGTTTATTTTACATTGGGTTTAAATCTTGCATCTGGAAAATAAAATGTGCAGTGCAAATAAGCACAAAAAAAGTCCGCAGGCCCAACCGCTAGGCCAAACTATTTCGCTGAAGCTTTTATTGGAAATTAGGCTTGAGCTTGACTCTTTTAAGCCTTTGATCGACTTTCTACTGTTTCTGGATAAAAAATTATGATCTAAAATAAACGAATTAATTATCTAATTAGTCAAATATTTTTATTTCTTTAGATCATAACTTTTGAACCCAAAACCCCAGCAGATCATCCAAAGTATCAAAAGACTCGGATTGTAGCCTACTTTTCAATAAAGACTTTAGCAAAATGCTACCATCTAACAGTTTGAGCCCAAGGCCAGGTGAAGTGGGCCAAGTTGGCCTAAAAGTCCTCCACTTATGATGTCACTCATAAAAAAATCCACATCCCCAACCAAAAAATTCTTTTTCGAGTGCAGGCTAGAAGACTTGTTGTGTCTTTTGAGCCTTTGAACAGCTCTCTATCACTTTAGGCACCCGAGTTACGCGTGTGAAACCAGCGAAAACCCTGAAACTGGCTGGATGCCAAAGTGTTAAAGCTAAATTTGAAAATGTTGACATCAAAACATTTTATCAAGGTATTGGACCAACGTATCCCCAAATAAAAGGAATGGCATCAAGGACCATGTCAATGTTCACTATTACTTAAATATCTGCCAACAACTGTTCTCTTTGATGAACTTAAACAAGTCTCAATTCCGATCTCAATTGACAGACACGCATCGAAGCCCAATGTTAAATCTTTGATACCAGATTTTAACATCCTTGAATGCCAAAAGATGTCAAGTTTCTTTGAGTTGCAGTGCTATGAAGAAATAGTAAATGAAAGTATCGATTGTATAATTATGCGCAAAATTGTCTGGCCCGCGAGAAAGTGCGTAAATATGGCCCACAGCTCCAAATGAGTTTGACATCCCTACGCTCGCGGCGACAGAGTTATGCCTGTGCATAAACACGTGCGAACTGCTGGTCTTGGGCTGAAATCATACCGTCTTTGAAGGTGTTAAGACTTTCGATACCAAGTGTTCAGTCCACACCAGCTGAGTAGCAGTTCAGAAGAAGACATCAGTAATAAAGAAGTTGATGCATGTACAAGAATATTTCATGGTGCCTTCGTTATTGGTAGGAAGGACCTTGGGTTACTGCTGCCACTGCCGTATCTACACGGATCTCTAAACATATAGATAGCTGACTACAGCGCTTACAATGCCTGAAAGTACTTTACTCCAGAAGTAATTCTTCACTCAGTTGTCAAATACACCAATGAAGAAACTTTCAGAAAAGGAGAGATTGACTTTGACTTGAGCATGTGTGAGCTAGAGTCGTTTATTGCTCTCCAGTATGTCATAGGACTCACCTACTTCAGTTTCTTTACAATAAAACTTGCAGTATTCTAATATTTTTAGAAAATATGCCACTTGTTAGATTTACTGCTATCCTGAAATATTAGAGTTTTCTGAGCCAGGAATACACCTATTCACAGCAATACGTGTTGATTTCCAGACACTAGCATCCATGTATGAGTGAAAATATGTATGAAATATTTTGTTGACAATGGACAAACAGTTGATGCTTCTAAATTCATGTTGTCCTTTCACTACCTTTATGCCAAAGAAACCCAATAAATACGGTATCAAGTAAATGAGTTGTTTCATAAGTCATCTGGTAAAATATTTAGTAGACAGAAATTCATTCTTCAACTGATACACAACATGCGTTTGCAAAAAGTTTCACTTGAAAATGTTGAGGCCAATCCTTCTTCCGTCAACTGAGATCTCCCTCGAAAACATAAAAAATGTCATGGAGCAAGATACAACAAGGTGTAGGTGCATCCGTAGCAAGAAAGCAATTTGTGGCACATGTTCTGCTGGCATTTCAAAAATAACTTACGTAAAATAACATGGTGCTCATCCCCTAAATTTGAAGTACTTAGGTTTAGAAAACAGGAAAAATGTTAACAGTTTTGTTTCCAAATTTCAGTAAATATGCTTCATGTTAACAGTATCTCTGTGATTTACATTACTGTGCCAAGACTAGTCTCACTATTAGCAGCTATGACATTACAATTATGTAAATAGCTGCTTCTGTCTCACAGCATCTCACTGGCTATATTCAACTAGCTGATCAGCTGTCAAAGAGACATATATGTTCAATCATTTAAAAGATTGCAGTGCAATGATTTGGTGTTGTTTGACACTTTGGTAAACTGCGGGGAAGAACCACGATTTCCATTGGGATTAACAGCCATATTTCATTCCCTTTATGTTAAGAAGTCAGAGTTGAAAATTTTGGAAAGGCTGTAGTCGGAAATTTTAGAAACTCGGAGTCGAGAGTCGGAAATTTGGGGAAGTCAGAGTCGGATATTTTACCTCCAACTACAGAACCCTGGTAACAACTAACGTACGCGAAGAGTGATCATGGCATGTGATCTCTGTTGTTGCTTGCTGCTACAGTGTGAAGCTTTGCGCACATGTCACTCGGGCTTTCCTATTGCAACAAAATAGTGCTGTGTCCATAATGTGAAGGTTGTGCCAGGTGCAACCTTCACAAAAATGACGTGCGATTGATATGGTTTGTTGTAAACAGGAGGGGATGTTGTTGCAACCACACCATTGGTGTTGCGTTGCATGTGTGATTCACCACGAACGGCATGTGCGCGAAGAACAACACCCATATATACATGGCGTGAACAAGCAATTATGGAGTGATCACGTCATGTGATCTCTATTTTTGCTTGCTGCCACATTGTGAAGCTTTGCACACTTGCCACTTGGGCTTTCCAATCGCAACAATAGCCAAATGGTTAGTGTCTATGCCTTTTGTGCAAGTGGTCATCAGTTCGACTCTCACCATTTGGTTTGGCTTTGCTGGTAGAGATGACACCTTCAGGGAGCATTTTTTATGTACTTTTTTAAAATGTTTTGGGCTTAGCTTTTGTGTCTACATTTAGCGTTTTAGGTCAACGTGACAAAGACCTTGTCATCCTTGTCACATGACCAATTCAACCAATCTGGTTCGCTTAATGGTAAAATAGTTCCAAGAGTGCTTTTGCCTCTGATGGCAAAATAGACATTACTAAAATTTTAAGTACATCAAAAGCGGTCTAAAAAAAGATAGTGAAAACATATAATCTTATGTCAAACATCTACAAGTACCTTCTGTCAGTGTTTAAAATATTGTATTCTTCATGAAGTCTCTGCAACATCAATACAACCAAGTTGAGACCTGAACATACAATCCCTTGCTCAGCAGGAATAGTCATTTTCTACTCAACCATGTTGACAGTAGTGTGAATGTCTTGAACTCACATTTATATCTGGCACAAAACCAGATAGGTTTTCAGAGCCGGATGCAGTATTTTAGTCCTTCAAAAGCAACAACTGGATACGGTCGTTTGGACAAGCACATTGTGAATGTGCTACTAGCACATGCTGAGTATTTTACTAAAACATAATAAATGTGCCAATTTGCATATTACAATGTGCTAGTGGCATAGATGAAAAGGTGCTGGCCTAATTCATAAAGTTTTTGAGCAGTGTCAATTCATTCTTACTCCACAAGACTACCAACCTATAACAACATGTTTTTATTTAAGGTTAACTCTTCCTTGGGAAAATGTTCCTTTACATTTGTTGGCCAAAAAAAGACAACTTTTGGTTGGGGGGTGCGGACTGTTTGTGACTGACGTCATAAGTGAAGCAGTTTTGGGGTCACTTTGGCTCGTGTTGCTTGGCCTAGGGCCCAACCGCTAGGCCAAAGTGTTTCACTTAAGTTTTCAATGGAAACTAAACTCGAGTCCAAATCAAGTCTTTTGAGCCTTTGATCGACTTTCTAACATTTCTGGTTCAAAAGTTATGATCTAATATAAACAAATTAATTAATTATCTAATTAGTCAAATATTTTTACTAACTTACATCACAACCTTTAAACCCGAAACCCTAGCAGGTCATCCAAAGTATCAAAAGACTCGGATTGTAGCCTAGTTTCCAGTAAAAACTTCAGCAAAATACTACCACCTAATGGTTGGCGCCTAGGGCCAGGCAAAGTGGGCCAAGGTGGCCTAAAAGTCCTCCACTTATGACGTCACTCACAAAGAAACCACACCCCCCAAGCAAAAAATTTTTTTCGAGTGCAGACAAAAAGACTTGCCGCGTCTTTTGAGACTTTTACCGGGCCTGTAGAGCATATCGGACTGGAGAAATTCCCACGCAAAGCCACATGCGTTTAGGCGTTTTTTTCCGAAAATCCTCGAAAGCAGCCGGACACCAAAGTGTTAAAAACTGAATGTTTGAAATAAGATAAAATAGTGGGGAAACTGTTGCAATAAATACTTTGGTAGTTTGTTGACCAAGTCCAGCTATGCCCATTGTCCAACCCAAATGGCTTACTGAGCCAAAAACTACGTCACTATCTTAACCAGGGCCGCACATGGAAAGACATATTAATGAGGGCTGTACATTGAATGACTTACTTTGATCTTAGCAAACTAAATTTAGTTTAAGCTAATGCACTGAAGCGTTCGAATCCTAATTGCAATGGTAACAGATGGGATAAAGTGCCACTGAAGACTACCTGCACCACAAATGTCAAATTCAAGATGTTATCAAAATAAGGACAGGTTGTCAGTATGTTGGATAATTTTACTACAACGAAAACCTGATGGGCCGTACCAAACCTCATTGACTACCAAAGTGATAATGAAGCATGTGCTATATTTTCACGAATTGTCAGACGTTTGGATCAAGTGCAGTAAGCCTTTTCTGGAAGTTTTGGGAAAAGTTAAGCTAATATTACTACGGAAGTTTCTGACGAAATATTTTGCGGAGCAAGTTTCAACCAAGTACTGCACATGCGTAACAAATACCGCAATTGTCTTGAGATGAATAAGACCGGTGGAAACGCCATAAGACTTAAGCTGACCGATTTGCAACCTGCTTTAAAAAACTTGCAGATAACAGCCAGGGGCAAGGTTCGTAGTAGTTGGAACCAGGACAGTGGAACCGAAACTCAAAAATTTCGTGTATTATATTATCATGCATTTCACGTAAAAAGTACTCAATTTATTTTGACACATACTTTCCTTGTATTAATAACTGTTGGGCTAGGCCACAGGGTCTACAGAAAATTGTATACTTTAATTAGGGGTCAATGTGCAGAAACGTTTGAGAACTACTGCTCTAGAGGCACCATCATGGTAGTCAAGCATACGCATTAACGTCTGCTGTGCGAATGGTTATCGGTTTGCTCTCACCATGTTCAGGCGCCTTGTATTTTGGTAGTTGTGGTTGCACTTTTCATGGAGCCGGTTTTTATTTTCTTTTTTCAAAGGAAGTGGCTATAAGTCTGCTGCCAGTGAAACAGTTCGAATAGAACGCTGAGTTTGTCACTCTAGCAGCACCATCATGATTGTCGAGCAGATGCGTCTACATCTACCGTGCAACTGGTTTTCGGTTCAGCTCCCACCATTGTGCCTTTTGTTTTGGTAGTGGTGCAGTTGTTTTAGTATGGGTTGCACTTTCTTTACTCTTTTCAAACTTCCCAAAATTTAGTGTTCAGATTTACGATTCAGGTTTGGGGGTGGCATTTAGGGTTTAAGGGTTAGGTTTAGTAGTAAACTTCTATCAAGCGTAGAGCAGTTTACTGCACACTTGTGCTTTAGTGTCACATTACAGGTGGCGGATGAGTATGTTTTCAAAAATGAGGGTCCATTGGCAGATCTATAGCTACTGCCAAAAAAAAAATATATATATATTAATCAAGACTTCTATCCACTGCAAAATATCTGACCAAATTTCATACATCAGTTGTTTCTCAGAATAAAGGCTAAACTGGTGATTTTAACCTTAACTCTAAGCCTTAAATCTAAACCCATATCTGGGTTTACAAATAAAAACATGTCTGGGTTACAAAATCAGCATTATATATGTGGCACAAACCTGGATCTAGAGTTTTTTCAGTCATGACCACAACATTTTTGAAATGACCGAACAAAAATTAACTCATTTCAGTCAGAATGTTTGAAAACCTAGGCTAAAAAACATTGCTATAGTGAGTTTCACAACTGTGAGACAAATAACCGAAATGTTTCAGTGACCAAAATCTGAAAATGTCTCAGAAAAAATGACAGCAATGTTTCAACAAAAAAAAACAGACCTGGATACACTTTTCAAAGCCAGATATATTCTTTTAGTCCTTTGAAATTTAAAACCATATTCGTATACAGTCATTCAGACACTATCTTTTAGTATCAAATAGTGCATTTGAAATGAGCAACCCTTAGAAATCACCCCAAAGGTCTTTAGTGGCATTTGTAGGGGGATTTCTATATAATGCAGCATTGCTGGCTTGAAGCTGCTTTGAAAACTCATCAGTAGGAAACCTGTTTTTTTATGTTATTTGTACTGATCCCATAACACTAGTATATGTAGATGTGTTAGTAGCAGCAAATGTGCTACAAATGAGTTTTATCCTGCCTTTTGAGAACAACCTGTAACAGGGTCTGTTAATAATATGCAATCTGAGAAATTCTTGGTAAGTTGCTTGGTTAAGACATTATCACATTGATGATTGATGAAGGTAAGTGCTACGTCTAGGGAAACGGCCTGCATTTCTCATGCATGGAAGACCATGATCCCCCAGTCCAAACTGTTCCAACACATCAGGATCAGCATTGAAATACTCTATTTCACTGGATTGTGGTATCAATCCTGAGTGAAGGCAACTGCAATACGATGTTCACCACAGCCTCGCTTTACCAAACCAAGGTACAGTAGGTTGATAACATAGAACATTGCCAAATCAGATTGCCTCCGATTCTGACCAAGCAGCAGTGTGGCTGGCTTGAGCTTGCATGGATTTTGATTTTGTATTGGTAGTGTAACGTTGCTGGCCTAGCTAGTGACTATTAGTCTGTAACACCTGTACTAGGCTACTACTAGCACTTAACTTAAGGGCAACCAAACATGCCTAGTACTAGTTAGCCAGTCAACAGGTAGATAATTAACTAAATACCATCACCAACCATATCTGTGATGGGCAGCACAAAACATTCTGCGCTACACATTTATTTGGGAAATGACATAAGTGTAAAAAATGAGTCAAATCATATTGCATATTTTTTAAAATTTAAATTACAATAAAAAAGTGGGAACTACAAAACTACGCTTAATTTGAAACGAACCATCATTCCCAACTAAAATTTTAAACGGTATGTTACACAATACTCACAGCATTTGGGGCGAAAGTCAACACAGTGTTGCAAAGTTTACAAATATGCTAAATTTTGTTTCAGAATATGTTAAACAGGACAAATCTCAGCCAAATTTTTTTCGTAACAAAAAAAATGCCTAGAAAATTGTGAGTAAAACTTTTTCATATTTTTACTAAGTTTACTGCACAATTGACGATTCACATAAACACACTTTAAGGCTGTCTATCAAAAAGAATCCTTTCCCAGCAAAGAATCAGATACTAAGATTTTACAGTGTACATATTTCTCCTACTAAGATAGCATCATCATGGTCGTAGTCAGGGTCAAATTTTGACGGAGGCAAATATGTTAATTTTGTCACGGGTTTAATATGTTGTTGAATGTAGATCATGGAGACCTAGCATCCTGCCCTTATTTAATCTAGGCTGGAAGTACTTGTGGTGGTTGCAGAAAGTTTGCAGAAAGTTTACCAAGGCAAGTGCCTCATTGCCTCAATGTAGCTACGGCCTAGATCATGTCATCAGTTTTGCGAAATGCAAACTTTAAAAGAAATAGAACTGAAGTATAAAATAGAATTAAATAAAATCCACAAACAGTAAAGCTACCAATTAAGAGAATGTAATTAAAATTAGAAACCAACTGCCCACTTTACATACTATAGGGAAAGAAAAGACCACAGTAAGAACAATTAAATAAGGCTAGGTTGATGTTGCTGTCATGTCTTTACTAATAGAGCGGTACTATAGCCTTCATGTCACCAAGCACTGACTGGTGAGTGGTGGCAATTACATGCATTACATATGAGAGAGCGGGATTTCACTGGTGTATATACAAGATCAAATTTAGAAGTTGCTAACAAGACAGCTACTTGTAACATGGCAACATCAGAATCAGAGAGATGGATATTCATAATAAACATGCAAAAATGCTAGAATAACACTTGTACACATGAAAGCACAGCAAAGTATTTATTTATTTGTTTGTTTGCTTTGGACACATGGTCCACATCACAAGCAGTGATGTAGTCAAAGGTAATCGAATAACCACAAATGGTTAGTCATAACGCATTAGATAGTAGGTGTTAGTTGATAAACATTTAAACAAAGCCAACACGGAGATGACGTGCATGTAAATTGTTTTGATCAAGTCAAAAAATTATATGCTTTGCATTCCTGTCTGTTTCCTTTATCAAGGTGCCACAATAGTTTCAGTTTTTAACTGTTTCTCTCTTGTTTTCAGGTATTCTTTTTATTTATTCTTTTTCCTTTTCTGGAATATTTTAGTTGACTGCTGTGCAGCATTATTCCTTTACATAAATACTGCCAGCAGTTCTGTGTTTCAGGTTGATTAGGTGTACAACTAGTAAGTGTGTGCTACGAAGGGCTACGACCCAGTGAAACGCTGAGGACTGTCTTACCCAGGGTTTTTTAAGGCGCTTTAAGGACCTGAATCGGGTCCTTAGAATTGAAAATCAGGTCCCTAGAACCAGAGAAAATCGGGTCCCTAGAATCAGAGAAATCGAGTCCCTATAATAGGTCCATACTAGGTACCTAACATTATCCTTAAAAAAACCCTTGTCTAACCACAACATCAGTATCAAGACTCGTCGCAGTGTTCAGCTCTAATAGGCGGGGCTTCAAGGTTTCCTCCTGCGTTGAGATCTCCTGAATGTGCCTTGGGGGCTAAGTAGGAAGACGTGCCATTTGTTGTTTTGCTTTTTATCGTTGTTGCTCATTGATTTAGCTAATTGTTGTCATAATTTTGTATGGCTTTAATGCAGTCTTGCTATGTAACAGAAGGTTTTGGGATGGATTTACTTCCATTACTTCGGCTTCTTTATGGCCGGTGACCAGTCGCGATCATCCGTAGACCCACCACATGGCTGGGTCAATGATTTATTGCAAGCACATTATATCACTTACGCATCCTGTAACCTACTGGACTGTTACTTCGTTTGTTACATCACTGACTGTACACTTGGTAGTTGGTTTTAGTTATAGTAGTTGTTCCTGATGTGACCTTTTCCTTTCCAGTGTAAAGTGGGCAGATCAGATTTCATTTACTAAGTGTTTCATAATTGGTGTCTTTACTGTTTGTGGGTTCTATTTTTATTATACTTCATGTACTTCGCAGAGCTGATGCCTACCTTGTAGGCGAAATATATACTCTGTAAGATCTTAGTGTCTGATTCTGTGCTGAGAAAGGATTTCTTTCCACGGACACTTTAGAGTAGAATGTCTGCTGATTATTTCTTCATCATTGCCTTGGTACATACCAAAAAGGAAATTTACCACTACCCTCATTATTTGGTCACTTTCAAGTCTTAACAATGGTAAAGATTTGTTTCACTATAAAGCAACGTCTTACATCCTCGGAAACACGATTTTTTGTGAAAACAACGCACGCACGTCGCACACAGGACTGCGATGCAGAGGTAGCCAGAGATGATCACTATCCGGTTTGCCGGTTGGATATCCGGCAGGATAGTGAGTTTGCAACCGGATACGGATATCCAAAATCTGCTTTGAAACGGGA
>JGI24158J21664_10007956_pt1 | contig 14081 bp, 13 predicted proteins | sample Ectturendosymbi3_FD_21664 | JGI IMG/M metagenome (IMG submission 21664) | reverse complement strand
GCAGTATAAGTGGAAATGGGCGCCACAGAATACTCGTGATATTCCAAAGGAAATACAAAGCGTGTAAATTGAACTGAACAAACTTTGCAATTAAAAGCGCAGACTTGCTAACAATTCTTACCGCAATGTCAGCTACAACTACTTTCGTTGTGCTTGGAAGAAGAGCTTTTGCATTTTGAAGACACCACATTCCAAGCCCTCCAGCTCCAACAATTAACAAATTTGCTTTTCCTGATTCAAAAAAGTTGTTAAACTAATGAAATGATAAAATGCTTGAAAAAACTCATTTGTAATCGTAAAACCAGTTAACCTGTTGGGTAATTTGAACTTCATCCATATGGAAGCGCACCTCCACAAGTTTTGATTTGTCGAAAATTTGGCAAAATCTCAAAAACTTTGGGCAAAGAGGTATCGAAATTTTTAACAAACTAACAAAATCATATTACTTTGTTACTGAGTGTACAAAAAAAAGTTCATTATGTTATAAAAAAACACATTAAATGTATACTGTATACAATAAAATCAACAAACTTGTGCAAGTAACTTCGTGTTTTGGTATGTGAGAGCTGATGACTCACTTGAAAGTTTGGATAAAAAAGGCATTTCATTCACGTGCTTTATTAAATTGCACACTGTGGGAATGGAATATGCCAAGGAACCTATTTCGTATTTCATGCTAGGCAAGTCCAGAAAGCTGTATTTATAATTTTAATTACAGTGTTGGGATGGAATCATTTTGCCATACAGTGTGTATGTCTACAGCTAGATGCGAGATTCCTTGCTGAAAGCAACAGCTGGAATGTGACTGGAACGCCAAACCTCAGAACTGTGAAGCAGACGCTCAGAGTACTGAGCCAGCTGGCTTCTGCCAATGTTCTTGCACAGCCTAGCGTACTTTTTTCAGTTGGGTTATTGATAACCCAATTACAGGTACAAAATCTTCTATTTTCAAGTCTATAGCGACATGGTAGAGGGAAATAGAATGTACTAACAGCTAAAGAAAATTTGTAGGGTGAACGTTTGTCGCATAAAAGTTTTTCGGGCAAATTTGGGGAAATTCGAGCAAAATATTCTTTGCATGCACCCCAAAATTGCCTGCTCCTACACCTGTGCTTTATCAAGAGAGCGCAGTTTTTCTAGACGAGTTTGAGGTAAGAATAATAATCACGGGTGAAAACTGCTGCTTCAATTGCAATTATTACACAGATAATACTAATTCGTAAAGTATGATGCCATCGCTACTTGCATAGGATATTTTCATCGCAAGGAGTATAAGCGCGTTATTAAATCACTTTTTGCAGTTTTACCTTGTTTCATATTTTAGGTAAGCATGACCAAATCCAAAGCTAACAGACTATTGATCTTGCTTAAATTATTGAATCTTTTACAGTTATTGCATAACAGTGAAATGAACCTGGTAAGCTTTGAATAACTTGACCAGATTTACCTGGTCAAATAACTTGATAACTTGAAACCTGGTCCATAACTTGACCAGATTTTGCCTAAGCTTTGAATAACTTGACCAGATAAATCTAAACAATTAGCGGAAAGAACTTTGTCTGTCACAGGGCGATGGCAGGATGTGCTGCCACGACATGCACAGAATTTTTGTGTAATTTCTAATCGAGATACCCCACTTTCCATAAAAACATTTTCTGTAAATTTGACCTTGGTGACGAGTGCTCTCAGTAACAAAGTCAAACCAAGTTTTGAAAATCTGACTTTTCTTGTTACGTCGTAGTTCTTACCTTCTAATTTCGTTACGAGCTCAACATGTGGTTTGACGGTTGTAACTGCGTTGTACGTTGTTAATCCAGAGCAAGGCAGCATGCAAGCAACGTCAAGTGGAATAGAGTCAGGTACTTTTACGACTAAAGTACTCTCAGGAACCATGACAAAACTGGCAAAACTGAAGAAAATAGCAATGTTAAGTTTCAGTGATGAAAAGTCAAGTCAGCAATGAAATATTAGGTGTTTACACACAACGGTAGCCTCAATTTAATTAGAATTGAAATCAAACAGTATGATCGCAATCAATGACTTGGTGAAAAGTTTTAAGAGGTTTAATGATCAAAGGTATTATGAAGTAGGCGAGAACAAACACTCCACAATTGGGCAACGTGGATTCAGCTTAGTTTACTGCGATGATGAAAATTTGTTTTGCGATAAACACCACGGGATTAGTAAGGAACAGGCATAGACTTAAGTGGATGGAGATCAAAGGTTTTTCGTTTGATGTACCATGGCAATACTTACCTTTGACCAAGTTCAAAAGTAAGTGCAAATTCAAACGGGATCACCTACACTGAACGTCGCAGGAGGCCATCCGGTCGGTTTCACATAGGCTATGTCGTCTGGCAGTCCTCTTGAAGTTGCAAAAAAATGCTTAGCCGCTCTAAGAACGCGTTTATAACCTCCGCTTCTTCAGTCGCAAGTTCAGCTGCCTCACATTTGCTTCCATAGTAGCATTAGATGTCTTTAAGGACTGGTGGCTGCCTTTCAAATGCTACTGGACTAAAACTGACCTTTTGTTCACTATCTTTTAAAATCTTGCGAGCACTGATCTTTCGGGTCTGCATCAGGCTATATTTGGCACAGATCAAGGAAACATAATTTCACTAAGTTCTCTTAGTTTTCCAGCCTAGACTGTTTTTCACGCATTGTTAAAAAAATCAAATCAAGTAAAAAATACTTCAACAAATAGCTAAGCTGTCAAACGGCTGCTGCTTCAGGTGTTATCTAAATGCCCACGTCGCTCCGAATCAGTCCACCAGTTCTCTCTGCCTTCAGAAATACATTTGTATGAAATCAAGTTTTTTTGGTGATAACGTAGACACGGTATAAAGAAAAAAGGAAATCAAAAGATTCATGTCTCGGTTTAGCATTAGGAACGTGCTGGCCAAAGTTGCTGTCATTTTTTACAATGAAAACCTTAAAACTAAAAATTATGGTTTTAACAAGCGTTTAAAAGGTCTTTTCCTACAGCATTTCTCATTGCCAGACCTTTACCACGTGGAGTAGCTTTCTCTTATTACGATATTGCTATCAATGTTTGGTATTTCTAGTGGTGTATTTGCTGAAAGGCAAATGTTCCACTGAGCTCGCCTGTAATCACCTCTGTGAAAAATGCCAAGAAAAGTAAACCAATAACTATGGAAGGAAAGCCAAGAAAACATGGGCACTTAAGATTTAGTACGAAGAAATTAGTAGACTCCCTTGTTTCCTTTTGTACCGCAAGCTGTTCAGGCATAGATGCCTGAAGAAACCTACGGAAAACTTCAAAATATTTTAGAAAGTGTGTGCTTTTCTTGAAATGTTTCAACTCTTTCAAATAAGAGATCTTTCCGGCCTGAAAGTAAGCAATCGAGAATATAAACGTTCTTGCAAAATGAAAAAGTATCCAAGTGGAATGCCATGACCAAGTTTTGTGACGAAGTTTATTGAGAATCCATTTTTTGCCAAATCATTCAGCCCTTTTTCGAGATTCCCTANTATTTCTTGTTGTGGTAAAACAAAAACATTATGCCAAAAATAAGTTTTACTCTTTTTATGTTGATGCGATCTGGAGAGAATTGACATAATTACTATTAGCTTGCTCATTTCTTACCCTCCCGGTAATCCGAATCCGTAGTTGTAGCGCCGGGGTTCACACTGCGATGTGTCCACTTCAGTACAATAATTGCATTTACCGCAGCCTCGCCAGGGAAAAACTGCCACGCGGTCGCCGACTTTTAGCTCATCTGTAAAATTAAATTATTGATGCTGGAAAAGTTTTGTTGAAAGCAACGTTAACACTTTAACGAAAAACACAGAAAAGGCAAGTGTTGGTTCTTCAAACTTACTTAAAATGTGGAAGCGAAGGAAGCCAAGCACGTCATAGTTACTCTGTCATATTGAATTTGCACTCTGAAAAGTGCATTTTGTTGAATGTAACACAAAGCACGCTGCTTTTCACTACCTTCCGCCAATCAAAATTTCTGATTTTTCAGTTTTGAAATTTAAATTTTGTTATATAATACCACTGCCTTTCACCTTTTCACTGTCAAGACTAAAGTTTGAAATATTTTACATGAAAGAATTGTTAAAAAACGATTTAGCAGGGCTTTTTCGGCGATCTCTTTCCTATGGTTCTCTCATACAGCATCCGCCAGGCTGAAACAGGATCAGTTTACGTGCTATTTTTTCATGTTATAACATGAAACGAAGGCGCGTGGTTTGCCACTAAGACAAACCATTCATTTTATGACAGTGATTAGAAACAGAAAGTAGAGAAGCATTTGAAGTTCCTCTCTCTTGAAAGATTGTCTTGAATTTCCTGACCTAGGAGTAAACTTTCAGTTCTGTTGTCTCAAGGAACACTTGAAAAAATCTCGCAAAATAACGTTATTTGCAAATTATTTACAGCGAATTGTTGCACATACATGCTAAGCCTGAGATTACCAGCAAAATCAAATGTAGGAATAGCTAATCAAAGCATCATACATTTAGTAGTTATTTGCGTTTGTTATGTTAATGAATATCAAGTTTTCTGAACGTCAGTCGTTTAGATTGCTCCATCTAAGAAATATACTTCGCGCATCCTTAAATATTGGTTGCGATACTGATACTTAAACACCTAACTTTACTGAGATAATAGTCGTATCTGAAGTTGGAGCCCGAAATTTGGTTATTGAACATAAATGTGCATGTCAGATCTTGGCTGAGTTGTGAATCACTCCGAATCTACAGAAACCAATGGAAATATTTCAATATTGACTTCTGGAGCAATGTTGGAAATACTTCCATCTCGATTTCTGGGAATCCTTAACATTTCGGCACTCGGAGAAGCAAGAAATAAGCGATTGGACTCGCCAGTGCAATGCTTGCCTTCTCAAGAAACGACCTAGAGTTGTTATCCAGTGAAGTTTGGGACAAAAAAGGGCGACCCAGCCAGAGAACCTAATTCACCATTTTAAGTTCAGAAAGCCAACTTAGACCAGTGCAGCCAACAAGCTTTCACGCTCCGAAATGTGGGCATTTGTGCTCATCACACTAAGAGGAATTAACAAACATTGCACCACAGTTCCATCGAAAAAAACGATAATGCACTCCCACGAAACTTTGGCACGTTGACCTAACTTTAAAAAACTATCCATGATACAACGCATCGTAAACACTGAAGGACGTTTGTTTTCGACTTACTTTTACGTCAAACAACCGCAAAGGACCAAAGCGAAAAGGTGTAAAAATTATTTCTTAAATATAGCGGTTGCCACCTGAAGGCTGATCAGGTCCCAGCTCATACACTGTCCCGGACATTTCATGCCCGGGTACTTTAGGCAACTTCGAATACTTGTTTGTAGAATAGAAAACCTTGCGATCGCCATAATCGGTAACATCTTCCCACTGGTGCATGTCAGAGTGACATATTCCGCTGTACGCCATCTGATGATGAAAACATAAGGCTTATTTCAATGCTTGACCCTAGATAACCTCATAGGTTTGCAAAGGAGTCTCAATGCTCACGATGGAACTATATGATAGGTTTGTCGGGACTGAATCATCAAAAAATACCTATGTAACGGTCGCACTTGTATTACCATTTTCATGTTTGCAAATCGCAATACTTAAGTGCATATGAATTCCAAACCTACCGATTCATTACTAAAAACCACAAAAATGCTAGCGAAATCTTACAAACTTAATGCTTTGAGTTTCATTTAACTTTTTTAGTTTGAACAAAAGATGTACAAGGAAAAAGGTATAAGCATTTAACAACAATTTTTTTTCGCAACAATTTTGTATTGTATTGTGTAACGTCTTCACTCCCACACGCAACAAATCTACAAATTCCAGCCTTAGAGAACAAAGACTTTGGAAAATTCAAAGATTTCATCTTTATTATTTATGAAGTAACACGGCTCAAAACTAAGATTTCTACACTGCATCCTTTCGCAAGTTGTTGCTTACCTTGACAACCAAACCACCCGGGGGGGCTTTTGGAATTTCAACGACGTCAATGGCAAACTTTTGTGGTTCAACGATCTGCGCGCGCTTCATACTGACGTGGATACAGCACAGATTTTTTTCTAGTTCTTTTCACTAATACAAAGAATAATAGAAGTGGTGGTAAAGCTTGCAAATCGGACTGACGCTTTGAGATTTTGTTATGGCATGGTATAATCGCTACAGGCCCAGACATTTCCTAATTTAAAATATTGGACAATTTAATTAATGGTTGAATGGAAACTACGAAACAACCTATGTTCAAACGCTACCTAAGTTGCTCCTGTTTTCTTTCTCCTGCAACAACTTTGTAACTCATTGATGCCAGTCTACTTCTTCATTAAATTTCATTACTTTGTGTTCTGATTTTGTATGAGAGACATATAGCCTTCTTCTGTATTCTATATCCTTGTTGGCTCGAGTTTTTTTCGTGAACAAACTCGTGAACCAAATTTCTTTGCATAATGGAAGCCAATTTATCTTTCGATTTGATGGCTGACGCGAAATCAGATGAACTGTAAAAGATACAGCTTACATTAACTTTCTACAGTCAGGATTCGTTCACGAGCAAAATTCCATCTGTTTGTAAATTCACGGTGATGAAAAGGTATTCATGAATTACGATTCACTTTGTTCCTCGTTGCCATTACCATTTCCAAAACATGAATTTNAATGCATAAGAACTTTTACTTTTTTAATGAAGATTGCGCTGACTGGCACTGTTCAAAGTAACACATATCGAGTGTTTTTTAAGATTTTTGAGAGANCGAAACCATCTCTCAAATTTTGCCAATGGTCTCTCAAAATACAGTAGAACTTCACTGCATAACCAGCAGCAAAATAAGCTAAAACCTCACTTTATGACTATCTTGGTATTCAGATGAAATATATGCGGTCTCTTAAAATGTCTAAGCGGTAACCAAAGTCAGGCCTGAGAAATCTCTGCACACATCCACAGTTCAACTCTGAAGAACTTTTTTTGGCGAGGTGGACAGTAGACGCAGAATGTAAGAATAAAGAAACTTTTCTGCTGCTTGCATACTGCAAGCAACATTGTTTGAAAAGGAACGGTCTGAACAAGCAAAAGACAGAAGCGAAGAGCTGAATAAACACAACTGCTGTTTCTCTATTTCGAAATAAGTATTCAAAGTTGCTGTAACTCAACTGTTTCAGTTAATTGCTCTATTACACTCGTCTTTATTTCAGAGCAGCTGCCCGGTTTCATGACAAGCACCAAAAGTTTGATGCTAATGAGTGGGCACAAAACTTAGGTTTGTTGGTATTTCCAAGATTAAGCAGCTTTTTTCTTAGTTTCCACGAACGATACAGCCGGGCAAACCTTCGCATAGCGGTTTCAAATGTTTTTAAGGATAGTATGTGACTTATAAAGCACAGATCCCTACATTAGGTAGAAAGTATACCAATTTAACATGGACGTGGACAAAAGCGCCTGTTCCAGTCTCTTTACAAACCTTTGCTTTCAATACATTAATCCCTATGATTGAAGATGACCTTTAATTTTTGATTAGTACGGAGGAAATAACCTTGGGTTTTAAAATAATAACAACTTCACTTGCAGTAAAGCAAAATGCTTTGTAGAATCAAATGATTTTTTACTCATTGTAGTTCAGCACTGCACGAGGACTGTTTTCCTCTCCCTCACTACCTACATAAAAAGCTAATTCTTGCTCTTAACAAAATCTTTGTCAAAAGACATGTTCCTTTTTGCTTCAGTAAGTGTTTGCGACTGACGGTAAGTACAAACCTACAACAGAAAAAGTGGCATGACGAGAGTCAACAATGATTCCGAGATAATATTTTTGCAGATATTTAAAACGTTTTGAGACAAAAATATTTAATTTTTTTGTTCAAGCAATTATAGCTTGTTAACCAACAGTCAATACAGGTTTTACAAATTGCAGTGAAGTCCGTTACCGATATTCAAAAGCCGAAAATGTCATCCAGTGTAGCTAATAATTCAAATTCGTTTCTCTTTGAATATTCCTGCAAGACTCACTGCACGACAAGGAAAATGATAAAGAGGACGTTTGCTCTACTTTCTGCTGACGCGTTGACTCTGAAAGCCGTAAATGATTTCCAAGCAATTTTAGCAAATATAGACCGGAGCAAACATCTGCTTCTGCAAACAAACTTGGCCAACTGTCTGCTAAGGCCTTACTTCTTCTGAGTGTTTAGGATAGCGCTTTTGTGAAAGAGCAGAACTTTGCAAAAGTCCTCTCTGAATTATGAAGGTCACTGCCATGAGGCCACTTGGAAGCTATGCACCAACAACTCATCAAAACGAAGATGCGCTGTAGTGAGATTGTTGAAACAAATCAACGCTTCATCAACGTAACTATTCCTCCACTGTTATCTGCTAAGTTGTGAAATGTCTTGTACTGTTCTGCAGATTACATCAAATGAACTGTTTTTGCAGATGAAAATCAAAGAATAGATTTCTGCCATCCAACCTTCATGTGATGTTTTGTCGCTTCAATCTGAATCAATTCAAAAAATAAGTAACAGATTTATTCCCAGCTTCCATGTTTTTCAAAGATCTTTGTCCAGTATAAAAGCTTGTTAAAATTGTGATGTTTGCGTTGCCACAATATATAATGGATTGAAGTGTGTCGAAACTTAATTCTTCAGTTGTGAATGTTTACACTAATCCGTTCACTTCACGATGTTCTTTCGAAGGGCTTTAAGAAATGCAAACTATTAGAGATACTGCGCATCGGACAAGGCTGTTGATTGGTGCTCTGTGCCGCTCACGTGGGCCGAGAGCCTACGTGGCCCTCAAGCACGCCGTATAGCAGAAAAAATATGCTTGTGGGGTGATTATGACACACTGGTGTAGACGCACGTGGTGTAGAGGCACACGCAATGTTATGGAGGTCCTCATAAATTTTTCCATGGGGGCAACGTCGACATTTTGCTTATCCTTTTCAGGTTGCTGACGATGTAATGCAATTGGATGTTCACAGAACGCTAACCCTTTCTACACCACAAAGGAAATGGCCCATGTCGCGGCAACAGTCACAAAACATGCGCTTCNTTGGCAGCAATAATTTACACAAAACACTACCTGCAGATTTTCTAAGCAGGGTACANCTTTTCAAAGAACCANTGCCGTGGCCTTCAACGAAACCACAAATTTTGACTTTAATTTACTTAGCACGACTTGCCAGTGTCACTTCGAAACAAGAGCTGCAAACGTCTGGGAACTCACTCAGAAACCAGAACTAAACCTAAACGATTGTAACGTGTTCCCACAAGCCTGCTTATTCAAATAATTTTTGCCACGTAATTTTTTACTGTGTGAAAAGAAAACTGCATAGGCATAGTTTGATTAAGTTATTCACTCAGGCACATTGGTCACAGTCGCAGTCTCACGTTAGCAATGCTTTTTCAAAGTTGTGAAAGCATTTCTACATATTCGCTCATGCTTCTTTTCACACAGTATGAAACTGCGTGGCTTACCCCTATCAGCAGTCACTGTCTCGACGTATTACCTGCCAAGATGACTGCGTTCAACAGTCACATGCGGCTAAATGCTTACTACCCAGAACCGTCGCCAGAAAGTTTTCAATAGGGGGGCTTTGCGGATCTGTGGAGGGGCTTTGTGTTTGTGCGGGGGGGCTTGAAATTCTAAAAATTGACAAAAAATCAACTGATTTATAGTGTTTCACGTTTTAATTTGGGGGGGCTTGGAGCTTTGTTTGGGGAGGCTAAGCCCACCAAACGCCCCCGTGGTGATGGGAGTGTTACTACCGCAACTTGAAGTGCACCGTGCATCTTTAACGATTTGTTGCCACGATAAATTGTACACAATAACGACCAAAAGTTGAAAATCCGCTCGCAAGTTTCGCAATCGGACTCTGCAGAAAAAAGAGTGGACATGAGTGAACTGCAAGATCATCCTTGCATGAAACCAGAAGTGTGAACTGGCTCTTGTGCAGTGTGAGTGTCATACCGGAAAATACAACTGTCGTTGCAAGAATTAAGGTAATTAATCGAAATTAAGCTGCTGAGTTCAGGTTTTCTAGGAATTTTTTGTTCTTAGTCCCAATTTCAAGGGGGTCAAGTTCCCGTTTTGCCCCCACAAGTGCCCGTTTTTCCTCCGTCATAATACTGATCAAGGCTTGAGCGGTGCAGTCCAGCCTAACCTATTTGCAAATCGCTGCCGTTGCTTTAGCATGTCTGCCTTGTGAATTCTGCAGTTCCATACATCGACCCCGACTCTGTATAAAGTGTTTACCAAACTGGGGTAAATTAACCCCTGGGAGTAATATGCAAACCTTCGGGATGTTACAAACGAGCCACAAAAAACTTGGGTGTAGTAATTCATTTCACCTTATATTCACTTTAAAATGCAGCGTTTGTATAAACTGTACCTCATAATTTATCAAGGGTATCTTTAATATTGTCATCAGCTTGTTACGATATGTATGTGAAGCGGGGGAGTTAGGGTTTGATTAATTGATCGCGATTGGCTTAAATAGTTGGACTTAATTTCAGCTCTACCTTTTTTAAAACTAAACAGGCAATGGTCATTGCACTCTATCTTGAATTCGCTTTTTCGCTGCAATGACTTTTTCTATGTGGTTTACAGTTTTGTAAAGAACCCATTGTTCAACTTGCTGTTGTTGCTGTTGGCTGTAATGCTTTTTTTAATGGATCCAGTCATTTGTTGTAGATAAATTCAATCATACCAATTCTTGTTCTTAAATTAAACACTTTCTGAGCTAATTGCAACTGCAAACAATGTTTTTTTCTTGTGCTTTTTTACCAATGCGATATATTTATGTTAATATGGACACCAACACTGTTTATAACCTTATATACTCTTCATGGAAGCCATGTTAGTAGTAATTATGCCCATAGGTGGCGGAACCGGGGGACCGCATGGGCCTAGACCCCCACTTTTATTTCTGGGGGGCCTGCCCCCCACTTTTATGTTTAGAATTTTGCTTAAATAGGAACCTTTTTGGTATTGGGTGCATTGTTGAAGTAAATCGTTTGATGAAAAATTGTTGTAGAATAGTGGCAGTATTTTGTCAACTTTGTTCGATATATATTGCTTGTAATTTGGCAAGGTTTCGTAATTGTTTGGCAGAATACGCCGTGCACAGTCTGTCACCCTGCTATGGCTTGCTTACCGCATTGGTGTTGTTGAACAATGTTGCCATATGGTGTAATACCACAAATTTTTTTACAAAAATGGTGTAATTTTACATGCTTGTTATGTGCATGGGCGTCGGAAGGACTTTTCCAGAGGTGGGGCACTAGTGTATTTTTCCAAAATTTTGTCTAGGGGGGGCAGAAATGGTGAAATTTGTTTTTTACCGCTATAAACTAAGAAAACACCTTTTTTGCTGAAATTTTCAAATTTCTGCCCCCCTTGCGACGCCCATGGTTGTGTGCAAGAAAACTTTCGTGCCATACCATTAATTGGTGTAATTTCAAGCGTTTTAACACCATTCTAAATAGTGAAATTTTGCTGAATCCTATACGAAAAATGAAATATTTGACAGATCAATTTGAATTGTGTTTTCGTTTTTGCATTGGCAACACTAAATAGCTATATTTTATTTCTGCATTGGCAACACAAATGGCACATTTTGCAGACAACTTGCTAGTTACTACATATAGTTTGCCTTGTCTTTGAATTCCGGTATCTAATGCAATTGTAGAATGACCATTGAGTCATGTTGTGTCTGTGTTCAAGATGTGGATAAGTTGTGATTTTAAATGTGCTTTATGACAGGTACCAAAATTGTGTCAATTTTGCCTGTTTTAAGCTGTGTTCTTGGTTTTTTTAACAGCCCAGTGGCGACTTCGTTACATGCCCGGGCTCTCGGGCTTTGCCCGAATCTTCGACTATGATTTATATCGGAGAATGCGAGCTAGTTTGTTTTGTATATTTGTGCCGCCAACCACGGTCCCACTTCAAGAAGTTGTTAACTTGGGCTTTTTTCTTTGGACCTTGTCACTGTTCATATATTTTAGTTCCATATCTGGCCTTTTACGTTTATGTTGCAGGTGACCTGAATAAAACAATCTCGTTCGTAGTAGGCGTTCTCTCGACTTCGTTCGCTCGCGCTTCACTCGTGCTCATCCATTGAGCCCGAGCTGTCCTATGCAATCCATTAGAGCCCGACCTGCCCTACACAATAGTTTTGAAACATAATTCATATCCGACTAAATGTTTTTTGAAGCAATGGATTTGTATAGAAGAGGGGTTCTCAACCTTTTCAAGCATGTGACCCAATTAATAAACAAACATCAGTGGGAAGACTGTGTGAATCAATGCGAAGGCTGTGAGCTCAGAAGCAATCCATATTTTCGACAGGTTCATCTTGCAAAACGTCTTCAATATCAATATTACGAAGCCGTGGCCCGTCAAACATTCTTCCATGGCCCATTTGTTGGGACCCTTTCGTTTCATACGCTTTCACAAATATATCTTCCCAACATAAAACAAGTCCTTTTGAAGGAACATTTAAGACAGATCAACAAACAAAATGAATGCCTACAAGAAAGCAGACTAGAAGTCTTTTTAGTTTGGATCTTTTTAAAAGGAATAACTTTGACATTTATAAATAATGGACAAACCATTCAACTTCACCTCTACCAAAAAGGAAAAGACTTATTACTAGGGCAATCAAAAGTCAATAAAGTCAAAATTGTTCTACCATTTTTAAAGTTTATGAAACGTCCACAGACCAAGTTTTACGCTGATACTATGCACCATTCTAAAGTTATTAGGTCAAAAAAAGGCAATATTTATCATTAGCAGACATGGGGCAATCGTAATCGTCAATTGCAATCGATTACAATCGATTACAGTTTTTTGAGTAATCGTAATCGATTGAATTCACCAAAGATGAAATGTCGTAATCGATTACATTACCAATTTAATCGTAATCGACGATTACTTTCGCGATTAAATTGGAGGTCTTCACCCTACATCATTCTGCGATGAACTGCGATTGTGGTGGCTGGGTTCTCTCCTTCATCATCATTTGTTATGGTTATGTTTCGGGGGAGGCCATTTCCCTGTCTCTGTGCGTTAAATCCAGATAGTTCAGCGGCCAGCACAGTGTTTGTAGCGAATTTTCGCTTTGTTCAACTCCACTCCAGAAGAATAATATACTTTAATCCAAGTCGAAAGTACTTTTCCACAACACTGATAACTAGCACGTCATGCGTGATCCACCAGATACTGTTAAAAAACTCAACGAAACTAGTGAGGTTTTGTTGACCATTGACATTTGGTCCAATAGACAGATGCGCAGCTATATCGGCGTCACTTCTCATTCATTTCAAATTAAAAGTTGCACAATGCTATGCTGGCTTGCAGACGATCGCAACCCGCAGTTAGAAGACACAATCAGCAACTTTGAAATTATTAACAAACGAATTTTCAGCGTTGCCGAACGAATGTTCAAGTCTGATAGATGTCATTTGACTGTTAAAGATTTGAAGCCTTGATGTTTATCAACTGTAACAAATATTTTATACATTGATCATTTTTGTTAAATAATATTTAAAGTGTTTGTTGCAGTGGAGTAACTGACAGGAGGGATGGGGGCGATTTGACTCCGAGTAAAACCAGGCCCCCACATAACTTATATTGCGGTTTAAATATTATTTTATTTGGTTTCAGTAGATTGTCGTCTTTTTGCGTTTTTTGGGGATTTTCCGTTGAATTGGGGTTTTGGTACAGCTATCCACACCCGGATTCACCATTATTTCTCAAGGTTTTTTTCTGAGTGTTGACTTGTAGGTCACCTACAGAGGCCACTTGGCCTCTTTAAGCTAAGTTTTCCTCTAGCTCAAACCTCTAGTTCCGCCAATGGTTTGTTGACTGCACGAACATCTCATTAGAAACTTATTGTAATTTTTTCCGATGTTTGATCCTTACAGATTAGTAATTTCGTTTATTGCATTCATTAATATCGTATGTTGTCTGAAAAGATACTTACATCAAACCATGAAAATGGGTTTTGTTTTCGTTCTGAAGATGTTTCAAGACAAATGTAATCGCGATTGTAATCGTGATTACTTTCAATGTAATCGTAATCGATTACATT
>JGI24158J21664_10007954_pt1 | contig 14083 bp, 10 predicted proteins | sample Ectturendosymbi3_FD_21664 | JGI IMG/M metagenome (IMG submission 21664) | reverse complement strand
TTTTTTGTAAGAGCGGAGTAGCAGTACCGTGCTGGCAAATACTAACTTATGCGATCATTTTAACTCAGCGGTTCCCAAAGCATGGGTTGCGGCCCAAACATGGGTCGTGAAGGGTGGAAAAATGGGTCGCGCCGAGGTTATTGAAATCTGTCAAAACGAACTTTTTTCTTTTCATATTTCAAGTTCTTTCCCAATTCCGTCATAGACTGAATTATTGCATCATATGCATTTCATTTGGCTTCGTCTTATTAAAACCGGATTATTGCATCATAAATAGTTTTCCGAGAGTTTTGATGGCAGCGCGGCTACCAGTGGCGTAGCCAGCCCAAAAATGGCGACTAAAATGGTTGATTTTAGGCGAATAACACTATTTTGTTTAGAAAAACGCCTCTCGAAGCACAAAATGACTATATTTTCTAAAAATTTAGGAGGGCATGGCCCCCCTGGTTACGCCTATGGCAGCTACTACCCGTAACTAGCCAATTAGCTGCTAAATTAAGATTCGTTGATTACGGAAGTATGTTGGAGCTAAATAGTTCAGTGAATAGGTCAGTGGAATATCGTGGTTGATAGCATAAAAGTTTAGCTATGTAGTAATAGAGTAGTTTGAAAAATTTTCGCTCCCTAAGCACGTAAAATACATTTTTTCGATGTGTTGGGCTTGGGTCGTGAGATGTTCATTAAACTCAGAGGTCGCGCATAAAAAGTTTGGGAACCGCTGTTTTAACTAGTAATCTGCCGTTGTAAATCGTAAGCTGCTGGTTTTGATAGTCATGCTTGTCAGCAAGTTCATAGATGAGAGAGTCCAGGCTCTGTTAGAGTCCAGGCTCTGATAAAGTCCAGGCTCTGATAAAGTCCAGGCTCTGATAAAGTCCAGGCTCTGATAAAGTCCAGGCTCTGATAAAGTCCACGCTCTGATACAGTCCAGGCTCTGTTGGAAGCGGAAGCGATAGGTGTGGAAGCGGAGGCGGTTGACGAAATAGCCGCTTCCACATCCCTGATTTGAATTCTTCGTCTAGACTCTAGCACATACACCAACGGCAGTGCTGGGATTAAAAATATTAAGTGTGTCTGCGGTGCACAGGTTCTTTCCACAGAACCGATGGTTTTATGCTATGCAACCTAAACACGTGCACGCACCTGTAAAGTTGTTATGCTCTTATAATTTGGACCATTTGTTAATCTGTAGCCTGATTCACACACTATGATATATGCAGAAGGTAGAAGCACACATCCTTACATACAGAAAAATGAGGGCGACTGGTCACTTGTGTAAGATAGTCGACAACCGTTTCGTAGGGCCAATGAAATTCAAAAAATAGATTCGTGAGAACTGGTTTGAACTGGCTGAATCCCAACATTGTCTAATAAACTACTACTGTTTTGGCTTGGATGAAAAGCTCTTTGGTTCAGTGGATATTTTTGTGCTTTAAATTTGTGTTATGAAGTGCAAAAGTGGTGCGTGTTAATTTATCAAAAAGGTTTGTCGCTGTTTTTTTTTCCATTTCTGTGTCAGGATGTTGCGTACTTTGTTCTTTCGAGGAACACATCTACACATTTCAACTATAACCTTGTCACAAACGTTGCTTCCTGTCACATTTGCGTGTTTTTAGAAATTTAAGACGAGTTTGATATTAAACACGCTCTATGTCTAAACTTTACGAATTGTCATGAAAACATATTGGGGGTAAAATATTTACCCTGTCTTTGTGTTTTTGCACGAAATGTAAGGTCCTATTTCGCCACCAAAGAAGGCTCATGACTTGTTTTGAAACGGAGATGACGAAGAATCACAATAGGGCAACCATGCCCGGTTTTCAATACCTGAGATTTGGACGGTTTGCAATTTTGCAGACATTCTTGTGTTAAGCAACTGAATCGCGTTTTTTGTCCCTGTAAATGCACAAAAAGTTTGAACAATGTTGAGTTTTTAAAAGGATTTTGACATGCTGTAACTTTGAAATATTTGAAAAAATTACGCGAATGTTTTCCAATTTTCCCTTTACAGTTTTTGGGGGCGATTACCTTGTCGCCACTAACAGAGAATGGATTTTTACCATCGAAGGAATACAGTGATCGTAAAAAGACAATTGAAGAGACGCATTTTACTGTTGTACAAGCGAAAGAAATAATGCAATTAATTAAGTCACGAATTTCAGAAAATTTAAGCTTTTTTGTTGTTGTCGAGCTTATGCCGAACTTCAGAGACTTTATGCAACCATTTTTTGTCGCCCAGTTGTTGGACGGTTCACCGCGAGGAGGAAAGAACGACGTTTTGTCGCGAATGAAACAAACCTACGATGACCAGACTCGAAAACTGGAAGCAAGATTGCAAGAACTGAAGGCTCAACTTGCTGCGGCGTACGGTGGTATCCAGGCTTCGAGTACAAAAGCGGCGGAGCAGATGGCGGTGGGTGATTTTGGAAACTTCTCGAAAAAGAATCAAAAGAAAAAGGATTGTCTTGCCTGTTTTCAAATTATTGTGCTCGATAATTTTAAACACGTTCTAAAATGTGCGGACCATTTTGATCATGACAGTTTCTGACGTGTATCGTTTGAGTGTTTTGAATATGTTTTAATGGTTCTAAATGATGATTTTGATGGTATCAAGCAAAATTAGCCTCTTGATTTTAATTCAAACTAAGAGCAAAGAAACGGTAGCTTTTCGTAAACATTCTTTAGCCCCTGCTTTATTGTTCACGACTTGGACGATCAGCTAATTTTTCAAATCCAGAGTTTTAGGAAAAAATAATGGCGTTTGAAAGTAAACCGCATCGTACAGGGTGTTCACAGATCAGGTGTTAATGTGCTTTACCCTGAAACCAACTGGCTTGTGATCTAATAACGCTCTTCGGTCGTAATGAAGAAGTTGCCTTCGGCACTTTACGGCTTGGGAAGTGAATAAAGATTTGCAAAAACTACACGAGCACATCACTTTTGATGTCGCGAAGAAATGGCAGTAAGCAAAAATCATTCAGATTTACTTGCTCTGAAATTGTTAAGCAGAATGGAAATACAATATTCAGCTTTTTCCGGCATGGAAGTAGCCACAATAGTCTGCCTCCAGGAGTCTGTTTAATTGTTTTTTTTCAAATAAAACAGGCAACGATGTCATTAAAAGAGCAACATGAGCGAAGTTCAGAAGAAAATTCACGTCTCCAACAGCAGATCAAAGAAGCGAACGAAGAATATAGAAGACGGCTTTGGAAATATGTACAGGACATTGCTGTAAGTTGTGATACCTGCTGAAATCTTAACTTGCTGTGAGGTGCCATTTTGGTAGAGGATTCACAAAGCCGGCAACCAGCCCTAAATTTTGGTCTCTGCTCTGCTGTCAAAATTTTTCATTGAGATAAAAGGTTCATTGTGTTTTTTGGATCATTCGACCGTAATTAAAAAGTATCAACTACTTCAGAAAATAATCAATAAATGTCGATTTTTAACGGTAATCAACGAATAGTTTTTAATAATTTTTAAATTTTTAACGAATATCCAATGAATGTTTTTCTTAATCTGTCCAGGTGTTCACTGAATACCCGCCACTACATGCCGTCTGATCCTGTGCACTGAGCAAAATCCTGCTTGGTTTCGGATTGTTTGCGAACAAAGAATTCCTAATTTGACAGTTTAATTTAAATAAACGGAACGCAGTAATTGGTATAAGAGAGAAATATCTACCCACCTGTCAGGAATCTCATGACCGGCTTGTTTCGTTCCTCGGAAACAAATCAATTTCATTTTTATTTGTACAGCATGTTCTTTGCGTTGTTTCTTAGGATTTTGTTGACAACGGGCCATCTGGATCAGACAAAAAACAAGTTATGAAAAGTAGCGGGCCCGCGAATACATCCATGCAAAAATATATGGATGGAATGATGAAGGTAACAGTGATCTTGATCTGTCGCTGTCGTGCGATGATGTGGTGTTATCTGTTATTATAAAGCGAATATCTTAATTGTTGCACAATCCTATTATGCAATGATAATAATACAAAAGATTTTCTATACAAAGTTTACTAATAACCTTCGGAAAAACTTTTTCCAAGTTTAATGTCGATTTAGATTTTGGCAGAAGTTGTCACATCTCATCCATACGTTTTAACCTGGAATCAAATATTTAGAGAGGACTGCAGAATTAAGTTAACGAGTACAGTAATAAATCCAGTGGCGTACGATGGCCCTGTCTATTGGTAAGGTGTTCACCAGGCCCGCGACCAGTCCTGAATTTTAAGAGTACCACCTGTGATGGTGGCCCCCTGCCACAAAGTGATACAATGGTCTCCCTATATTGCAAAATGTATCTGACTCATCATGTGTTGCGAAAAGCTGCTCTTAGAGCCTTGCTAAGAAGTTTGTGGCACTGATTAGAGTTCTCAAAACGCTCCTGCTTGTTTTGACATTCTCATAATGACGAGCAACTTCTGCTAACCTTTGATTACTTACAGCTGTGGCTATTCTCCAGCGTCCAAAAAATTTCATTGAAAAACAGCTGCCATGTGTTTTTGGAGAGGTCTCAGGCTTTCGTATTGCGTTAGAAAAATGGCTGAGATTTGAATAAACTCGGTTGTTCCAAACTGATGAATATTGAATTGAGAAGCGGATAAGGTGAACAATACAGTGTGTTCTATACAATGCAGCCTGCGAGCGATGGTATTTCATCAAATCTTAATGTTGAAAACGTTCGGGTTATTATTTTCGTTCCATGTTTGCATATAGTGGTTAAATTTGGCATGTCGCGTTTGGACTTTCCTTTCAAGCACAAAAGATAGCTTTTCATCAAAAGATCGCGATGAAAACTGTTTTTCCAGCAGTGGCAAAATTTATAAATCCATGCATGCTTAAAAATATTAGTAAAAATTCTGTACATGCAGTATGTTAGACAACAGTTGATCTGGTCAGTATGTGAGAGCGCAATAGCTGTCTTAATAGTATGACCATGCTTTTCTACTTGCCTAACTTCAGGCCCCTCACATAACCAGAAAACTAACAAATCACCCAACTGCTCACTTTTTACTCTCAGCTTAATCATTACACAAACTATCTAGCCCTACCGGATCATTTCGATCAAGTGTTGCCTGTCTGTACTAAATAGAAGAAAGCGTGCCATGAACTAATTGCCATAACTCAGTCTTGATACTTGATGATGCCACAGTATCACATGTTTCTGTAGTAAAGCAATGTCGCGTTTGTAAACAGTTGCTTGTACGACAAACAAGTAAAAAATTTACCCGAACCTGCACTTGCTTAGAATATCATCAGTGGGTTGTGTGAAAGGTTAACGACATCTATTCAGCCATATTCTTACGAATTAAATTGACGGCTATAAAAGCTGCTGATATCACTGGAAAGATGTTCATAGCAAGTGAATAAATGCAAATTGTTTGTCTTGAAATGTGAAACAAAATCTCCGTGACATGTACCAAGTGTAATATTATATCAAAGGAAATGCTAATTCACCATTTGCTGTCATTTGAAATCGTAAAACTTTTGCAAACTCGAATTTAGTAGCAAAAGACATTCCTACAAATCATAAAAGATTTTTCTATAAACTGTGTAAACTTCAAGTGCTTCAATTCTTACTGTGTCAATATTTGAATGCTTTGTAAATGTCAAAAAATGTTATTTTCTCGTATAATTTTAGGAAACATTGCACAGCAACATCTATCTCTTTGTCAAAAAATTACAGGTTTTATGTTCCAAAAAGTAGAACAGCATAAGCTCTATACGCACTTTAACATTCCACTACGTGAACCGCACAGTGTCAGTAATATACTGTAGGTTCTTAAGTTTGTAGTGTTCATTTTGTTGCATTCTCATTTCAGAAGTATTCATTCCAAACTGTTACAGTAATCCAAAGTACCTAGCCAAAATTGGCTATTTTAACCGCTGTAAAACATTACTCACCTGCACTACTTAGCAAACCAACCTGCCACTTGCACCTACCATGAATTAACTTGCTGAATTTAGTCGAAATGCGAGCAGAATAACGCATGACGTAGTCAGGGTGTTCAACAGCCCAGGTGAGCACTTGGCTGTTACAAAGGCGCTACTGTTTGATTCCATTGCCTTTTTTATTTGTTTATTTATTTCACCTCGGGTACCGCTGAACAACCTGGAGTCATGCTTGAAGAGACAAGCTAAAACCGTTCGACCGTAATAAAGAATATATCAACTACTTAAAAAAGTAATACAATAAAAGTCAGTATATAAATGTTTCTAAATTTGTGAAGGTGTTCACTCTGAATGACCGCCACTGAATAAATTACTTTTCATTTTGATTTTGTGAAAACATGAATGAATTGTTTTTGTTTCGTGCCATGGCGTGTGCTCAACCCACTGCACCTCTTGCCAGGTTAAAAGTAGTAATGCGGCATATCGACGTTTATCGATGTTCATTTGTTGACGCATTGTGTTGAAAATTTTAAAGTTTCGTCCACATTTTATTTTATCCACGACTATATTTTCCTTTCAGGAAATGAAATCTGCGTTTCGGTCGCGAGAGGAACAGCTGAGCAATGCTGCCCGCAATTACAAGAAGCAGTCGAAGCGAATTACTCAGCGACACGAGAAGCTGCTGATACATTACAGGTGGCTGGCGCCGAACTACACGTTTTCTTTCAATTGGGATATTGAATATATTCGTGGGACGTTTGTTAAAAAAATATCTGTAACTTCTCGCAGGGGCGGATCCAGCCAGTAAGTTTAGGGAGGGCGATTTCAGTAATATTTGGCAGTCAAGTCTCATTGCGGGTTCACTACTATAAGACAGATGAAGTATACTTCACACCCTTGCTGTGACAAAACAATGGACGACAAAATGGCCTTATATCGCGAATGCTGTTTTCCGAATTGTAAAAAATCATGGTAAAAAAAGTTACTTTTGTAGGTTTTAGGGGGGCGATCGCCCCCCTCTGGATCCGCACCTGACTTCTCGTGTCTTCCTGTGTTCAGACTCTGTTGCCACAGTTGCATGCTTTTTGCAGCAGGGTTCTCTTTTGCTAAATGTTAGCGACCGATCGGCTCTCCATGCATTGTAGTTCAGTAGCAAGAGTGATTATGGAGCCACTCTACTTCTTATTTTTCGTTTTTCTCATTGGTGAATATCAAAATTGTACGTTATTTTACGTCAGAGTTCTGCGCGATCAGCTCGAATTTCTGGATTCGCTTGTCACGAAGCAGCGCCGCCCGAACGACCCCGACCGCCTGGAGCCAATCGATCATTTCCCACCTGTCGATTTGGGCCCCGACCCGTCCGATCTTCTCATCACGGAGAACGAGCTGCTGTCAGAAAATGCGATGGAGCTCAATAAGCTCCGGGCCATCGTATCGAGAACTAAAGCTGAACTTGCTGCAAACAAAGCTGAACTGGAAAGACGAAAAAAACAGACAGATAAAACATTGTGAGTTTTTGATCGGTGTTGTAATAGCTGCATGTGACGCATCTGCATGGCCTCTGTAAAAGTCGCACTTCGTGTACGTTTGTAATCAGCAGAAACTTGTCTTTAAAACATTGTTTATCAATCTATTGCCCCCTTGTTGACTATACCGTGGATTTCGAGTGAGCCACGGAGTTAAGATTAAAATACGTTAGGCTAGACATCTAATTACTGCAGCGTGGGAACACATTCATTCTGTTCAGCAGCTAGATTCTCATTGAATTGAATACAGGACTAAATTCGCTACTTTAGAATGTGTGCTGGTTTATGCATGCGTTTCAAAGCGTAGCCTGTGCTAATGAGATGCGATTTTTACGGAAGTTATCTGGGCCACGTAAGGAAAACGCTTGAGAAACACTGCTTTAAACTTGTGGTAATCGGATAATTGGAATGGAGTCATTGTACAAGGTCAGTCCACCTTCTTGCCAGTATGCAGAAGTTCTTTGTTGAAGTTGGGTTGCCGCCAGTGCAATGCAATTTTTGGTGGAGTCTGACCCTTGAACCCAAGTTTTGATTGAATTTTACCTCATTTGTGATTCGTTGGCATTTTCACAATTCTTCGTTTTTACGCAACGAATGTATGTCATTAAGTGTTGGTTATATTATTTCGACTATGTCAGTCAAAACGGCATATAATGGTGAGCTCTTGTACTTTGTACCTGTAAGCTTTGTGTGATTCCAGACCACCTCTACTTTCTTTTGATCAAAGCGGTTTACGTACTTCCCAAAATCCTCTTGACGGTGTCCAACTGCGCATGCGCGATCTACAGTTCAACAACCAGATCGAGCGCGAACGAGCAGAGCTGTTGACCCGGGCAACCGTTGCCGAGCAACAGTCTCGCGAACAGCAAGAATACATTGACACGCACTTGACCAGGTATGATCTTCTGTCAAGGCTGCAGATAAGGCAGTGGTAGTTTTAACGCCTCAATACCCTAAGTGAAATTTTCGTCAATCTGGATCCCCTTTTCAATAGTTTAAAACATAACTGTTAAAGAAATATTCACTGGAGAGGTGAGGAAAAAGGTCATTGCAAAGGCTGCGTCACATTCATCAGCACCAACCTTCTTTATGTGGGTACAATGTTGCTAGAACTAATGTAATGATGGAGTGTTAATAATTTGCTGAATACTGCCAACGTCAAATCTCATTACACCCTGGTTGTATTGAGGCAATACCTGAAGAACCCCTGAGATGAGGACTTAGTCTTAGTATGTTCGTTGCGGCGTTGCCTAAGACAGAACCAGAAATAAAACTTGTTTTTTGTGTGTGTTGGTCTAAACCAGCTATATCCAACACAAATACCGCAGTGGGCCAAAAATAATGTCACTATCTGCGGGAGGGCCGCACATTGAATGACTTACTTTCATTTTAGCAAACCAAAATTTAGGCTAAAGCTACTGAAAGCATTTGAATACTAACTGCAATGATAACGACTGTATGTTGCTTTTAATCACTCCCACACTGTGATCCCGTACGCAAGTTTAGTGCTAATGGAAAAACAAGGGCATTGTTAGAAATCAGTTTAATGCGGAGGAACACATGAGTTGAAATCAGAAAACTAGAAATCAGTTTTGCACCGAGGTGTCAATGAACACGCAGAAATCTACGAGTGCATAGTACATGATAAACAGGCACTAAAGATATTGCAACGAAAATGTCGAGTTTGAGATATAAAAATAAACGCAGGCTGTCATTGTATTGCAAATGCACAATAATGAAAAGCTTTCTGGGCTGCACAAAACCTTCGACTGGGCCCCATGCGGGCCGCAGGTTGGACATAACTAGTCTAAACCTTGACATCTGAAAGCCGTACCCGGATAAATTCATAGGATAACGATTAATTTCTTTTGTGAAAGGCGGGCGTGGTTCCTGGAGGATTTGCCTCTGATTCTCATTAAAAAACTGACGTCCGGAAGCTGATATCATGAAGTAGAACATCATAGCTTTCTCTGCGCTGTTTCGAAACAAATTTATTTCATAGAGCATATACAGTTGTTTGTTGGGCCGCACAATTTACTAAACAATTAAATGATTTGTATGTAGTTATGACTGTGTTTTACTGGCGAGGTTGAAAGCCGATCGTAACGATTGTTTACATCAAAACTGAAACCATATTTTTTTATCCATTTAAAATTGCAGAATCACCGCAAATGAGCGGATTCGCTAGAAGCAGCCGAATGTAAATGTTGTTGAGGATATTGTCTGATCCTCTCCCTGAAGGTCCTTCAGATGGCTGGCAGACTAAATTGTTCGCTGGCAGATGTTTCTTGGTGTTAATGCGTAAAACATCCCGGTATATTTTCACGTGTTGTAAATAAAAATTATTAATACGAAATGGAAGCCCTTGCACAGATCGGCAAAGAAGCTCAGAATCAGGTTTAAAATGATTTGGGTGACGGCAGCCAATATCATGGCATCATTGCAATCAGACCTAAAGTGGTTTCATGAACGTTGTTTTTAGAGAATTTTATTTGACACCAAGCGTCGACATGATTACTCTGTGTAGAAACGACAGCGTACTTCATACACTGTATAGTATTTTTCGCTTCTTAGTTATTATCATTATTGTTCTTTACATTTTCAGGTATAAACAAGAGATCGTCCGACTGCGAAGAATTATCGCCGACAACGGTATTCGCGTCGAAGATGGACCCGAACTGAGTCCGAGGAAAAAATTTGGACGAAGCGGTCTGGCGTACTGAGCTTCTCACGTTCATTCCGATCATTGATGCTGTGATAACAACTGGAATTTTCTATGCTGGTTTGTCTTCTTGGCAACGCTAGATTTTATGTCATGCGAAAATCTTTGCTCGGAGCGTGTTGGTATCGATGGCAAACTTTGCTTGGCGCAGGTTTTGTTCAGTGAAGACAAAAACTGCCTTTTGATACAACGGTCGTCCTATTATGGTGGATAGCCGTGTTTTTTTTACCAGAACTGAATGAGCCGTTCTCCTTCGTATGAGTCGTACGTCGTGTTTCGTTGCCACGACGACTATGCGCAGCAACGCTCAAGATGTTTTGTCATGAATATGCTTTCCTGCTGCTGCCCACTTAAAGCGTGATTAAATTCAACAGCGGCCACCATTGTGAATGATTTTATGGAGTAGGTCGTTTGTTCGTAAGTGCCAGTTTCTTCACAAAAAAATGTTCCCTGTCTATTTCTGCCGTTTTCTTTGAACACGACTGGTTCCAAGTTCTGTTTTTGTGCAGTTTGCGGAACACATCTCTTTTTACGTGTAATCATAATATGCTGGTCGGCAGGGCCGGCCGTAAACCGATGCGGCTGCATTGGGCCCCACGCCATGGTGTTTAGGTAAATTGTTCATTTTTTTCAGATATCACTTGCGCTCGAAAATTCAGTACAAACCGCTTATAAATTTCATTGTTAACAAACAACGCTCTCGTTAGAACTAGCGAAGAATTTCCTCTATTTTCGAAAGTTAGCAAACATTCTCAATTCTAATGATAACACGTTATATGTTCGCTCTACCATGGTCGTATAACACGGTTGACTGAACCCGACGATGTCATAAAGCTACTGCTCAGAGGGGCCCCGCGCCTGGGTCTTGCATTGGGCCCCGCACCTGCTAGGGCCGGCCCTGCTGGTCGGGATTATCTGCAGCCGATCGTTACTGCGCATCTATCTGACTTTTGTTGTGCTTAGTAATTCGAAAACCAGTTGCGATAATGACAGGTTGATGCACATGCGTACCAATTAGGTATTTTGAGACCCAACCTCTTTACATTCAAAGCAAGCCGATTCGATAAAGCTTTTGCTTCAATAGCTCAGTTAACGGAGATCTTAAAAACGGCGGTGATCGTTGGTTCGTTTTTTTATAAAAATTCAAATTTTCCGTGGCTTAGCGAGCGTTGTTATGATAGATAAAGTAATTTCGTGTATTTTTTCGCATTATCGCTCCACTTGTTATTGTAGCGCAGTGGTTCCCAAACTGGGGGTAAATTACCGTCCGGGGTAATATGCGATTTTTGGGGGGGTAATGCGAAACCAAGACCGCAATACTGTTCGATATTATGAGCGAGCACTGCGAAATATTGAGGGTAATTAAGACATAACGGCTACCTTCATTTGGGTAACGACTCGAACAGGTTTGGGAACCACTGTTGTAGCGTTACTGCTCTGCTAGTTTTCCTGAGGCTCGCATTACAGCACGTAGAATAGCGTGAATGGCGATTCCTCAAACAGGTTCTGTGACGGGCAGAACATACCTATATTTTGTCAACTCTCCCGCACGCAAGTTTTAGTACACATTTGTTAAACTGCAGTATTATTGTGTGAGCGTGGTTACTGGACATTTAAACCCCAACTTGACAAAACACAACGCTTAGCAATTAGACTATATAGCGGAAATCTTTACCTTTTTATAGACTTTCTACGTGTTTCTTATATCCACCGGTGCCGCATTTTAATCTGGTGCCGCGGTATCTGTTATTGTTTTACCTACTTTGCGTCGATAGTAATAATCTATGCTTTATTTCTGTTTCCTGTTTTTACCTCGATGTGTTCCGTTTTGGTCTTGATATTATGCAATGATCTGTGAGGCAGTTTAGTATGTCCTGAATCTCCAGTTTTAATGCATCCTACGTTCGATGCAAATGTGATTCCAATAAATAAGCGATAATCTGTGCATATTGTGATTTAAGGCAAAACCATGTGGCGTGATCAAGCGAGCGCCTGTGTATGACAGGTCCACGGAAAGTGTTATACCAACTGTAAACCAACCGAACGAATGGCACATAAATTCAGTGTCAGTTGCCTGCACTGTAGTCTTGAGAACTGCGGGCTGGCAAATGACTACGCTTTTGCACCAAAGATGTGAAGACTCGAGTCAGTGACTCGACTCTCCACAGACTCGAGTTGCTTTTGCAACGCGAAGTGGCTCTATTTTTCAGGGAACTCAATTACTTGACTCACTCCTTTTCTGTTTGAGAAAAATTGAGTCGGCAAAAGCAGAGAGTCATAAAGGCTCGTCGGGTTCTTGGAAGTAGAGTAAGCCATACTTTCCTGCGTGGAAAATTCACGGTTTATCCCGTTTTTTTCAACCTTTTCACGCTGTTTTGCTCCGCATTATCACTATAATTGCCCCATTTTATATCCTGCTTTAAATTCAGTGAAAACAAATGGCTGTCAGCCTCATGTTAAACGTCTTGCAAAACAATGAAACCTTGATCAAAACAATTTACGTGCCTTTGTGCGCCGCTAAGCACCCCATCCGATTTATTTTTCTGCTAGCCGTTTACTTCAAATCTGATGTTAGAATGCCTTTGTTTCTCTCCTCCTGCTGGATCCCTGTATAACGATGAGTGAATATGACGTTATAGTTGGGACATTGTTAAAGTGCTTTTGCTCCTCTCAGTGTTTATGGTGTGCTAACACTTACCCTGTAATGCGCTATGACTAACCATTTTTGTGTTATTCGATTACACTTGTGATATGGATCATGAGTAGGGCCATTTAAAGTCATATTTTTTTCTATGCTTCAGGAAGCTATGAAGAGAATTTTAAAACAAAAATTGCACTCTTGCAAAGTGCAAAATATAAACACTCCAAATTACAAGTTTAATTTTTGCTACAAGTTTTATTAGGCTATATCTTTCTTCCGAAGTTCAATCCAAATAGGCAATATTGGCGGTTAAATACAATTTCTGTAATGCAAACATGATTCAAAAAGGCTTCACCAATGAGAGTAAAAGTAAATAAAATAATGTCTTGTTTGTTCTCTCTAAAACAACGGTACACCCAACTTAAGATTTTTAGCGAACCTTCATTCCATCATTATCTCAAACTTGCTTTGCGGACAACGAGGTACCCATTGCCGCATCTTGGTCACCAAGCTTGACTTTGGATTGAACAAGATGCAACTCCCTCACAAAATCAGTCACAAATGTCGTTTAGTCTTTGTTCCCATCACCTGGTTTATTGTCTGGCAGTGTACAATTTGCATAAAGCTGAATATAGAGCACAAGAACAAGCTTAACACATGCCTGTTCGGAAACACACAAGAAGGGAATATAAACTTAAACTAAAGCCAGGGATCATTTCTTCTATCAAACATAGAGACTACTCGTTTCGCGTTTACAAAAGATCAAAACTACTTACAGATTTCGAAACTTACAAACAATTCCGAAACCTCGTTACTCATGTCAAGGAACTAGCTAAGCGCAAATACTACAAAGAGCAATTTGCCCAAAACAGCAGAAACTCAAAAAGAACTTGGACGTAAATTAATGATATTTTTGGCAAAACCAAACCATCTAGTTTTCCTCAAAGATTAAAAGTTGATGGACGAGTTTACTCATCCACAAAATTAATAATTAATTGCAGATGCATTAAATCATAGCTTTGTTACTTCAGCTCAGACAAATTTCACTCCTACTGGCCCATCTAAAACTACCGATACAAATATAAAAAAATATCTTCTACCAGTGACGTGCCGTCAGGGGAGGCAAGGGAGGCAGTGCCTTCCCTACCATAATCCTGAGATGTTTAAAAAAAAGTAGGGATACAAACTAACAAATTGAATAAACATTTGTCCTTTCATCGTGAAAAGATGCAATTACTCTGTGATTCTAATCATTTTCACAGTCAAATCATCTGAAGTTGCGTATTTCTTCTTCAAGTCAGGC
>JGI24158J21664_10007953_pt1 | contig 14085 bp, 13 predicted proteins | sample Ectturendosymbi3_FD_21664 | JGI IMG/M metagenome (IMG submission 21664) | reverse complement strand
GGCTATTTTTATTATGCAAACAATAAACTGATTAGTTTGTTTCAGTTACCAGCTTCATAATCCAATAGCTTGTCCTCCTACTGTTAAAGCAAAGAAACCACTTAGCAATTCATAACTGAGGTAGTCTATGACTGTCCTTACTAAAATGTCCCTGAAGTTTTGAAGCTAATTGTGAACACTACCTAACACATCAATCACACTAAAGTAGGAAATACCATCCATGTGTTGATTTTTTTTAAATAAAATTCTGCTATCTTGTATTATTTCACTTCATGGTTTGGGGACGATAATGACATGTCAAAATTCATACATGCGATGGAAAAAAGTTTGAGATAAACTGACATAATCTCTGTCAGTTGTTGCCAAGTGCCAAGTCCCTCAATGAAGCTCAACTGGTCTTTTTGCACAATCTAAGTCTATTATCTATGTAATTTATTGAAAAATTTTTATATATTTGCAAATAGACTTGTATTTTTCGAAGTAGTGACAGTAACAATCATGGAGTGATCAAATCCTGCTTTGTCATTTGCCACTTAATGCTTCCTAGTGATAATGAAAATCTGTCAACTGTAAGACAGTGATAACAACCAATTAGAGCTCAGTACGAAATTTGTAATACTGTATTTATTTGATTGTTAGCTGCCCTAATTGTAAGCCACACAAAAAAGTGTTATAAAAGTAATGTTATCTGCCTTTGATTGTAAGCCGCACATGAACAGATGTTACCTAAGCCTTTGGCGTACTTGCATGTTTCATGTTTAATGGGCAACCCTGGTAATAATGCGTTGCCACTGCAACTGCCTTCTGTTCATCATAACTCTTCTGTGATGGAGCGAGCATGCGATGCTGAAGAGAGGAAAGATAATGCGAAAAGAGGGTTTGGTCAACAAAACATAACCAAGGAAAGACTAGGTGTCATCTAGACCTTTCGATAAGCTAAAGTGAAAAAATGTAGGCCGTCCTCAATTGTAAGCCGCACAAAGTGATGAAGAAAAAACTTTGTAAGCCGCAGCTTACAATTGAATAAATACAGTACATACTCATTGAAGCTATACTACAGTGAATGTGGTATAGCTTCAAAAAGTTCCCATTTTTGTTTGTTATTACTTTGTGATTGTTTGTATCAGAACCTTATGAAAACATTGTCGTGAATGTTTGTGATTTACTACACATAATATTCAAGAATTCGTTTCTTATGTGAAATTTTCAGAAATTCTATTGTCTAACATCAATTTTACAGGAATATCTCATTGCTGTCTTTCCTGTGTCAGTTCGTGATACATTTCACAAATAGACTTATATATCACACCTTGTTGGAAGTTGTGCACCATGTGGAAGTCTATTTATATACATGATGCAATTCAACTACTGAATGCATTCAACTGCATGAAATTGACATAAAACCCTATAATTACAAGTGTCTCAGGCGTACAAATTTTAGTTAGAACATAATCTAAATTCAATTTCACTTAAATGTCTGAGGGCAGTGACTATTGTTCAATTTAATTTCAGTATACAGTACTTACTATGTACTTTGTTTGAAGTGTCATTAGTGGTATGTACATGGAGCCAAGTGGCTATACTTATAGTGAGTGTTACATTGGCATTTGGCAGAACCATGAGTTAACCTTCACCTTGCACATACCTGTTAATGCTGAAGATAAATACCTATTTATGCAACTGCAGTAGTAAGTGTTACCAAGTCTACCAACAGTATTGTTTTTCAAGTGCACAGTGTGATCTGACTGGGAATCAAAGCCAGCCTATCGGAAGTAGCGCATGCTCAACCCTTGGCGCAACTTTATTTTTTTACTGTTATTCAAATCTTGATTCACATTGCTTATATGGTGACCATTGTTTAATTTTAATTTGCTCGACTTGCATAGCTGTGAGTTTTGAACACTGGTGGTTGATAAAGAAAATAGCTGCATATAAATGAACAACGCTTGTGATCTAGTGCAGCAAACTCAAGTTAAAAATTGTTTTGGAGAAAAAGTTTTCACAGTAACAGTGCAGAAGATACACCACAGAAAATGTGTAGAGTTTCATTTTTTGCAGAGTGACCACTATGAAGATGATTATATTTACTCAGTTCCATGGAAGAAGCTTGGCATAAAAGTTTCAGCTGACTTATTCAGAGAACTTATTGGTTATGTGATATTGGTTGCAGGTACAACCTTTTTTCAGTTTTTATCCTTTTTTGTTTTATTGAATTAAGTCACTGTTTCAAAAAATGGCAATTTTCTAAGTCCACTGCAATCAGGTTATTGCTAATGATAATCCAATCTTATGTTCCAGTCTTGCCTGAATAACTAATCTCCAAAAAACTTAAAATTTTACTGACAAGCAAACATTGTTCTTGAACATAACTGTTAGTGATATCACAAATGGTTGTGTGTGCTTTTTATCAACTAATTTTATGTGTTACAGGACTGCTTCTGCTTCTCAACTGGCAAGTGAAGATAGCGGCTTTCATCATGACACTGATTTCAATATGGTCTGTGTATGCCCACACTCTTGCTGGAGATCCCCTTTACTATGCTGTATGTGGTGGCATTATAGCATTGGTCATGTTGGCAATGGTATGTCCATTGGCAAGCAAAAATAAGCACAAGAATGATTGATCATTTGATTGATAAACTTAATAAACATCGTGAATTTTTCTGACATTTTAGTTTTGTGCAACATTTTCATCTGGGTTGGATCTAAAAATTGTTCCACTGTGTGTGTGTGTTGGAAATGCTCATCTTTTCGATAAAACTTGAAGCTATGGAAACAAAGTGTTTATTGTTGGGCTGATGTTGCTTGGTTTTTTACCTTTCTCTGCAATGCTCTTTCCTATAGTGTTCAAATATTCACATTAGTTTGATATTCTGTTTTGTGCTCAGGAAATGTTTAACTTAGAATCTTTACTATTTTCAAATTTATTTTGCAGTGCTTTGTTTATGTATTCCACCAGTCCTTGCCAGAAGCTTCCAAATTCCTGTTTTTTTGTTTTTAGTGGAAGTTTTCTATCATTGACCGTATTCTGTCTGTAACTTTTTTAACAAGTTACCATGCCATGTGTTTTACTTGTTGCTGTCTATCAATTTGGTCGTTTTTCAATTTTAATTTTGTCATTGCTTTTTACTTTTCTGCAAGTTGTCAATTCATTTTTGGAAATATTTCTTAAGCTTGATTTTTTATAGGTTTTTATGGGCACATTTGAGCTTGCAGATACGACCAAAATTGTTAATTATCTTTCTCATCTTACCAAAATTGTTTTGTTAATTATCAAAATTGTTAATTCAATTGTTAATTAACAGGTCACATAAATAGTCTTCAATGCATTGCCCATTTTCGGCTTTTTGTTTCAAATTAGCACCATCAATGTGAATCAAAATAGAGTCACCTAGATAGTACTCAAGTGATGTTAAGGTCGTTCCTGCATTTTCCAGTCCATATTTGAAGAGGCAGTCTAGGACCTCGCTTGCTGTTTTGTGCGAAAACCTAAATTTTTATGAGGTTTTTGGTATAATTCAGAGTTCGGTCACGCAATTTTAACGTGTTCGTGCTGTGTTTTTCTGCCGCATATGTATTATGTTTGCACTGCAATCACAAGTTACGTACACCACTGATTTCTTGTTGAGATGGGTCACAAACTTTATTTCAGCAAGTATTTTACCAACCATTTTATAGCTGTATTCGACTTGCATGAGACTTTAGTTGATGAAACAATCGAGATATAGAATAATTTCACACGTTCTCATTTTGTTCCGCTCGTCTTCCTTTCAACCAGCTTGTATTTAAGTTTGAGTTCCGCCTACAGAATGTAGTTCTGCCTTGTCTCATTTGAAATGACACCATTTTTTTTATCACTGCCTGTTCCAAATAGCTGCTCTGCGCAAAACTGCGTGGTCTACTCTGCAGGTTGTGTATTTTCCATCAACCGCTCAGTATTGAAATTTACACCATACAGAAAAACAGCTTCTCCAGAAATTTATAAACGTATGATTGCGAGTCATCAGCTAGAAACAATTTTTCAAATGCACAAAAAGGATTTTTGCTCCGATGTATAAATTTCTGAATATGAAACCTTGAACGAATCTCATTGCGTTAACATTAACCCGAAATTCTTGGGCTTGTGTGATAACCGCCTGTCATCCCTCACTGCGTACAAAACACAATCACGTCCTTTGTTGTTTCAGCCAAAGACATGATTATTTTTCCGTAATCACTGGTCTCGGTTGATTTTGACGCCCAACGGTGTGCTTCGATCTCACGCTAGGTGTTCTGTGGTTTTGAACAGCTAACCATGTTTGTCAAATTTTTGCGGAAACAGACGACAGGCCACATTGTGAACGACCACGCAGCCACTGTGCTTCATTTCCCCGTCGTCGCGCATTAAACATGCGGCGTGCATTATTCAACTGGTTAGCCATCGCATTTGCCGATAACGTTTGCTGCGACCCGATTTACGACCGTAATTTGTATCTTTGGTACGTCACAGCGCATCGTGACCCTTTTATTTCGTTATAATCATTTTATGCGCCGCTGAAATCATTTTGCCCCACAATAGGTCATAGTCATTGTTCACAATCGCTGAAATGTGAAATAGTCATCCAGTCTAAATATTTTTAATTTGGAACCTGGTTGCTTGAGTCGACGTAACTGACTTTTGCTGCTGGGGCAACCATTTCAATTTTTTCAATACGCAGGTTTGTGTATGTATTTTTTCGTATTCATTCCAGATTGTGTCTGTGTGTAGACGTAGCTACAGTACATATTTAAAAAGCGTTTTTTGTTGTAAATCAAAATGTTGCTGCACTTGGACATCGCAAGATTGGTTTTGGGTGAGTTCTGTGTTCTTCTCGAAGGAAAATGCAGCCCCACCTCGCTGCTGCTGATTTGACCGAACTGTTGAGTTTGCGTAGAAGACTGGTTCATCAGATTGAATTTTGCTATCGTTCAAATTAATACTTCTGCATTTTTCAAAAGTTTTCGCAACGCCTTTCGCGACCGATGGCCACTCCCCATCTGGGTGTGGCAGGCAAAGATGCTAGTGAATTTATTGAAGGTGTTTTCCTTCTCAGGTTATCTGGCTCAGGAAAACTGCGTCCAGTCGTTTCAATACTTTCTGAGCGAGAACCGTCATCTTGCGTCTATTCGACCGTTGTTCACAGAGGGTCAGTGACTTGTTGGTAAATCTTTGTCCTGTGAATGAGAGTCGCGTGACTTGTGACCGAGTTAAAACAAGTCGACAGCCGTTCTCTTAAGCTGTCTGCGAAAAGTGGTTGATCGTTTCTGCGCGACAAAAGTTTGCCCATTTTGTCAGCGAAATAAGGTGCGGTGGCGGCCGCTCAGTGGTGGTGTGTCCGCCTCTCAGTTGGCACGGCCACTGAGTGAATCGCCGTTGCATCTCTTGTCACAAGAGGTGCAGTCTCCATAAGATACAAAAATACTTTTGTTTTTCAAATAATGTGACGCAACACATGGCTCAGGTTTATTTAATGCTAGGTGATCAAATCAGAGCGTTGATATGGTAAGCGTAAACGCGTTTTCAAATATTTTTACGATTTTGCAAAAGTGTTGACCGTGAACTTCATGCTGATTTATTCAGGCATCTCCTCTCCTTACATGTCCACTCTTTCCGTCTTCGGCAAGACCTTATGCCAGATCCTAGACGAGTACAGTGCCATGAAACAAACAGAAGCCTGCTACTTGCGCAACAAGAACGAGGAAGCCAACTCCACTGCCAAATTATCTGAAATGTGGAAAAAGGTCGAAGAAGCCATGAGTGCATTAAGGTTGGTGGTTTTCAAGGGTGCTTTAGTATTGCGGCGTAGATTCCCTTTCGAAACAAGCTGTAGTTGGTTTTATTTTTGTTGGAAAAATCGACTGCTTGGCGACTTTTTGGAATGGAGTGAAACATTAAGGAATTTTTAAGCAATTTTTCGAAATCTACAACACGGAAAACGTCGTTTTTTTCCGTTGTTGGTCTTGCTTTTGGTCACAATGCTCAGAATTTGCCGCTAGCAACATTGGCAGCTAGCAAACCTGTTTCAAATCAGCTCCTCAGTGAAAGCGCAACTGTTTCTGCGACCTGGCGATGTAACGCAAATTATTCGTGATCTTCACGGCCGCTTGTTTATTCCCAAGCGTCAACTAAGTTCAATGTTCGAAAGCAGATGTGTTTTTTGTGTCATTTTAACAAGTTTCCTCACTGCTCTCTCCCAGCAACTAAACACGGTGCTCATCTGTCAAAGTTGCAACGTTATTTTTTGCTCATTTGCGTTAGCAAAAATTTCTTTTGTTTGCATTTGTCTCGTCATAATGAACCTGCTTTTAAATATCAACATTTCTCGATGTGGAGACGATGCACTGTGGTCTTGNCGCCTTTAAACTAACACCTTCACACATGCAGGTCGTACCAAATAGCATCCTTGCTTGATGCCCGGTCACACAACGGAAGATCCTCTTCGGAAGGGTGCGTTCACTGTCGCAAGCAAGGTGAGCCTGCGAAAGCTTGCACGCGCAAGATCTCAGGTTGCTTTATGATATGGCCTGGGCGTGTCTTAAAAAACGTTGGGCGTGTTTTAAAAACGCTGGGTGTGTCTTTAAAAAACGTTGAATCCGATTTTTTAATGGAGTTTGCTGTTGAGTTGAGCCTGAAATAACAATCTAGAAGAAATGAATTGATAGTTTCTGGTCACTGCACCGTAGGTCTTCGTGTTTTCTGCTTTATTTTCCAACATAATTTAAAGTTCAGACATGGGAAGTAATGAAACCCATTCAAATTATGGCTCCACAGCTGGTTGGATAATTAATCCTAAGTTAAACCTGGACCTTTTAAATGTCGCCACAGTGGCATTCTTCGTCTTGCGGTGATATTGTGCTGTCATAATGCTTCATGCAACTCGAGCGAGCGCTGTTTTTGCCTCTACGGCAGTTTCCTCTATGACGTTGATGTCGCCGCGAGAAATTCGACCTTTCAGTAAAAAGATGACGCGGAAAGTTTTAAAATCAGGTCTGTTGGATTTTTCTAGATTAATTTAAAATTTGTGGTTGCCTCGTTTAAAATTTTGTTTTTCCCCGGCGCTTTATTGTTTTCGTTTTTAAAGAAAAATTATTTTTATCCATTATAATTTTGACATTTCATTTTTGTTTCCTTTAAAAGTTTGGCATTTTATTTTTCCGCTAAAATTTTGGTTTTCCCTGGCATTTTTTTTTTCCTACTCAGCGTTCAAAGTAGCAATTATGATGATCGTTGATCACACACAGCAACATCGATGAATGCATTTAGTGCGATGTCTCGAGACTATGGTGGCCCTCGGGCCAAATCAGGCCCGCGAAGCCATTTCACCAGACCCGCAAATAAACACTATCAATAGTGAAAAAAACAAGATATTCACGAAAAATTTGTTGATTTGAATGTAACATATCGCAAAGTGACATTACATAAGACGTCCACTCGAATGTCAGTTGGCGAAGTTTACTACGTTGCAGGCTGGCCTAAGCTTTGCTGATATGTTGTCACGATTTGATTCTTTCTTGATATTAGGTACGACCCTATCTGAAGCCAGATTTTCACACATGCTTGAGTCAAAGAAGCAATTTCACCGTTCTTTCAACCGTGTTCATGTCTATTTTACTCAGTTTGGGCAACCGTAACAAAAACGTAATGTAGCTATATCTAAAATAACCGTTTAAAGCTGGTTCTTCTGGTAGCTGAATTTTTCTACAGTGTGTGCTCTGTCGAGTGGCATTTTCGAAATCTGCATAACCTTTGTATGTATCAAGTTAGAAGGGGTAATTGGCCCAGTGACGCCAAAGTTGATCTGAAAGTTTCCAACAAAAAGCTCACAGTGCAAACCAGTGCCCGGCTTGGGCAAAGAAGTTATGCGTGTTGACGAGGTACCAGGCACGTTTGTTTCGGTACATGAATGAAACCTTTCTGTGAACAAAAGCAACTTCGGCGTGCGTGGCTAACCTCGGTAGCTGGTTGATTGGACCCGTGGTTGCACGGCAAAGCTTATTATGTTCCATTAGATATGGAAGTATTAACTTAACATATTTTCACTGACCACTTTGAAAAACACCAGATCACTGCATGTTCGCTGCTTTTTTGAAAGGTTTTCAAACACACAGGCCTGCGCTGGAGTTTTCATTATTGAAAATTCTGAAATGTCTCAATGTGACCAAAGCAGCACAGCTGATTGTGATTACCTGCACTCTGGCGTTGGCATTCGAAGAAGATGTACAACTTTCAAGGCTTTTGCAAAGTGATGGTGCTCATGCCAGTAATGGAAGTGGACGTACGGTGTTTGTGGCTGTCGCAAAACGTGTCGGCGACACAGAGTTGAGTGAAGTATCAGCGGATGAGGTGGAACTCTCTGACAGTGATGACTCCCTACCAATGGCTGGCAAAGTTTTTTCTTCAGATCAGGACTTGGCAGCTCCAAGATCAAAGAAAGCGTCAACGCCATTTGAAAGCACCACGCAATTACGTTCGTCGCTGAACCGTCGCCAAGTCTTCAATAGGAGGGAGGGGGGGCTTGATATTATAAAATTCGACGAACTTAATTGATTTATAGTGCTTCGTACTTCAATTTGGGGAGGCTTGGTGCTTTATTTGGGGGGCTAAGCCCACCAGATTCCCCCCCCGTGGCGACGGGACTAGTCCATTGCGATAGTCCAACAACAAATTCGAGCACATGAGATGCTGAAATTGCAATGACTGCTACGTTGAAACTGCAGTTGCAATATCTACTGCTGTGGATGATTGAGGCGTACAGTCAATAGCACATTAGTCTGTCAAAGCAAACTCTGTTGTGACCTGGTAACACGTGCGTTAACTCAGAATAAGAGTTGCCGTCGTTACATGCGTGAAATCACGTTGTTTTAACTTCTTCGGACAGATCCTGTGCCGCAGATTGCCAGGTGTTGTCGTCGTATAGAATATGCCCTTGATTGGGTGAATAGACCTTGTGTGCAAAAAACTCAAAAAAATCCTGAAAATAACATATTTTCGTGTCTCAAACTAATTTACTTATTTGCACGTACTTCCGCCAGTTGCGAAGACATCACAACATTGACCTTGTACAGACCGCCAATAAGGTCTGCTGGCGAAATTTCGGAATTTTTGGTGCATATTTCGTGTCTTTTACAATCGCACTCAACCGTGTGTTTTGGGAGGGATATGTGTTTGGTTTTCAAATAATGCAATTTTTTGGACATGCAACAAGTTACTTTTTTAGGATGAGATGAGTTTGGGAACAGTTTTGAGTTGTTTGAAAATGCGCCTTTGCACCGAAAACGTTTCCGTACGTCTACGTCACGATGGAAACAATATTAGCCCAGTTAGGGCAGTGAGAGTAACGGTGTACATTTTTAATTAGACCTGAGCAGGGTGAATATACTTTCATTATTAAGAAATATTGATGTTTTGACCTTCTTTTATTTTGGATGGTGGGGTTTATGTTCGACCCTCTAACTGTAGCGTAACAGCTTATTTGGCTCTCTGGCAAAAATGTTTGGAGACCTCTGCTTGAGGGGATGCCCCGAGATCCGAAATGCGAGTTATTGATCCATTACCATATTGACCGTTTTGTTTTTTTTTCTGTCTCTTGCCTTGATCCGTGTTATGTCATCAAAATGACGTTCAAGATGAACGTCATGGGCCTTTGGATACGTCGCTGCCCTGAAGGTCGTACAGGACGTTCCAAAATTCAAATGCCCTTATGACGTAACACTGCTGAAATGCTAGCTGATCCTGTGAAGGACATTCGTTTGTCCGAACAACCGGCCAGTGTTTCGTATACAAAGAGCTGTTGTTTGTCGTCCAAGTGTGCCTTGCTTCCCTCTTGTGCATACGTAGATGTATCACCGCGATATTAATGCACGTAGACTGAATACCGTAATGGCCGAAACAAACCATTGTCTTGTTTTCTTTGAAGAAATTCGTACGAAGCAATGAAACTGTTGATTCAGCGGATCTAGCTTAAGTCTTAAATTTCTTACGGCATAGAAGCTGAGCTTACTTGTAATTACTGTGATAAACAGCAGCAGCAGCAGCTTATATTCCAACGAACGCATTGGAACAGCATTCTCTGCATGGACCGATAAAAGTTGTCGGCCAGAACCCTCTGAAAATCGGTAGTCTTTTGGCCTGGAACTTCTCCCACCCCTGCGAACCCAGCATAATATATCACGTACGAGATGATGTACATCCCGTATGTACTCAGAATGTCTACCTGAACGTTGTGCTGGCATTGCTGTATACCAGTGGTTATTAACGTGGGGGGGTCCTTCCCAGGGTGATGTCAATAGATTTCAAGAGGGGCGCGAGCCCTTACGTGCTCTGCAACAGGGAAAATTTGATCAATAAATTAACCAATGAATACATTTGCTTATACAACTTGTTTATTATCAGGGGGGGCTTGAAGCAAAGGACGGTCGCCTTATGGGGACGTGGTAGAGAAAAGGTTAAGAACCACTGCTGTATTCACTNACGCTGTAGCCGCGACCAAGAAGATGAACGTGAGGATNTGTTGTCTTGGCAACCGATGTGATCTAAACAGGCAATCGCGAATCGCAGTAACTGCCTTAAAGCACTTGCGTAAGCCTGAATGATAGCCGATGCACTTCTTCATTCACAGTCAAAGTGTCCTCGGCCGTCATTCGCTGTTCCGCTTCCGCCGCGCCGACGTCCACCACTGGTAATCCTGCCTGTCACGTGACCGCCGCCAGCACCTCAGCCACTTCGTCCGTCGCTACAGCGACCACCGGTGAGTCATCCGACTGCCTCCGCTGTGCAGTTGACGCTCGGTTTTCGACCTTAGCGCTCATATAGCAAACATCTTTCGCGGACATTCCGCACCAGGCCTGCACAACATGAGCTTTTCTCGCGGCACGCGAGAGCTTTCTCAATTGCAGAAAATGTTGCAAAAGCCCGAATTAACGCAGGATAATAATATAGTTGTCGTTCCGAAATTCCTTCCAAAATGCAACAAAATCTCTGCAACGAAGTGAATAAAACTTTGCGGCCCGCGGCAAATTTACGTTGATCAATTTGGCACTTCGAACTTCGCGAGTTGCGCAGGCCTGTTGTTCAACACCAAAGACATTTCTCGAACATTCCACGCCAGGAAATGCGACGTCGCGCACCGCAGCAGTTGCTCAGCGCTCGGGAAAAAGAACCTCTCGCTTTTGAAACGCAGCTCATGCCACCTTAATAACGTACAAGCCATCTGCTGGCGATGTGATTGTATTTGTGCCGAGCACCTTCTAATCTAAAGGACTTCAACCAACAAATCCACCCTTTACCCGGCAACAAATGTTTAACAGTCGGTCCTCACCGCCAAACGTAATTTATGCAAAGTTTTCTAACTGGCCTGAATCGTTATTATTTCAAAGAATCGTTCGTTCGTGTGTTCACTGGCAGTTACAGTATTTGTTTCGTTTGCCAGCCAGCGTCTTTTGTTTTTGTACGCATGACAGACAGAGTGCGCTTGCGTACGAACGGCACTTTGTGATTGAATTCTGCGACATGCGCGCTTTGACTCTGGGCTTTGTTTCGGTCATAGACGGAAATGTTTTTGAAATGACCGAAAAAATTGAGTAATTTCGGTCAAAAGCTCAGAAAATATTGGCAAATGTACACTGTTATGGCGAGTTTTAATACAACTGTGAGACAAATGGCCGAAATGTCTCAGTGAACAAAATGTCTCAGCAAAAAAATGACCGAAACGTCTCAGCGAAAAATAACAGCTTTGACCAGTGTGTGCGTTTGTGTTGTCACAATCAGTCTATTCAATGACTCGCTTTCAGCTGCTGAGATGACGTCACTGTCGTAAATTAAAACGGCGCCTTTCAAACCCGCGTCATCCGCAACACGCTTGTCTTTTATTTAAGCGCCCCCAACCCCTCCGGCAGCGGTGGTGGCTTCTTCGTCGGCGCCGAACTTCCACGTTGAAAACAGCTTCGAAGCGAATCGGCGCGGGGGGAGGAGGGCGAAGACGATGCCGAAGCGACTGAGCGACACTCAACGGCAGGAGATCATTTTTCAAGATGGCGCCGACCGTGACGTACGTAAATCGCTGATGACGTCACCGTGAAATGTGCCGATGATCGATTATTGAGGTTTAGCAGAAAAGATCGACAGATGCGTTTCAGTTGCATCGCGAAGTGTCGTCATTGTTTTACTTGGGACTGGATTTCCAGTGCTGGTCTCGCCCAGGTGGATCCAGGGGAAGGGCAATCTCCCCCCTAAAACCTCTGGAAGTAGCTTCATTTTTTATTCACCTTAATTCTGCGCTTTTTTCACCTTAATTTTGTATAATTCGGAAAACAACCTTCGCGATATAAAGACCATTTTGCCGTCCATTGTTTTGTCACAGCAGTGTTGTGACGTATACTTCATCTGTCTGACAGTATTGAACCCGTAATGAGACTTCACTACCAAATTTTACTGAAATCGTCCTCCCCTAAATTTACTGGTTGGATCCAACCCTGGTCTCGCCGCGCATAGGCTACAGAAATTCTCTTGCCTTTTCAATCCAAAACTCTAGAATGGGTGCTAAGAATTGCCCAAGCAAAGCAACTAAAAAAACTTTCGTAAAAACCTTTGCAACCCCTGGAAATTCTATAGCCTCGAAAGCCTACATAGGAAATCCGGGCCTGGAGTTTCGTTTCGGAAAAACAGTTCAAGCGTCAAAGACCAACTTCGCGGATCCTCATGTTCGGTCAATTTTTTTTGGTGAAAAAATTTATTACCGATATTTTTAAACGTTATTATCTGGAGTTCTAAAGTCTGCTCAGCAAATGGCGCTTGAATGTTAGATGCGGGTAACAGGGAAGTACAAAATAGTCGCAAGAAAATGGCCTGGCAGCGTCGGTATTTGGGTTTTCTGCTTTGAAAAGAGTCATGACCCCTGTGGAACCACGCGGAATCCCAATTCAATGTGCAATCCCTGGGTTGGCGGCCCCCAGCTGTATTTGTTCCCTGTGTTAGGTCTAGAAAACTCGGCCATCGTTGAGAACGGGTGTTTAGTTCCTCCTTCGCAGACTTTTTGAAAGATGCCATTAATCGTTCGACCCTTTTGCGCATGCGCAGACGAGTTCCAAGTTGCTACGCGACATGACGCACAATGAAGTGAACACTATGGCTGTTGTCGGAGCGACCATTATGACGCAGATGAAGAAGTGCTCGCGGTAAGAAGCTCGAGTTTGTCTTTATGCTGCTTTTTGAACGTCAGCGCTGAAACGCTAGCGTTTGTTAGTTTTGTTGGTCAAGATTTCTTGGCGTATGTTTTTAAGCAGCTATTTTTGTTTCTGGTTAATTTCATCAAACGAATTTCGTCGTTGATTCTGGTCTGGACATTGGCTATTTCCAAACCTGTCCAAGTAATTTACGAGCCCATCCGAATATTCCCGAGCGCATCCGAAGAGTGCGATTGTCAGTGTGAAATGTCCAGTATAGTATAGGCGGCCAACATCACAACTGCTCATCACTTTATACCGTGTAATGAATGTCTTGTCAAAGGCGATCTACTCCAAGTGACTCTCGTATACCCATGCCGTCCGTATTATGTCCGGTCGCTGAAGGTCCTGTGAGCAACAGTAGCTTTACAAACGTGAATGCACCGACAATGGCACGCTGGTTCACTGTCCCAGTTCCCAGTTGTGAAGCTGTTTTTTTTGCTGAAACATTTCGATCATTTTTCGCAGAGACATTTTGGTCACTGACTTATTTCGATCATTTGTCTCACAGCTGTGTTAAAACTCACCACAAAATTTTTTTTAGCCTGTATTTTCAAACATTCTGACCGAAATGACTTAATTTTTTTCAGTCATCGCAAAAACGTTTCGGTCTGTGGCCGAAAAAAAAAACAGTTGTGAAGACCCTAATTTTGACAAGAACCTCAACCATATGACGTATTACACGCTGCTTCGGGTTTCTTTCTTTGTTGAAGACTCTCGCCCCGCGTATAAAGCCCGACCCATCATCGCAGAGCACCTAACACTCGTCTCATACTCCGCAGCAGGAGTAAAGTTTTTATGTTTTAAAGCAAAACACAAGCTTTTGTTCCTCCCCCTCGTAACCCA
>JGI24158J21664_10007952_pt1 | contig 14085 bp, 12 predicted proteins | sample Ectturendosymbi3_FD_21664 | JGI IMG/M metagenome (IMG submission 21664) | reverse complement strand
CCCCCCCGCTATCATGGCAACAGCATGCAGGGAACTAGTTACATTTCACGTCTAATAAATAACCAACTTCTCACCTTTAAAATGGGCTGATTTTCTCGGGTAGGATATGCGAAGCTCACGTTCTGGAACTCGACTCGACCTTCAATCGTCGGCGGTTCTTCGGTGCCTTCCGTGGTGCGGATTTGAGGTTCGCGTTCGATCAGTTCGAACACTTTCTCTGCAGCGCCGAGTGCCTGCATTAGGCCTTCAAACGCAGAAGAGAAAAATAAAGGTTTGCAAAAGAAAACGAACGCTTATTTCGGGTAAACGTCGGATGTTTGCTTTTCGGTTTAAATCAGCGGAAAAACCGACAAAAAGTGCATTGGATTTTAAAACAATTTTCCGCAATCAACTCGAAGAAGGTGATAACCTCTGAAATGCAACAATTAAAATAAAATCTCAGAAAATTTAGCCATGCTCATGAGAGTGCAACCAGCGTGGCAGGGACGCAAGTTTCACCGCAACGTCAGTGCAATTAGGAAGGTTTCCTCCGACCGCGCTTTTTGTCAGAAAACAACAAAATATACTTCGTTGCCCTCCCCAAGTGTTTTTCAACCGGGAACCTCAGAGTTCCGCGAGTGGCTGCCTGTGGTCGCGCCGACGCAGAAATAAAACACAGATGCGACATTTCTACCCATCTGGTTTATTCCAGAAAGTAAGAGAGACGCTTGGATCATTGTATGGGGTTCCATGAGCAACGCAAACATTTGCGGAGGTTCCTCTGCGGCAGAAAGTTTAAAAAACATTCTCCTGCGCCAACATATTGAGCCATGCATGTGTCTTCAGTATGATCGCCATGCCGTGTTTCGTAAGCCATGCATTACATTTACCAAATATTTGACTTTTTTATTACTTCGGTGTTGCAGCAGTTTGGGAGATTAACGAACACGATGTTCGCGCATATCAGTGACTTGCTGTCAATCTTCTAGCGTCCTGCATAGGTGACAACAAACGCGGACGTGCTCAAGGGAGACGGGTGACTGTTTCGTCTGTTACCAATATTTCAAACTCGTGAAATGATATCGTCAGACCGAGAAGCATGCAACACGAACAAATTGCTTGCGCATGCGCTGTATTCGGTGATCGCGACACTGCGTGAAAAAACTCACCTCAACCAGGACAAAGTGACATCACACCCGATTGGAAGCATGCATTCAAACGTGCTTTGCCGGTCAAACCAATAGCAGCGGTTCTGTTTGCTGGCGACAAGACCTCGTTAACGAACTTAATGGATGCGGGAAATGTTAAAACCTTGACAATGTCTGCCTTTGCGTAAGCAGCGGGAAAAATCCACGCCCCCTTCACAGCAAAGCTGCAGCGCACTAGCTTGCATCTTCAATAGTTTCTGACAACTCGTCTCCACAGAGGCGACCACGTCGAATCAAGTAGCAATTTTTTTTTGGGATCTTCAATATACTGAATAATACTGATAGGATAGAAAGTTGCACAAGAGAATGACGGAAGCAGATTTAATTCAGACAGTACGCATGGCTTCCGTGTTAACGGACAATCATGTGGTAAATTAATTTCAAGTCGTTTTGAGGAATCTAAACTTACAGGCGACAGGATTCCAAAATGAAAGTCTACTGATTTTCAGCATATTTCGGTAAAAGAGATTCTGCTTCTTTTGTTTCACGACAACGGTTTCTGTTTTCCTTACTTGCAAGACCCCTAGGAGCGACTTCTAACAAGACGCAGGGAAAATTCGCTGACGCAAGCGAATGATCAAAGCCGTGCATTTTGAAGAACACCAAGCAGCGTTGAGCATTCGCAGGAGCGACTAATCGCGGTGGTGGGGGTCAGCAGGGTGCATATCAACGGTCGAGCCACGGGCGTACCGAGACACAAGTTTGGCGCCCCCACGTTCAGCGTCGTAACGAGGTTAGATGGCGCCCGGGGCAAGAAGCAAGTTTGGCGCTCCCGTGTTCAAACCTGCGATCTTTCGGAACCAAATGTACTGTATTGAAGAAAGTACTGGTGACATTGTTGGGACTTTTCGGCGCCCCCCGCAGTGATTCGACACCCCCATATGGATTCGGCGCCCGGGAGTTGTGCCCCCTTGATCCCCCGTCGTTACGCCCCTGGGTCGAGCTTTTCAGGACCAAGCACAATGCTTCGAATCACGAACAGAAGATGCCCCAGAAAACATTCAGCAGCAATGTGCAAAACGCTAAAGCACGTATGTTATGTATCCACTGCAGCCGCAATCCGCGGAGGAGAGCTTGTGAACTTTAATACCAAATGCATTTGCAGGGCAGCACGTTTGACGTATTGATTTTGGACATGAAGCCAACAGCGCTCTATTCACGCAGGCCTGGTTTATAAGCGTTGAGCAATTCGAAACAGCGGCATTCAGCGATCAAGTCCAGAAGGACAATGTTGCGCCAGTCGCAGTAGACCTACCTGTGTAAACCGAACCCAAATGGTTAAGAACGTCGGCGATGTCGAACTGGTAGAGGACGTACGGGACGATGTTGTCGCCGCTCAGCTTCCCGGTCAGTATCAGGTGCCCGGAGTACCAAAGCACGACCACTACCAGAAGCAGGCCTGATATCTACGACACACGATCGCGCAGAGTTGTATGAGAAGAGCAGGGAAGAACTGCGAGCAAGAACTAAGTGACCGTGACCTTTGGCCCAACTTATATCACGTGAGAAACGAGCCAGGCGCGGAGCGTGGCGCTCCAAACAGATTTTTACACGCGAGCCAATGAACGTTAGACGTTTGCAAAAGCAAGCCTTGCATTTGAGTGTTTGTTCGGTACCGCCACCTACTGTCATATAAACGCGCGACGCAAACGGAAAGTACCTAACCAGAAACCTGTCATCGATTTCAACTTCGCGCTCAGCCGCAGTCCAGGAGAAGAAATCAGTCCTATGTGGGTTAAAAGCTCGATTTCGGGGGCATGCGGTTTCTGCATGAAGAAGGGAGTCAAGCACGGTATGAGTTGTTGGAAGCCTCACAATAAGTCAAACCGAACGCAGATGGTCTGCGGATGAACCGCAACTCAACCAACGGGTAAAAAAGCACGAGGTGTGGCCGAAAAACGCAGATACGAAAGTCCACGCCGCATCTTAAAACGCAAAAGCACAGCGAACTTCGCTGCAGAACAACGCCAACCTACATGAACCGGCATCGCTAGACATGAAAGCTCACACGGCATGCATGATCACTGCGATGCTTGAAAAGATTTGGCAACACGGATTAAATACATGCAAACGGGCAAAGTAATTGCTGTGCAAGCCAGGAGCGCTTCCCGTGAAAGTTACTGAATAAAGTGTTGCTTGCATCCAACTGACCCCGAAAACATCATAAAGAAACCAACTAGGTTTATACGCTCGGAACTGAAGAGATTTTTCACCCGAAAACTGAAAGATTGCTAGTGTTGAATCTTACTCCCACACTCTTTTTCACCAGCGAAAGAAAATGTTGCATGCTTTCACCGAAAGTTTTATTTTCAACAGCAAAATGCTCAAGCAGATGGCGTATGAAGCGAAATCAGTCACCAATCAAGAGTCCATTGATCAGATTTGGCATGCAGCATGCTTCCTGACAGGCTACCACACGACAAAATGCTTTGTTAGTGATTTGCATTTTCAACCTGTGTAGACTTCTCCCATTTCGGAGAAACATTCCCCGAATTGCTCCTGATACAGGACAAAGGAGATGAAGCTCTCGGCAGTCAAAGAGCCGCCAAACAGCAGCTGTCCGCCGTACCACAGAGTGAAGACGAGCAGCAAAAGCTCGAAACTCTGCGAAAGACGAATGTCGTTTGTTTGAGATAGCTCGCCATATGGCACCGGCAACTGACTTTTACTTCTTTTCCTTTGGCCGTTATTTTTATTACAAGACAGTTATATTATTGGTTTTTACCCCATAATGACAAACTTATCTAGGAAGTCGATTTTTCATTTTATAATCGCAGAACAATCTAATTCCAAATTTACAATATTATGCGTTGCAACAAAACACTTTCAAAACAATGTTCGACAAAGTGGTGGCTTGTTTCTTCCGTCAGGTCGGCATCTCAAATTATAGAGCTCATTTCTACGGAAAAAGAGTTTTATACATTACGATCATCCCAAAAAAACATGCTAGGTCTCATTTGCAAGGAACCAAAGAAAGATATAATGTGAAGCAAACGAGTGCGTTTACTTTCTGAACGAGCGCAGTGCAATTGTCTTCCTCTATTTGTAAGTTTTTCCATTGCAACCACTGTTTCAGTACAACGTGGAAACGGTTCCGACTAAAGTGGGTTTTGTTCGAGCACACGCGCCAGGTGACGTATACGCACGCACGCACCTAAATCATTCCAGAGTTGTCTGGGATGCGCAGCACATGAAACACTTTGTTTTGCGTTACGTTTCTTGCAACTTAGAACAGCGCGGTCCAACTGCTTTTGACCTATGGGCCATGTTAAAAAAACGTGACAACCTGCGGGTCACTTCCAACAAAACGATGTGTGAAAGAACAGATTCACAAGATGTAAACCAAAAAAGGGAAGATAAGTGAGTATGTCATTGAAATTACTGCACAGTAGCAATTTATTACATATCTCTATCAGTGGGATGCCTGTGGTCGAGGATTCCCTGACACAACCGTTCCTTTTTCAATACCAATGTTAGTGGTAACAAACCAGAGACTATCGTCCAGTGTTTTCGCCTGCCATTCGATTTCTGTATTTAGATTTGAAGTGCTTCATCGTAAAAAATGTATTTTCACACACATATCTGGTTACAAACATCGAGTGCATTTTTAGCGCGATATCTTTCAGTTTGGTAAATCTATCTTTGCTGACTAATTTCCAGAAGCTCTCTAGAGCCTAGTCTAACGCGGTCAATATTGTACATTTTTATTGAAACATGTAATGCTTGTTCTAATTAAAACTGCCAACTGTAACATACAGACAACATTAAATCTATCCAGAGAAAGCTAGTGGGTCTTAAAAATTCGGTCCGCGGGCCTTCAGTTGGACCACACTGTCTTAGAACAAGGAGATGCCATAGCAGCTCAAATTGGGCGTTTGCGAAGTTAATACAAGATAACAACATACGAATGAACACAAGTTTAGAGTTTCGTTTTTTCGGTTTCAAAAACAACAGGTACAGTACATTAATATTTCTCACATGCCCAGCTGATGCTAAAAACGATAAAATCTCTAATCCGATTAAAATTTTTATAATTCTGACGTTTCAACCTGACGAAGATGGTTGTTCGAGCTGAAGAAGCGTTTTCATTTCACCGATGCTGTCGTTTTAAGCAGGAGCTTACGAAACAAAAATGTTTTAGGCTTTATCTTCGTGTTCGAAAACAGATTTGAAACAACCTTTACCTTTACAGGCCGAAGAGCATATTTAAGCTTCAGCAGAGAAATTACTGAAACCGGCGGACAGCGCTCTATCGATTTATTATGATACCTTATGCTGCTCGAGTTTGGTCAAGTACTTCATATTGGAAGTGTAATAGAATGGAACAATTCCAATGATGACATGTACTGATTGAAGAAAATCAACAGTGTTTGTTTCACTGCGTATCAATTAGACTATTTATTTATTTACACCGATAAAGCAGAATACATTCTTTGGAATGCAAAACAAGACCCAAGGTTGCCTGAGCAGCTGATGATAAACAACTCAGACCACATCAACGCAATCGCACCTCGTTCGACCAAATATACCCGGAATAGGAAATCGCCTGTTTGCGTTGCACTTTGTACACGTTATGGAGACGATCGCTGTATCGCTGCTTTTCCTCTTCCTCGTTGGCGAAGCTTCGCACGGTCTGCATGGACGAGCAAATCTCTTCGGCCACTTCGTTGGCGTAGGCGAATCGGTCCTGCACCAGCTTCTGGAGTTTCTGCGAATTAAGCAAAGACTCGAACACTCAGTTCAGATGCTGTAATGTCCCGAAGTTATGCAACAGCGCTGCCGCTAAATGCAGACGGTAAATTAGCTGCATTCTGAAAACATCTCATCAGGTTATCTTGAAAACAAAAATCTCAGATTACATACATCAAGTTTGAAACATACCCATCTTGCTCGAAATGTACAGTATAACATTATCTAACGCAAGTTCAAAGTACATCAGTTGCAAGTGTACAGCATTCGGTGGCATTTGGGTATGAGTGTTGTTGGCAGACTTCCAGTGTTAGCAACAGCAGCAGTTATCATTAGAACAAAGGAAACATGAACAACAAATGTTCTTCTATTAAAAACAATGTTCATCGATGTTACATCGGCGAAGATAAGGTGAGTGATTTTATGTCAAGCTTGATCTTTCACTGTAGCTGTTCTCAGAGGCATTGGTAAGGACTTTATACCAATCCCAAACAGCATGTATTCAAATCGATGACGCGCACTTATCTGAACGTCTTGTTGGCAGCCATGCAAAGAGAGTCCTGAGATCTTACGCCAGAGGCCGGCACAAATATCTTGTCGCATTTCAACAAACGTAAAAGGTGATCGTGGATTGAAGAGAAGCCATGGTTACCTTGTAGTATTTGCCGTATACTTTCGAAATGACGAAGACCAGGGGAAGGCCCGCGAACGTCACAATCGAAAGTCTCCACGACAGCACGAACATGAACACGCAAACTCCGATCGCCTTGATCGAACTTCTCAGGAATATATTCATATTCAAACCGACTGTGTCACTCATCGCGGTGGTGTCGGCGGTTAATCTCGACGTGATATCGCCTGGATGCGCACAAGACAACTTTTGGAGCTACATTTTGATTGACATTTGGTCTTGTTTTTGAGCTAGCATTTTATTGTGGTTAAATGCATAGCATAAAAAGGTTTTTAGTCTGTTCTATCTTACAAATCTCTCCTCTGTTTTTGGTGTTTGATTTCGTACGTGCACCAATACTGTTTGCGGCGTGCTATTTTTTCTGTATTAGGTTAAGTTGCATACTGGTCATTTCAACCACATTTTTCGAATTATTTACGGTCAACAGGATATCGGGGGTAGATTAACTTGCGGTGCAATCTCCTAGCAACTTTGAAAACGTTAAGATTCAACTTAATTTGCAAGTTCTTTAAGACAAATCAAGACTGCAATCACAACAGGTTACACGATGGATTAATACTAGGAACGCAAAGGGCGTGAACAGGAACCGGAATATCACAAGGAAACTGCAATTCAGTTGAAGCCATTACTTTTCCCATAATCATTCTCATCCTAAAAACTACGGCCATGTTCCGCATTCCAACAGCAGGAACCATCGATTGACAACTCTGATACTGGTACAATAAGCAGTGCGCCAATATGCCATGAAGTTAAAAAGGATTTCTTCACAAAAATCGCACTTTGGACATTTCGTCGCGAAGTTTTACTTTTCTGAGTGACAAAATCTGCTTAATGAATAAACACCTCAAGCTCGCAAACACCTTGTGCGTGGCAGCTAAACAGCACGTTATATGTTATCCAACCAGCTGAAAACTTTTCTGATGAACACCAGGCATATTTTCGTGCAGAGAATGATCGAACCTTAACCTTTCGTCGATTCGCGAAAAACACAGCAAAGCCATTGCGAAAGAACAACTGTTACACTTTACAAACACCTCACAGTGAACTCTAAAGCAAAAAAAAAAAAAAAACGAAGAAATCTTCTTACAATCCTCTTTTATTAGAGATTTTAAACCAAGTTACATTTTCAAATATGGAAAATTGAAAAAATCCTAACACATGAAAGGCAGCAGTTTCGAGCCGGCAATCCATCGCAACCAAGGCACGTGCTTTAACAGCACACTACGTGCTTTAACAGCACACTAAGCGACTTTATAATTAAAGGGGCTTGTTGAGACAGTAAATATCTAAGGGGATAGACCAAAAAGTTGAAAATCGACCAGTGAATGAGTGTCCTGGTTCTACGCCAAAACGCTATTACATGACAAAACGAGTTCGCTGGAAGCCGTGAAAAATCTCATTTAGTACTTCTGGCGCAGAGAAACTTTAAAAACTAACGGTTTATTTAGAAAATGCAGTAGAAAATGAATATTTATTAATTTGGAAATCGAACAGGTTTGATGTACGAAAAAAGATACGAAATTGGAAAATTTAGCTACACTATCATTAGAATATGCAAATATACGAAAAGTGGGTAAAAACGCGTTTCACCTGTCCGTATTTCATCAAAAAATCCGATTTCCTGGCTGGTGATGGAGGCAAACAGCGTGTTTCGAACGCGGATATTAAGCCTTTGGATAGACGTCATAAAACACCCGGCTCTCATGCCGGCGCAGATCGAGGCAAAGAGCGATATTGCGGCCATCTCGATTAAACTTCTTGCAAACTGACTTCTGTCACCGCTCACCACAATGCCTGAAAACAAAGAGTATTGTTTTTGCCGCGCGCGGATTTTTTAAGTTGCAACTAGCGGGCTTGTAGCAGGAGCAACAGTTCTCGCTGGCAGTGGATTTATTTCAAGTGAACAACACGGGTACATCGCAACTTAGTTGACTATTTTTCACCGTTCTGCAAACATTAGAACAATTTTTGAACATTTCAGTGGGTTTGCTTAAGAAAGACAATTTAAAAGTCTTGCACAGTCTTTATTCAAAAGTAAAACACAAAAGCATCGATGCCAACGAAATCGTGTGGACGTTTGGAAAACAACGGTTCTCCTCGTCAGTAAAATATCAACGAATTTGAAGATCATTTTAACAGTTTATCGAAGCATTACTCAACCTAACTACTAACCATCAACCGTTGGGAGATTAATAAGAGTCACGCTTAAAGCGTTTTCACCAGATTTTCAAATATAAACTCCAGCATGGCGATCCAACCGACATCATAAATAAATCTTGCGATCTATCAATATGTGTTCACGTTTTATTGCTGGTAATCGCACTGCCATGTACTAATAAAAGACATCAATCTGAGGAAAATGTCTTCAATATGTTGGTGAACGCAACTTTAGTCCAGACTTGCCGTAAGTCTTGAAGTAAGAAAAACTAACCGGTAATAACCTTCCCGGTGAACATGGGGAGAAAGATTTCTGCAACGGATGCACCGATCAAGAAGAACAGTCCCAACGTCATGATGGGCCAATCGGGAAGGACCATCAAGAACAACTTCTTCATGGTGGCCTTGTTCACTAATTCCGACATGGCTTTTTCGTTTTCTGTTTCGTCTTTGGATCGCCGGCGATTTGAATCAACCGAGTTGTCACTGGACGTCGATGCAGAGCGTCTGCGCGCGTCGTCATCGACGAAGGTGACGTGGCTTACTCGACTTGGTCGCGCGCCGTTCTCGTGACGTGCTTCGTTTATTGGGCGAGAATCTGAAGTAAATGCGGTGTGAGAGCGACAGGTTTAACCGTACGCCATTCTGCGAACCCTATCGTAGCTTTCGCTAGAAAGAAAAACAATCGTGTGGATTTACAGTTACAATTCGATCTGTTGACTTCACTACTGCGTCATATGAGTTACTTGACACCAAAACCGCCAATCTTTGATGGAAAATTTTTCAACATGGGCATCATAAACTCTTAAAAAAATAACATTGCACTGCACTCATTTGATCGTTAGCTTTCACTGTTGACAGAGACACAAATTTTCACAGGGCATGCAAAAATTGGCCAACACTTGGAATAATATAAAATGGCTGGTTATTGTCATGTTTTAGTGATCAGCAATCTTGAAATTTATCACTCGCACTGAAAGCCTAATTTCCTTTTGCGTTCTGTTGTAATATTTTCGTATTGCTGCTGGTACTGGCGCATGGCATTCCAAGCTCCAGCCTGTTGTCGATTGCCGTAAAATAAATAAATAAAAAATAAATTAATATTAAACTTTTTTGTGAGAAAACTTGTTCTGAAACAATCGTTGACCATTGGCTCATGGCAAAAAAGTGCACAGTTAAAAACAATGCTATTAACAAAACAATCAAAACCACCATCAGTTCTGTTGCTAACGCCTAATTACAACAATGAAAACGTCACCATCCTTATACATGTTTAATGCAGTAGCTGATAAACACTATGTAAATGTGACACTTGCCACTTGGGGACAGCTTTTACTCTTGATAGAGAAGTCATTCATGTTGTCAAAAATATGCTAACTTGTAATTTCTAGGTATGATAGCTTCAACAACCTGTACTTAGGAATTAAATATCCATGTTATTGCCAACCACAAGAACATTGATATTTTGAAAAATGCTGGTTTCAAAACCTGCAATATATTGTTATGACCATGCAACCAATTATTGACAACCATCATTTTGACAACAAAACAACCTGCAATTACCAAAAAACAAACAGCTGAAACAAGTCTTTTTAAGGAAAATGTCAGGCACCCAGTATGGACCGGCAGAGACCCGATTTCTCTGATTCTAGGGACCTGATTTTCTCTGATTTTAGGGACCCGATGACAATTTTCGCTGATTCTAGGAATCCAATTTTCAATTCTAGGGACCCGAATCAGGTCCCTAAAACACCTTATAAAAAACCCTGAGCTGAAACGTTGTGAAAAAACACTGTAGTTTTGCTTGTCGTGCAACTAAAAATATAGTTGGTAATTTAGATTGTTGATGAGTGATAACAACAAAATGCAAAAACTCCAAGTGACCAAATCAGCAATCACAAAAGTTCTGTTGATAATCTTCATTAAATCATCACCACAGTAGACTTTTTTCATATTTGCCACACTTGATCAAATAAATTTTGTAAAAAATCCACTTCCACATTCTACACTTCGTATTTTTGCACTGAGAGCACTCTTCTTTTTGCTACATGTTACACAAGAATACTATCAGCAAAAATAATCAACGTAGGTTTCATTGCACTTCTATTTCTTGTATAACGACCAACCAATAGTTGTGCAAATTTTAATCCTTTCAGAGTAAATTCATACATCAATAGAAGCATGAGATGTTTCTTATGAATTAGTCTGAGAGCAAAAAAGTATTTTTGTGTTAAGTAACTGTAAAAAAATCAAGTACTTCAAACTTCCGAAGAAATCTACCAATGTCAAAACATTTTGGATAAGTTTCAAACAAGCATTATTAAGACATATCAAAATGTAAGCAAAAAATTTTAACAAGATCTGACTGCTTCAGATTGCAAATTTTTGAAAAAATCACTGTTACATTTGTGATATTTTATGAGATTATTTTCAGTTGTAACAAGCAGACCATTATTGTATTTCAGAAGTCATGCAACACAATTTACCATTTGTAATAGTAGAGCCTTGTAGAAGAGGTTGCCTTTCTGCATCATCAACCACCACTGTATTAAAGCTGTCATAGGCATTTCCAAATTTTAAAGATGCTAAGCTCTTCCACTGGTAAATAAAGATTCCAATTCCAACAAAGTTCCATGCAAACAACATCCAAAACCATGTAAGCTCAGGCCCCATAACAAATTCTGGCTGTTCTGAGAATATAAGCAGCTTTGCACAAGCAAAGTAAGCATTCATACACCCCACACAATATGAAACCCACATATTTTTCTTCAGTTTTTCTGGTCCTTCAGATTTATTTGCAAGTATTCCAAAGAAGCACCCATAAAAAACACATGTTCGCAGTATCATCCAAAACCACAAGTCAATAAAAGAATGCTGAAAGGAGTATTCAAGTGCAGATCTATGAAATATCTCCCACTGGTCACCATGCATAAGTAAAGTAGTTGATAAAATGCCATCAACTGCAGACAACAGAAACAAGATGCAACACTTCAGCTTCATAGACATTTTGCATCAAGCAACATTACACAAAAAAACAGTAGGCTTTAACAAAACAAAGCAGTCTGCAACAAAACAATAACAGAGCTAGAGCTATGCAGGAAACTATGGGCATTTGAGTCAAATAACAAACTACATCAAAAATCAACACAAATAAAGTTTAAGTAACATGAAAACAAAACAGACACTAAAGAAACCATATGAACAAGAACATGATTTTTAAAAGTAACCACTGATTGAGCTATTCAACCCTGACTTTCATGAAGAGGTCTAACAAACTTTCAAATTACTTAACAAACCAGACACAAACCTATGTTTTTGTAGTTTTTACGTATTAATTTCACAGTTAATAACACCATTCAAAGTTTGTGACAAGTACATGATAGCCAAACACGTACAACAAGTTTGGCCATAAACAAAGAAGTGAAAGTGACGCACATGATTGGGTCACATCAACAAATAAAGTTGGGATAAAAATGTGTATTTTTATCATTACACATTATCACAAAGGATGAAAAAATTCATGGCAGTTTGGTTCTAAATGATCGAAAATGTTTGTGGCATTCACGACTAGAGTCAGCAGAAAATTTTGATAGTATTTTCCCAAAGCAAAGTTCTTTCAAAATATGACTATTTCATATGACTCAGCTAATAAGCAGAAACAAGAAAAAAACATCATGCAAAATAGTAAGGCAGTGTCTAAAATAGGGGTCTGCAAATATTTTTTAGCATGACCCTAAAAATAGTTCTAAATTCTCATGACCCAAACAGTTTGTGAGCATATAATTTTGTGGAAAATCTTTACATTAAATAAAAATTTAAAAACTACTAGACACAGTAGCAATATTTTTGGACAAAATTTTATGAAATTAGCACACAACGCAGTAAATGATTGCCATTCTCATTAGACAAAATAAATGCAAATTTAAAATGTAAACTTAAATTATTTCGCAACCCAGAGTGGAAGGTCTTGTAACCCAAATTTGGGTTGCAACTCAATATTTGTGAACCCCTGGTCTAAACAACCGTATCAGGTTTTCACTTTGGAAAGACTAAAAAAATCTATCTTGTATCCAGTTTTGTGACAGGTATAAAACTGATGTGGAGACCTTCTCACCACAATCAACATGGTCAAGTAGGAAGTGACTACAGCCACTGTGCCAAAGGTTGCCGATTTGATTAACACGTTGGATGTATTGTTTTTTTTTATTGTGCACAAGACACTTTTTATGTTCTCACACAAGATTGCATGGTAAAAGTTTTGAAACTGCGGTATATTCTTAAAAACTTTTGAAAAGCAGACATGAGTTTAGATTTAGGATTTTGGGTTATGGTTACTGTAGGGCAGGGGTTCCCAACCTTTCTCTGACCATGCATCCCTTTAGTATTCCGACAGATAAGCATGTACCCCTTCAGCATTTGGAAAGATGAGCATGTACCCCTTCAGTATTTGGAAAGATAAGCATGTACCTCTTCAGCATTTCTACAGATGAACATCAACATGTACCCTTAAATGTCTTATGACAAGATATTTCATCATGATTAATCATAGATATATTTGAAAATAAGCATGCAACGACTTTCGAAAATAATATTCACTGATATATGTATAAATATTTGAAAATAAAAGATACGCAAATATATATTTCTCTTCTGCTGCTAACCTTAAATATACCTCTTCGGATAGGCAAATGTACCCCTAGGGTACATACACCCCAGGTTGGGAACCTCTGCTGTAGGAATTAGGTTTAGGGTTAGTGTTAGTATTTAACAGTTTAGTGTTGAGGCTTACAGTTAGGGTTTAGGATTACAAAAAAATTAATAGCCACTTTATAATCCTTTACTCCGAGAAGCAACTGACATACAAGAAGTGGTCACATATTTTGCAGAGGTCAGCAATATCGCTTGATACCTTTTTCTAGTGTTTTCATGGTGAAAACCTGATACATACGGTTATTTAGACACTGTCAAAAAGTAAACAATTGTCTGTGGAAATTAAAATAAATGAAAACACATTGTGACAATGGCAAAAGAAGTGATCAATGTAAAGAAAGATCGTCACAGTGTCATATAGGATCTGTTGCTGAATGACCATGGAGGTCATCTAGTCAACCAAAACTGTTTGAAACTTACAGACTAGTACTGTGACAAAAGATTGTCACAGTGTAACATAGGATCTGCTGCTGAATGAGATGACCATGGAGGTCATATCTAGTCAACCAAAACTGTTTGAAACGTACTGACAAGTACTAGAAAGTAAAATTTGAAAATAAAACAAACACAGTCAGAAAAACAAACACAGAACATAAGTGAGGAAAAATTACAGATGAAAAAGTTAGGATTAAGGATTATTACAGGGCTTAA
>JGI24158J21664_10007950_pt1 | contig 14086 bp, 9 predicted proteins | sample Ectturendosymbi3_FD_21664 | JGI IMG/M metagenome (IMG submission 21664) | reverse complement strand
CAAATTCTGCTAACTGAGTCAGAGTATTTCTGATCACCGAAAAGACCAAAGATCTGAGCTGTGGATTTCACACCAATTGGTATGTAATATATGTTTACTGCTAATTCTCTTGGACGCCTGTGGCTCACAGTGAATCCAGTGCAAGTTTACTGCTGTGCCTTTAGTCCGCGTTTATTTACCTGAGAACAGTCGCAGCAAAACGCCTTTTCATTGTTAATTGCTGAACTGACTTAATTCGCAGTGGCGCTTTCAAGGATTAATTGTCTTGCCACGCTGAGTTAATCGATAGTGCGATCTGATAGTTTACTGTTGCTGCGCTTGATACAATCGCTTAGTTGTTTCTGTTGTATTTCAGACACCGTGTTTGACGATCAATCGCCGTTGAAGTTTGATGCCTGTTGGATTTGTGACAACAAAGTTTGCCCTGATTGATTGCCCTCCGTTTGCGATTGCTGTAGGAAATAACAGACTATAGCCCCGTGGTGCACGGAGTTCGTAAGGGTCAGGTTTAGGCGAAAGTTCGTCAGGCGAGCGTTTCTCCAATTTTCTGCGGACTAGTTCCTCCACGGCTCGCATCTAAGGCTAGCTGCTGCAACAGCAACTACGTATGGCAAATGAACAGTGGCGTAACTAGAGGTTTGAGCCAGTAGGGGAAACGTAGCTGAAAGAGGCCCACTGGCCACTGTAGGGGGCCCATTAGCCCACCCTCAGAAAAAAACTTGGGAAATGATGTTGAATCCGGGTGTGGATGGCCATACAGTGCTAAACCCCAAATCACCGGGAAATTATCCAAAAAACACAAAAAAACAACCTGTTGAAATACAAAAGAATACTAAAACCGAACTGTATGCTGAGTGAGGGCCTGATTTTTACAATCAACTTGCCAGGGGGAGCGATTCGCCCCTTTTCTTGCCACCGGTCATTTACGCCACTGCAATTGCTACGTGGGACATGATATCACTTACCTTGTGACCGTTGCCGTTTGCCGCGTCAAGCAAAAGCTTTAGACTGTTGCCTCGAAACGTTTTCGGGTCTTTCATTCCAATGGTTATCTTTCGTTGGGACGAATTTTTGTAGCTGAGGACGTAAGAAATAGCAACGGCTTCCTTCGGTTTCATGTTGTCAGGAAGCTCTAGGATCTCAGGAAAGAGCCTTATCACCTCTTCTGTTATACTTTCTTGGTCTGCCTCGAATGCCCGAGAACAGGGAACAACTAACTTGTTGCTTGGATCAACCTCTCCATCACTGACGACAGATTTTTTCACATAAGCTGTCAGAAGCTGAATTTTTGCATCAAGCACCTCTGACTGAAATGAAAACAAGTCGGCTAAAAGTTCTTGTGAAGCATCATTTGTCAACCCATATACGAAGTGCAATACCGATTTCCACTCAAGATGATGCATCTTTTCAAGATAATTTTCGAACTGAACATCATCAGAAAAAAGCATTAACTTCATTGCAGCAAATAATTCTTGCCACAACAGATGAACAAAAAAGAATTGCTTTCTTCCATCCAAAATTTTTCCTCTACATTTAGACGAACCACGGGTCTTAACTTTAAGAAAGTTGGTAAAAACCTGTCTTTCACCTTCTGGAATTTTGTTGAAAGTAAAGATGAACTTATTGTTTGCTATACCATTGAGGGCCAACTCCATCACTTTTAACAAGCCATCTCTGTCTCCGCGCAAATACTCAGCTTCACTTGTAATGTACTCATAAAGAGCTTGAATGAAGATATATGTTGAAGTGACATGAGTTAAGGATGCACTTTCTGAGGAGAATCGTAACTGCTCCACAATTATTTTGCAATACAAAGGGATGTAGCAAAGAGCAGAAAGATCGGGGTTCATTTCCAGTTTTGCTTGCACCTTGGCAGACTCTTCAGCATTGTTGTCACAAAGTTGGAGTGACAACATTTTTTGGGATTCTTCGCCGATTCCTAGGATTTGCACTTTGAATGCTGGTTTGCATTTTGGATGTAGGCTCAAGAAAGCATCTGGTCTTGAGGTAACAAGCTTTTTGGCGTTTTTTAAAACTCTGCCCTCAAATATATTTTGGATAATTCTATCAGCAGTAGCAGTTTCGCATAAATTTATTGTTTTCGAAAGACTTGAAAAATGACCACTCTCAGCTTCATCCAGACCATCTACCAAGATGTATACGTCGGGTAATTCACTTATCTTTTTAATGAGCCCATCCTCAGTATTTTTATCAGTTTTCCACTCTGGAAGAAACTCTTTAACAAGAAGTTGGAAGGTCGTCAATGCACATTCAAAATCTGTACTCCTTATAGAAATAAAGAAAATAAGAGGGCAGTTATCAGTAGTCAGGTGTGTCAGTATACTTTTGATTAGTGACGTTTTTCCGACACCGGGCTCACCCACCACTCCTACAAAAATGCTTTGTTGTTTTTCACCTTCAAAAAACAGATTTTTTGCATCGTAATGTACTGAGGTTTGTGACTGAGTCTCATTCTTCTGGCTCATGTCAAAGGTTGTTCCAAAAACTTCACCATCTGATTCCTTGTACTGAACAACTTGTAAAGGAACATGGAAATTATCCTCAGAAGTGGAAACCTTAACTGCATCATACAGTTGTTTTCGAAGTGATTCAACTGCAATGAAATAGTGAGTTCTGTTGATCCAAAAAATATTAGAACATGCATAGTGGTGTAAAGGAGTATTACCCACGCCAGTGGTTAAAGCAAGATTGGTGGCACCACACCACTCGTCACTCTTGAAAGTAAGTCGTGCAAAGAAAATACTGTGTAATGAAATTTTCTTTCAAAAGCGAGTGGTGGCGATCCAAACTTACGTTTTATATTATCTTTCAAAAATGTGTTATTTTATTCAAAGACTTCATTGTCTTATCCGAATTCTAAGCCAAACAATTTTGAAATATTTTTAAAATTCTTGCGTTATGCTGTCTTGGAACTATTTGTAGAAAAGCAGGCTATTTGGACATATTTAAGCGTTTACTCCGGTGATACCCGATAAATTGCAATAAACACTATTTTAGTTTACGCGTATTTTCTATTTTCAGTGTGATCCAGTTTGTGGATTGGAAATATCCCGCAGATTGGTGGAGCAACAGCACTAAAACAAAATAACGTTTACCTAATTCGTTCAAGTCCTCTGTTGGCCCACTAGGGTTTGTTACTTGCTGATAAATGTTTACATCCCTTCCAGCAATTGTGGCATACTCTGCAGTTCCCACTTTTACATTTGTAGTCATATTTTGATCTGAAATAAAACTGATCATTGAATAACCATAGCAAGTTTCAATATCGGAAAGAAAAGCAATATTTCTGCCAAGAAGTAATCGCAGTTAAAGAATGAATCTAATAAAGACACCATATTGGACCTCACGGATTTAACAGGACCTCACCTTAACTGTGAGTTTACTACGCAATCTTAATTCTAGGTAATAAATGGATTACATCCAGGTTGACAAAGCAGAACGAAATTTAATTCACTTGAGAAACATTCATTTGTTTAAAGGCAGCAGCACATCCAACGTTTTACAAATTCAAGCTAGAAGACGTAGCGAATTGCGTCCTTGCATAAGCACTGTAATACTCACCAGAGTATGTCCAACTCTATTCTACCAGACGTGAAAGCAGCCTGAAGACAATTTTTCGTTGCAAAACATCAATATCCATCCACTAATCCAATTTTGCTTCCAGTTCTTTTAGTAAGAAAAGTCACTTTGAAAGCAGTTATTAACTCTGCATTTAAAAGTAAAACAAAAATCACTACTGAATACCATAACTTCATTGCAAAACATCAAACTTGGCAATCATTGATTCATTTCTGCCCGCTTTTCCTCTGGGGAAAGTCGGGGATGCAGCAGCGCTAGGAAAGAAGCAGCACTAGGAAGGAAGCAGCGCTAGGAAGGAAGCAGCGCTAGGAAGACTCGAAATATCTCACGGTCAAAAGCAATCTTGAATAATCCTGCTGGTTCCACACCAAGACGAGACCAAGCAAGGCCGGAGATTTTTCACGCTGCCTTGGCTCTTGGACGACCTCTGGGCAGCTGTCCCGTGGGTGCAGCCAGAAGGGCTTGCTTCGCCAATCTCTCTTGGATCATTCCATATCTAGACACATGGATGAACCAACGTAATTGGGTTCTCTCGTTTCTTAGAAGTGGCTCGATATACAGGGCTTTACGAATTTCACGGCTACGCGCTTTGTCACGAAGTGCGACACCCTGAACTCTTCACAAAAATCCTGCTTGCAATTTATATAGTATTCTTTCAGTGATTAGCCTAGATTTATTTCAATAGGCGATAATTGTAACAAAGGTGAATTCAAAAGTTGGCAGTATTGTGGTGTTTGAAAGGTTCCGTTTTGTTACCACAGAGCAATAACCCTCACGCAGAACAGAACTGTTTCGTGCTAAGTAAAGATATACGGAATATCAAAACATCTTGAACAACAGAATCAAACAATCACGAACTGAAAGAAATTTATGTATGTTACTATTTCGTATAATTCCCCAGTCTTTAACTGAAACAAAGTACAGATACTGCATAGAGCAGGCTATAATAATAGATTTATTAGTCTAATCTCGGTAACTTAAAGAATGTTTCATTGTTCACTGCAAGTTCTAGCAGTGGCTTATTTCTCTTAGAATGTATAAAAGGCTTCAAATGTCAACTTTGTCCCCATTGACACGGGCCCTCTATGCGTTGCAAAAAGCCTTCACCGCAATCATAACTAAACATATTTTTGTCCTTGCGTTAGGTTTTCTGACTAAGGTTCATCGCCTCTAATTGATGACAAAATCAATGAAACATCTTGTCTAAGTTTTTTTGCTGAAATTGCTTTTCTATGATTTCAAATATTAAGTGCACCGTTGAACAAAGCAGTCACCGCTTCTACGAAATCCACGTTGCTTATCTGCTGGCACTGATTCACTCTACTTGCAGTTCAAATCTACAATCTGAGCTCTAAATTAACCGCACAAACACAACAGCGTCACTACCACGCTTCAAGAACATCATTTTCCGATATCTTTTCGTCACAGAGAAAAACATCAGTTCGACTGAAACTGAGCAACTTTACTTTTGCAGAGTTCACTTCACCAGCCAAACTTTAAGTGTTGACAAGCCCACTTGATGACCAGGCTGCAGCTTGTGACACATGTTTACTGAAAACATCCCAGTTAAAATTAAAAATAGCATGCGATGACCCAAGAAATGTTCGTCGTCAATACCGGTAGGTGCCGTGTGAAGTAATGTTGTGCCGTTTAAGGATCGAACGATAGGAGAAACAGCCTAACAGGAACACATTGCGCGCGGCTTAGGTGGCCGCGTGCGAAGCAGGTGTTTCGCCTGAAACTGCTTTGCGGCTGTAGATTTTTTATTTTACCATAAGTTACGAACCAGAGGAGCTACGTACAATTCTAAGACGTTGTGAGAAAAGTAATTTTATACCGCTTCCAATGACATCAATTTTGTTATACACTTTTTACAGCCTCGAATGATGTCGATTTTGTAATTTTGCACTACTAGAAAAATATTTCGTACTGCCTCCAATGATGTCATTTGTCAATTCTGGATCACGATAAGCACTTATTGTATTCATTTTGGAACCAAGAAAGCGACTCTTTTTACCTCAAATAACGAAGTATTATACATCCAGCAATGCAAACTTAACCGCGAAGCAAGCATGCTGGAATAAGTGCAGAAAGTGGTTAACAGGCCATGAAACTGTGGTGAACAGCATGTAATATCTTGTAAACGTCAAACTTCTCCTCAGGTTTTCTCTTCATTGTTTGAGTTGTGCAAACCTGATAGACCAAAAAAGCATAGCAAGCACCTCGCACAACTGGCCATTTGATGGCCAATTCCTAAAAATTTAGCCATGCTTGAAGGGCGCGGGCCATGAAAAACACATTTGGTGACTCCGGATCCGGGTTCGGCTTTTTGCAATTGTTTGAATACGGCTCCGGATCCGAAAAAAACGCAGAATCCTGCCGGAGTCGAATCCGGCATCCCGGATCTGTGGCTACCTCTGCTTTGTTGCTGGTGGGTATGCTTGGATTTCAGAACAGCAGCATTTGAAAAGAAGGAAACTGATCTTTAAATGATGAGATTGATAGAGCTCAGAGGTTCCCAGCCTGGGGTACATATACCATCAGGGTACATTTACCTGTTTGTAGGGATACATTTAAGGTTAGCAGTAAAAACAGTCTAAAATCACTCTCCACTTGTTGAAAAAAATTAATTTGTTGAATTTGTATATTTAAACCTTCTTCATCTGGACTTTTCTCGCTTTTAAAGTACTAAATAAAATTTCGAAAAACAATTTTTGTTTAGTTTCTTGTCATTTAAAAGGTTTGCAAGTGACGGAAGGCGGAGAGAGATGATTAATACACGGATTGCTGAAGCTAACGTAGTTCTGCATGAACTTTATTGCTCTGTGACCACAAACAGGGAGCTTTCAAACACCCCAAAGCGGTCAGTTTTCAAATACGTCTTTGTTCCGTTCCTTACCTATGGTCATGAATCTTGGGTAATGATTGAAAAAATATTGTCTCAAGTACAAGAGGCAGAAATGGGATTTTTGCGAAGAGACCACGGTGTGACACTTCGCGACCAAGTGCGCAGCCGTGAAAATCGCAGAGCCCTAAATGTCGAACCCTTTCTCCTCCGGATCGAGAGATCCCCTCTACGTTGGTTCGGCCATGTATCCAGAATTCCCCACGAAAGACTGGCGAGGCAAGTCTGGCTAAGCCCACGGGAAAGCGGCACAGAGGTCGTCCAAGGACCAGGTGGAGAAAGCGGGTATGAAAATCAATGGATTGTATGCTTATTGTTCAATATACGTACGATCAGTCGTGCTAAAATATTTTGTTATGATAAATTTTAGGGGTTCATCCTCTTCTGTCGAAATGCTGAAGGGGTACATAGTCAGAGAAAGGTTGGTGACTCCTGATTTAGCTTCTTTCATATTAACGTGTTTTTTTTCAACTTTCCTCCACTTGGCAGAAGGATTTGCTCGAAGCACGACCTTCCTTCTAACAGCTACGAACAACAACATTAATTAGGATGTCACAGCAACGTATGTCCTGCACGTGAGTGTGCTCACCACAGCCACTTCCGGTACGTTAGGTTGTTTACCTACAGTATAGTCTTTATTACTGCACTGCTGAGCGAATGAACAAGCTTGGAAAAACTTGAGGGCTAAGTTGTTTAAAACATTTTGAAGTATAAAACAGATTGAAATGTGCGTCTCTGAAAACATAGCTACTGATGTTAAATCGTTTTCAGCCCTTACAGTTTGCCGTAAATGTTGTGTGAAACATCACTCCATGTATTTGGGTTTCCAGCATCTTATTAGACCAGCGATGCATTCATTTACAAGCACAGGTTCCGGGTATGACAGAGTTGCATGACAGATGCAAGGGAGAGCATAAACTTGTTTCGTTGTGCTAGTAACGGTTTGGTTGGGAAAAACGTGCTCTTTTCTAGATTCACCTAATTGTGCATTCGTAAGCAATTGAATCAACCAACACCACTTGCATAAACGTAGATTGCTTTGGTCTGGATTAAGTCATTATTAACATTTACAGCACGAATAGGAGCTGTTACCCGAATGCAAATAAATAGCCTATTTTTTTGTTAGTTTGTTAAATTTAAACTTGTTAAAAGCCTATTTTCTCTGCTGACTTGTTAAGTTTAATTTTACGCTGGTGAACGCCAAAAAATTTGGTTTGTTGAATTTTTATATCTAAGCATTTATCATCTGGTATTTTCTTGCTTTTAACGTAACACATAAAATTTCGAAAAGCAATTTTTTTTTGTTTCTTGTCATTAGAGAGGTTTGCGAAAAATTAAAAAAAAATACATACCAAACCAAAAGTATCCGACGATGCTAGGTACACATAAAAACGGACTATTACAAAAGACCTATGAAGATGTCTTCATACTTTATTGGGTTAATACAGTACGTCACACACAGATTTCATATGCAATGCATACAATGTGAATCCCAGTTAAACATGTTTCGAGAACCCATTCCCCGCAGCTTTGCAACCAGAATTTATCATAGTGCGATAGTTTGATGGATCATATCAGTTTTTTTGCTACTTCTAATGAATGGAACATGGAGCTGCATCATCAACAAATCGGAGATGACGTTAGTTCACTCCCATCAATTCACGTTTTGCTACCATCAACCCAAAACAAAAACAGAGTGAGTTAATCACCGGAGGTTCAAGACATTTGTCAAGAGACGCTCAGCCTACAACTGGCAACAAAAACATGACAACGTGAGATGACTCAGTGGTTCTTCACATGGCTTCTACCGCTTTCTCGGGTGAGTGACATGAAACATACAAAAGTTGAATCGTCACACCATTGCAACTGCTTCCTTTAATTTTTTAGCATTTTTGCATTTTTCCCCCGAGACTGTTGATGCTGTACGAGCAGGCATGGTGAAAACCTGATGGTGGTAATTTTTCTGGTTTTTGTTTTTCAACTAAAAAAAATCATAACCGGTTGTTTTTATTATAATGATCAACTAGAATTGTTTTTATTCATCATCGTTTTTTTACACCACAGTCCAAAAGTGAAATAAGTAGGAGATGCCATCTTGCAGAACAAAATTGGAGTTGATTTCACTGTCCCTACTCCCTCCCATTACGATAGTGTGTTGAGGATTAAACAAAGAGTTCGAAAACTTTTTAAATCGATGACAGACAGAGATAAATGTCGATGGATTAACTTATCTACTGATGACTGATAACTAAAGGCCCGTCTACACTCACATCACTGTGTTGGTGGCCGTATGCGAGGTACACTTCGTTGCAAAGTTTGAAACATGCTTCCTTTTAGTATTCATTGCAGTTCAAATATCTTTCTGGATTTCGTCAATCATGCTTGACACCAGAGATTCACTAGATTCGCCACAGTCAGGCTCCAATATTGTTATTTTGTCACATGTTTTTTTCAGAGTCTTAAAAAGATACGCTTCTGTTACACTTTGTGTTAATATAATTTCAAGCAAATACCTGCATCTGGAGGCACCCACATTCAAGTTGAAAAATCTCCAAGTAGATTTATCCGGCTCAGCCTTTCATTTTACCATTTTTACTGACGCAGGTTTTCATGTGCAGTTGGTGAGGTGAAATTTTGCAGGAAGTCATAAATGTGCTCAGCACAACATTTGAATATTTTTTTTTACTTTCTTCACTTGCTTTGGTTCAGTGAGCATCAACAAACAATCATTGTTTAGTGAGGACGAACAAACAATCTTGATGGTGAGGCCAACAGGTTGCTGGCCAACAGACAATCTCGATTAAACTCAGAAAGGTGTAGAGCAGGGCTACTCAATTATTTTAAGAAAGGGTTCAGTTACAAATGTCAAAATTTTTCGGGGTCCGGTCACTCCCATAAAATCATGCAAATGTGACATGCCTTGGATTTTTCTAACAAAAAACGTAATACGACAATTCAGTACGATTATACTCTATATAGATATACAAAATCTATAAATGGATACAGATATTAACAAACGCTGTCAGCGTTATTTGTTGTTCTGCTGGTGGGAGCAATGGCATTTTGTGCTTCTTGGGAGTTATCTAAATTTTTGTTCCTAGGTAGTGACAGTGAATAGAATGTAATATTCATGGTTTTATTCGTGATACAGATGCGATACTTGTTCTTTATGAGCTTCTTTTTTGACAGTTCGGACTGAGTCAGTAGTCAGTGATGTAACTAGATGTTTAGGCCAGGAGGGAAACGTAGCTGAAAACGTTCCACTGCCCACTATAGGAGGGTTGCTAGCAACACTCAGAAAAAGAGAAATGACGGTGAATCCGGATGTGGATGGCTATACTAAAGCCCTAAAGCACCACCAAATACTCCAAAAAACGCACAAAAAATTACTGAAAACCAAAAAAATACTAAAACTGAAGTATAAGCCAAGTGGGGGCCCGAGTTTTACATTTACTGTAGCTGGCAGGAGGTGACAATTCGCCCCTCCTGCAGCAGCACGTAGACCCAAACACCGTAAGAATTTCCACTGACTATTTGCGAGGAGTGGAAAAATTTTTGGAGATACCTTCCTTTGACAAGAAATTCTCAGGTGTGCCATCAAAAAATATTTCTTTCACTGCTACATTCTATTGGAATTCAAGTTATTCCAGTTGAGTTTTGGCTGCGTCCACACCAGTGGTGTCAAGCTGCCGGAGTCCTCTCCGCCACCTTCATCAGTGAATGCAGTGAATGACTTGTCGTTGCCTACAAATATAAGCGAAGATGCCCAGCAGACCTCCGGTACCTATAAAAATTTCCACTTCATCTTCGGTGCACACATGTGCATGGATCTTTTTGCTTCAGTTGAGAATTCGGTAATGCCTGTCTGTAAAAAGGGTTTTGATGAAAGAGCAGCAACTGTTTTCGAAACGAAAGTCGCCAAACTCTTCGACAATAATGGTAATCAACTTTGCAATAAGTTAATTATATCTGGAATCTTCTTGCTTTTATTTTCCCCAAATGCCTCGGAAAATGACAAGTTCCTTTTGAATGACTTGTTTGAAGATATTAAACTTTTTCTGGAAACGGCAAATAGTAGTGATCAATCAAGACTGATAGGCTGTGTTTTTCTCCGTGAAGTTTTACATTCAAGTCGTTGAGGTGTTACACTTTCTCAGCCAAAAATTCAACAGATTCCCTTTCTTTATTATTTTCTAAAAAAGCTGAAAATGCCTTAGCTTTTCTTCACATTTTGTTGAATTCCCGCCAAAAAATAAAAATTATTTCTTAAAGGACCAAAATCTCTGCAAAACACTTCCCTTACTCATGCATCATTCATAACTGTGCGCAAATAGATTTGTATAATTGTATTGTTTGCGGAAAGAAAAGGTTTTGTTGCTATTTTCTAGCCCTGAATCCACTATTTTCACCAGGATAGACATTGTAGTGACGAGCTATTATTGAACAACTATGACGAAACCATTACTTTGAACCAAAAAAGCGTAGCTTTCCCAACTCAGGTGTGCACTGCAATTTAGCTGAACAACAGCTTAATCGACAATCAAGGGAGTAAATNCTTTAGAAGTACGACCAAAAGCGCAAAATTTTGGGATACAAATTTCTGGGTNTAGCATACACCTTTGAGAGGCTGATGAGTTCCGATCGTCGCCATCCAAAAGTCCGGCTTCGGACCGCGGTCCGCCAGTTGAGTAGCCCTGGTGTAGAGTCTGGTGTTAAACATCGTTCAAAGTTTCCCACAGTAGTGGTAAACAGAATGCAAGTAAATCGCTATTATTTTTTCTAGTAAAATCATGCTACTTTTGCGCTGGTACACCAACAAACGCAACACTTTATTTAATTTCCCTGTTGCAGTTGTCATTTGGGCTTCACCTACTTCGAAGTTTTAAATAAAAGCTTTCAAACGTTTGTTTGTTTCACTGCTTGTCATTTAGGAGGTTTTCAAAAGAACCATAAAAAACGGGTGGTTCCTGAGGCCTGAAAACATACACAAGGTGGCAGCAAATAAAAAAACGCCTATCTTTCAGTTGTTCTTCGAACTACTGCTTTTCTAGGTAATGCACAAAATTTTGTGTTTTTTAAACGTGAACTCCGGTCAAGAAATATTGGAAACCATTTTTAGGCTCACTGCTGTTGAAAATTAGCAATGGCCATTTTAGTGCACAGCTTAGGTCCGGAAGCAACCATGCATGGCGAACTCTTTCACGTGCCATGCTTAAACTGTGTCATCCTACTTGATTATGTTGTTGAAAGTCGCCTGCTTCATGCCAATACTCCTGCCAGTTAGAACAGGGGTTCCCAACCTTTTTACGATCTCGTACGACTTGAGCACCCCGTATTGTCAACGCGTACCACTTCTTCCAGAACAATCAATTTGATCGAATTTTAGTTTATTCAGAAGAATAATATAAATCAAAATAACAATAAAAAACAACAACTAAATTTAATGAGATTTTGCTTTTGTTTACCTTCTACCAATCGGCGTAAATTTGCTAACAGCGCGTCGAAAGTCATAATGTTGCGATAAAATAGGAATAGCAGGCTACAAGAAAATTTATTTGCTTAGAAACACAGCCCGATACATAAACTAGAAAGCTGTGAATCCAGGTTTTTGTGAAAAAGTGGAAGTTACTCGCGTACCACGTGGAAGACCTTCGCATACCACTAGTGGTACGCGTATCGCAGGTGGGGAACCCTTGAGTTAGAACAAAGTTTGAAATATCAATATTAAGTTTGAAAGAACCAAATATATTCATGTTTGATCATTACCTTGTGCTGTATAAACACATATTCTGAAATCGAAACATGCCCACTAGCTTCTCACAGCTTTGTGTGCGACTAGTTTTTACACTTTCGAAACATTTGTGCGATTACGAAAAAATATTAGAACGTGTGCTTTGTAACGACCGAAACGTACTCAGTTCCAAACGATTTTGTTCAAGACTGCCCACAGTTCGCCACTACTTGAAACAAACCACGTCCATGCACAGTATGTCGGTAGACAACATCTTGTGATTTTAAAAAATGATGACTTTATCACCCAGCCCAAGTTTTAGGGGCCGCACGCAGTTGCGCGACAGATACAACAAATAGCTTTAATTTTTTTAGCTGCGCCAGTAGCAAAGAAAGGTTTTCACTAACTTAGGTTTCCCACATCTTCTGTGAAGACAATATATACAATCTTTTTATAACCAAATTTATATTTGTAAATAATCTTCGAGCCCTACAGGAAGTAACCACACTCAGGTTAATTGTCTCGCATGGGCTACTCCGGACCATGCAGAACAGGCGCAAAACTAATTTAAAAGCGGCCTGTTTTTAGAAAACATTCCCTGTTTACTACTTCAAGATGATTTATTAAGGGTGCGAAAAAAACAAGCACGTTATCGGTATATAGAAAGTTAGAAAACTGTTCTTTGAACATATTGATGTCAACAAGTGAAAGGCCCTGATCTGCACTGGCAACTTTACACTACGATTATGACAGAAAAAAACGTTTAGGCGAAGCTTACTATTTTTAGATGAANCTTACTTAATTTAGATGAAGCTTACTTAATTTAGATGAAGCTTACTTAATTTAGATGAAGCTTACTTAATTTAGATGAAGCTTACTTACTGTATTTTAGATGAAGCTTACAATGCTGCAGAAGTGTTCGCGTTCGTGGAACTACGAGCTAACAAAAAGGCAAATAAAGTTTATTNTTTAAAGAGGGAAAGGCATCAAAGTAAAATTAAAACTTTGCAAACAAGTGTTAATACCAAGGATTTCAGCAGACTTATTACAACAAAATATTTAGCAAAAATCCTCAGTCTCCTCCTCATCGTTTAGCTAAATGCGAATGATGAAACAACACGTTCAGACACACCATAGGTGCTTTGATTATTCTTGGCTTCACGAAATGGACCATTGAAGTAAATCTTATTGAGGGCGCCGCAAACAACTTCAACCGAGATCTCTGGCACTAAAAACATCAAAATCTTCAGACGCAACACCAAGCCCGTAACCAGCTTGGGACACCAGGAAGGCGAAGAGTTTTCTGAGAGGGGCCAAAATCTTTAAAAGCAAGACTAATCACGCTAATACATCATTTGGGTGTTATCAGAGCTGTCATTTGGAGTGCACAAAAGGTTGAATCGCATTGGTCGCACGTGCATATCACTCTTATAGTAGAAAACATCAGTTTTCATGCATTTTATAAGAGGTGTGCCTTACAACACGATTTGAAGTCTTTTTCAAGCTGTTTAACGTTACAAAGATGATAAACATTTTTCTTGCACATTTCCGTTCTTTGAAAAAGCTACAAATCTTTTCAACGCCACTGCGCATCATACCTGCGGGCCCACCCCTTTTAAAATCTCCATTGATATCCTCTTACCTGGTGGTGGATGCATCCTTTCAATTTCCCCTTGTTGGCGCCTGCATACATACCTATCTACCCTACAATGTAATTTCTGCATATTTGATCGTTTGGTGACTGTTTTCTTTTGGCTTTTTATGAGATGCAACTTAGCTCAGTCTTTTCACAATCAATTTTTCAGGTTGAACATCAGATTTTATTGGATGAAGTTAATGTCAAAAGTTTA
>JGI24158J21664_10007948_pt1 | contig 14088 bp, 9 predicted proteins | sample Ectturendosymbi3_FD_21664 | JGI IMG/M metagenome (IMG submission 21664) | reverse complement strand
TCCATGTGTAGCCATAAACTGAGATAAATTTACCACCCTTCGACAAGACTTATGCAACAACAATCTGAACAAAACCAACAAACGCGTGCACCACCTGAAAAACAGTAAGTTAGGTAATGTAACAGTTCTCACTGCTACCTCTACAACTGCAGCAAGTTGGCTAAGAGGTATTCTGATGAACTTACTTTCACATAACTCAGAAACCTTAGGATCCTAACAAAATTTGTAGTACTAATCAAAAACCTTCAAAATATAGGAATTTGGTGAAAATCTGCAATGAATTAGTCAAANAAGTGAAAAAATATGGTTTCTCAGACAGGACCCAGGCTGGTCAGAGCTAATTCTTGCAAGAGGCCAGCCTACCTGGAAAAGGGTCAAAAAAGAGTCAAAGGGCCAAACGAAATTTTTGGGGTCAGCAAGTGCTATTTGGGACAAATTTCTGAAATTTGTCCCAAAAAGGGGCAACCTGTCAACCCTGGCACGAGGCATGATACAGTTGTTCTATTTTTGTGACGTCTCAGAAGACATTGTCAAATTTTTGCTGCTTTCTTTGGCACAAGGAGCTTCTAGATGTATGATGCAGCGGAACTAAATGACTTGATGTTCTAAACAACTGCACGAAACAGTGTCTTTTCAGGTGGCTGTCTCAGTCTTGGGAGCAACCAGGCCCCGCGTACCTCTACCTGTCTGGTAACGAGCTCTGCACAGGAGCGACGATGCGCGTGCCCACAGAGAGGGCTGTGCGTGCCACCTCTGGCACGCGTGCCATAGTGTCGCCATCACTGGTATATTGCAGCTAAAGTATGTCTTTTTTATAAATTTTATTCCAGTGCAAATCCGCTGAAAGTCACGGTCAGAAATTTGCACTGAAAGTTGTTTCTTTTTTTGCATACGTATTTCCATAGACAACTGGCTAAGTGACCTAGTGGAATAGAATGTACGCCACTGAAGTTAATAGGCTGAATTCGAGTCCCGGTTGGCTAAAACCGAAGTCTTGATAAATGGTACTTGCGGCTTTTCCAGTCGCAGACTCGACGTAAATGGATGGGGGAAGGAAAACCTTCAAGCGTGGTGCTGCTAAAGTCAGACAATGCTTCTTTTGAATAACACGCTCCTGTTGACACACGGTACTTTCAAAAGCATTACGACATATATTCTGACATACTTTCTATGATATGCCACTTCGACTGTCTTAGTTAGTGTTGTGTGAGACACTTCCAATCGTTTTCCCTGATCTTGTGACACGTGTTTGGTTTCGAAACATCCGCTGCAAACCCACATGGTATGTTATGAAACCGTTTCAACACAATAACTCCTAAGAACTGTGCACAGATGAGATACTGCTTTCAAAGGTCGAACCGTGCAAAATGTTGGATTAGCCCCAGAACGGGCCAGCTGTAGCTCCTGCTGTTCTCATTCGCTAATCATGCAATTGACTTGTGTAAAAGTAAACACTTGAATACAATCAAGACTTGATTGAGAATTAGTCACGACTTAACTTGAGGAAGGTGTGAGCCTCCAAAACACCTATGTCCAACTCGCGGCCCAGTCGAAGGTTTTGAGCAGCCCAGTTTAGGTTGTAGCTGTGGTAAAAATATCCCACATACTGGCAACCTGTCCTTATTTTGATACTTTGGATTTGAAATTTTTGATGTAGGTGGTCCTCAGTGCCACTTTATCACGTCTACCATTGCAGTTAGGATTCGAACGCTTTCAGTATATCATCATAAGATGAATTTAGTTTCCTAAAATCAAAGTAAGCCATGCAAGGTGCGGCCCTCTTTAATATGTCATTCAATGTGCGCCCTGGTTAAGATAGTGATATAATTTTTGGCTCAGTAAGCCATTTGGGTTGGACATTCCTGCCCAAAGACCTATGTTGCCACTGAATGAAGTGTGTCGACATAACTCGCTTTTTTATAAACGGATGTCTAGAATACTGGGAGATGTACTTTCTTTCGATCGTTTTGCTTTATTTTCATTTAAACAGCAATATCAGTCAATGTTGGCATTTCTACAAATTAAAAGCAATCCAGCAATTGATGTGTTTTACAAGCATTCTTTTGGGACATCAAATACTGAAGGGTCCTTTATACCAGCTCGAACGTTGTAGTACCTGTAAACAATAAACACAAAATGAAGGAAATCCTGATCTACATCCAGCACAGTCTACAATAGATAACGCAATCGTTTCTATGATTAACCACTTTCCACGGACATTTTGACAAAAAGCTTATTACTCTTTAACCTACTTGCAACTTGTATGCAACAAAAAATCACCTGTATATACAGGCTACATTGCGAACATGTCAAAAAGTCTATTAGAAAGAAAAACGCACAAAGTTTGTAAAAGTTAAAAGTCGAAAATGATTTCAATTTTATGTTTCCCCCAAAATGCTCGGAAGTTTCAAAGAATACTGAAAGAGAGAATGAAGTAAATATCGTTTATTTTAAGATCAAACACAGGGCCAGAGATTAATGTTCTGGCAACACAAGGTGGTGGAAACAAATAAATTTGACATGCATAACTGTGGATCTACGTAGTAAACTCTGAAGCCACTCTATGTCAACAAAAGCAATTCATTTCTCTATGCATTTGCCATTTGTCTGATTAAAAATTTAGGCTAAGATTTGGAAAGAAGGCATCGCATCGGTTTTTCCTATCTGCCTAGACGTTGATGTGTCTGGACAAAACAGATGTTGTCTGCACCAAACCTTCATAAAAAAATCCAAAGAAGACCAGCAAGTGTTTTTTTTTCAAGGTTTCCGCAAAATAGCTCATTTCAAACAGGGCAAAACTTGGATATCTTGAAAGTCCTTATTATACATAACAACACGAAAACGAAAAACACGTTTCATTCAAACAGTTAATTTTGTGTTCTTGACTGTAGTAGCAAAGAATTTTCGCTCTCAAAAACTTTAAAATCAACAAAAACTTCAAGTTTTTCTCGTGAAAAAGCTTAAGGAGCAAATTTATGAACGGAAACTGTTCGTTTACGCAAACACGGTAGCATTAAAACGATTTCATTTCTATAATTAATCATCTCACTGATAAAAGTCAAGCAATTGTTCCTGCATAGAATTTTTCTTGTAGCTTGATATTTCCATGGGAATGCATCCGGTAACAGTGAACAGTTGAATCAAAACACCTGATTAAATAAAAGACATTTTCAGCAAGAAAGTATTAGCTATGATATCCAGATTTTGACAATGATTTTACCTTCATCAGAGCGATGCTCCCAGTAGGACCCCAGCACTCCTGTCCCGGGTCCATTCAGTGTCCCGATAACAACATCACCAATGTAAGTTGAGTTGGGGAGAATTTCGATTGGCTTGAAGGTCTCGTTTAGTGCTTCCTTCGAACATTTGCGGGTTTTCCGGTTCACAGTGTAAGTGGCACGCTGTTAAATACAACATAATTCGATAATGAATTGCCAACTAGCTATCATTGTTCACAAAAGCAATAATCAAGCGGTTCGAAAGCGTACAAAAAGTAAAAAAAAACTATCACACTTTTTGCTTTGTAGCTGCTGATCTGACTCGTCTACTCCATGAAAATATTTTTACATAATTCTAAATATGCTCAGTGATTTGACCGTCGCTCTGTCAATATATATATATATTGATTTAAATCCAAATGAAAAAAACAAAGATGGAAGTTTTTTTTTAAGTAGATGCACCGATGAGTACACTAAGGAATTGTAAATGCAGAAAGTGCATCGAAACTTATTTGGCCACCCAAATATTTTCCTTCAAAGAAATTTTCATCAGTTGTGTAGTTACTACACGTATATCAATTGTACGTTATGAACACAGCTCACTACATTTACCCACTGTGAAAATTGTCCATGCAGTATGTAAATGTTGAACAAATAGAGCAAGCAGTTTTTTCCATGTTTCTTTCAGGTGTCTTTCAGCTACATTTACGATTAAAATCGTCTTGCTTTCTTTGTGTTTTCATGTGTTTGGCTCAATTTTAGAAAATATTTTTAATTCATTCTCTCATTCTTTTTCTTCATCGTTTGAACGAGATTTTGTAATCCACTTCTCGGTGCAGGTTTTGAGAAGCCATTAGATTGTCTCGTCATCCAGAACCGCCAAGCCATGTGCTGCTTAGGCAGATCCATGGATTGGACAGCGAAGATTAACATGGTCAACGATCCGTTCCTCTGAGCCGCACTCACAATCCGCAGCAGGAGCCATACCCCATTTGTACAAGCAGGAGCGGAAACGTACGACACCAGTGCGATGGCAGTTAAGCCGGACCCACGCTGTTCTTGGCAGAGCCATTCCAAGAGGGTGTGTGCCGGTGTCAGGGATAAAAGTACGGAGTCTCGCAGTGCTCTCCAACAACTCCGCATTCCATCGGTGATCCGCCCAAATAGGCGCACTTCTGTTGTCGTCAGATGAACGACGAGTTGTGCGGCGGGTACAAATGGGTGTTTCGATTTGAGATGCCGTGCATTCCCACCCGGTGAACGGGTGAGAGCTGAGTGGAGCAAACGTCCAAGCTCTAGCACGGCGTGCTAGAAACAGTGTGGTTCCTTATCAAAGAAGCTCAGCAGGGCTAAGGTGGCTGTTCGCAACGTTGTTTCCCCAGCACCCAGCCCCAGCTATAGCAAGCCGCCTCACTCCTCTTATGAAAACGCAAAATAGTGTATAATATACGTCACTATGGATCGCTTTATTTTTACAGGTTTGTTAGCATTGATCTCTTCAAATTTACTCTCAAAAATGAAAGAAAGATTTTTAACAAATCTCATGTCGTTTGAACACTTTTTAAGAAATTTGAGCAAAGTTAGTGACAAATTAAGTTAAAACTGGTCGAGACAAGCGAATTAAATCATCAGGCAAATGACCTAAAGCAGCTCTATTTCACAAACCGCAATCTGCAGAGCAAAACAAATTATAAACCTGACTAAATTAACACAAAACTCAATGTTTGCACCTTCAAGTCAAAAGACTTATAGAATGTTCTACTACAACGAGATCAACTTCGTATGCAAATGTCTTTAATGCTTACATTTTGCGTTATCATTTCAGTTAAGGCGTATGCCTGAAATGATGATACTTTTATTTCTCATATTCATGCAAAATCTTACTGAGATTTGTCTAAAATATTTTTATCTGATACAAAGATGACGTTTGTGCGAGAATAACAAAGAAAGGTTGCCAACACGCATGCAAACTGGAGAATACTCTTTGAAAACAGACCTGTTTATAAAGTAAAAGAATCTCGTAAGTTTGTGTGGTGCTGTTTTCTTCAGCTTTTTCAACAACGTGAATTCTTTCATGTACTTTGTCATAGGCAGCATATCCTCTGACATATCGACCTCCAGCACCGTAATTCTGCAAAAAAAATTGGAAGTTTACGGTGATTTTCCGTTGTAAAGTACCTGTGTGTTGTGAATTCAAACTTTTAAGAATACTGTGATGTCTGTGATTTTCAAAGTATGTCAAGCAGTTGACCACAATTTTTGATGTACAACTAAACTTTAGCAAATGGGAATGACACTCTGAAAACACACGGTAAATGTTGAAAAGGTTTCAAACCGATTTCGACAATATTTTCAATGTGAAATATATATCATCAAGCGTAATTTCATTTTTAAATTAGACATTATGTTGTTGCTTTTTCAAAAGTCTACATTGTGCGTATGCGCGGAATCATTCTATATTTAAATTAGATTATAAGACTGAAGATGCGTATTGTTGCGTGAGAACGATTTTCTATTAAAAAATGTTGCTAATGGATTCAGACCCTTCACCTTAGTGGAGACTAGTTAGTTGTTTGGAATGTGCATGGATCTTCAACATAGTTTTTTAAAAGTCCGACTAGATGTGAGAAACACCAGAATGCAAGAACATGATTGAAGACGATTTATTTTGATTATTCAAGTACATTAACATATTACATAATGCTTTTGATACTTGGGTCTTGCTTGTACTGATCATTATACTTGTATATATTTTTTTTGGTTTGCACTGGTTGAAAGAATCATTACTTTAAAATCAATATTTCTTTCATAACTTCAATTTTTTTAATTTAAAATTTAGGTTATGAACATTAGAACTCAAACCAGATCTTCGCAGACACCAAGAGCACTAAAAAGATAGAAAAGGGCTCAGAACATACTTGTGAAAGATACACAAAAATTACATGTGCAACCATTTCTCGCGTCTAATCTAAAATTAGTTTCGGCGTAGCCTATTTTCCACTAATAGGAAGTTTCTTATGTGAATGAAAGGTATCTTTCCGCTGTACAGTTGACGTAGCGAACGAACTTAGCGCTGGTTCAAATCCTTAAAGCCAACGGGATCATACGTTCTAGCGACTACTGTATTGAGCAGGTGATCTGCTAAAGTAAAGAAAATAGACATTAAGAGTTTACACCAGTGTTTCCACCGGGGAGGAATACTCCCCGTTTGAGTAAAATTATGATTTAAGGGAGTAATTTCCACTTTATATCGGCATGTCGTATGATATACATGCAGACTTGTCCAACAATTCTATTGTTATCTCATAAATGTATTGACTACTAATTGCAAAACCTTGCATCAAACGCAAGTGTAATGAAATCTAATCAATCCTTTTTTCAGCCAAACAATCCTTGGAAGTTCACAATGGTAGAGGTCAGGGCATAATTTGTTGGAAAATAATAGTGCAGAAAGCATGTTTTCAAAGAACATTTGTTTGAATAAACAATGCTTTCAGAGTTCATATTTGAAATCCAAAAAGCTTTAAGAACACAAATGAATAGTTTTTATACAATTAGATAGCTGATTTGATTTTGCACCTTTATAAAAGTCCTACGAAATCTACTAAAATTCAGGATCAGAAAATAATATTTCTTTCTAAACAAACGTGCATGCTCAATTGTAGTTCATCGAAAAAAAGTTTATTGTGACTATGTGCATTGTTCAGTAACATTCTTGCATTTATCAGTAAACACCGATAAAAGTATTTTGTGAGAGCTTTGCTTTTGACAATTGCGGAAATAATGTTTGAATTAACAAATTAATTGCTACGTCAACCATATAACCGTTGCAAACAATTCGTGCATGTCATTATGATATCGAAATCAACTTACTCCAACAAATTCGGCTTCCCAGGCCGCAGGTGACTCTGCAGGAAAAGAAGAATTGATCTCAAAGACGATTTTGTAAATACTTATGGTTTAAAATTTTTAAATCTAAAACCCGCGCTAAGTCATGTGGCATCGCTTCCGACTTAATTCCTTTAAATTTGCTCCATATAAAAGTATGTTATATCTTAGGGGGCGGTTTCACAACTTACACCGTTTATTAGAAAACAACGAAAAAACTGTTGTTCCAATAAGGATTCAACAGCGGTTTGGTGCCAATCAACGTATCGGAATAACAGTTTCAACATAAAGCGATTGAGGTCAGGTCCGTAACCAGGGGGTGGGGGCAAACGGGCAATTGCCCTCCCACAGAAATTTTAAAAAACATTTTGAATGCGCCAAAAAATTTACAGTTGTTAGGTAAAATAAGTTGCAATCATTGTTCCCCGCCTTAAATGTTAGCTGGTTGCAGCCCTGATTGAGGGAGTTTATATTTCGGCAAAACGTTCTATGTTGTCACAGAATATTGGTGACTGGACAAATAGGTACCATGATGGAAAGGAGACAAAGTAATCTAAAACTTATTGCAACAAGCAGCGTCATTAAGTAGTCATACACCTGAAAGTTGGTGTGGTCCACTTGGTCAATGACGAATTGCCACTTTTTATCCTAATTTGCACAATTCAGTGTCGGAGTCAAATGGTATAAGCTTCGACTCAGTTTAACAATAAAATTACTCACCGCACCGTTTGTGCTCTTGAGCCGTCACAAAAACAAAACAAGATAGAATGAAGATAACGTGTCTCATCTTGACAGGCAACATTTCTAACCTGAAAGAACACGTTTTGCCTGCATAAACACATACACCTTCAGTATTGCGAATACTTCTCACGGTATCGATTAGTGCCAACAGCTTACCAACAGGAATTTTGCTTTGTTTGATTTATTTAGCTTCTTCGACTTTCAAATTTATTATACTGTGAGAGTGTAAATATCAGTCAATTTTAGACTAATGAAAAAATAAGGAAAAAACTATAGGGGAAGGTGGAGTACAGTCGAAACGTTTTTGCATTTTCAACCATTGCTACTTTATTTCAAGTACAAACAAGCTCAAAATTTGTCACAAAATAAAGCAACTCTATCTACACAATATCATGACAAAACATGAAAACAACGCCCTTCAGAAAAAAAATTTATAATCAATTTGAAAAGGGTGCCTTTTCTGTCGTGAGCATGGGGTACACCTGAACGGTCAATAAAAAGTTGGTTTGCATGCATTGCATAATGTTCATGTGATATCCTATGTAAAGTAGGCACTTGCTGACTGCCTCTCCACTTTTTTCATATTTTAATTACCAATATTACTGCATGACAAAAAATTTTGTATGATCACGAAACATTCAATGAAACCAATGCAGTATACTGAAATTCATGCTTAACCATACAAATATAATGTGCCTCTAAGCACATAATAAACTTAAAAATTCTCATAAATTAGAATTATTCTGTTCTGCATTCCAATATAACCCCTCAAGCTTTACCTTGTTCAGAGTGAGCTAGTAGCAATGTGTCCAGTGTGCCCCACTTTTTGTCAGATGTGCCCCATGCATACCTAAAAAATATAATGAAGAAGTACCAACTCAACTTAATAAGAATTTAAAATTTGGCATTATCAAATAATGTTGCACTGCCCTGACTACAACGTCACAAAAACCCAGAACAGAAGATGTTGATTAACGTGGGCAAAACTTAAATCTAAATGCGATTTTATAATGACTTTTGGGTAGCAAAAACACAACTTTGTCTGTAACTCGTAGCAACGGCTGCCTACCAAGGAAAATTTCACTTTAATACTAGGGCTGGTATGAGACTAAATCACCATGGAAACTTTAAAGCTCAACGTTTTCAACTTTTTGAATAAATAAAAAAGACGACTGTACCCTTAGTCCTACTGTGCTCCACCTTCCCCTCCATTTTCGATTTGGGCAAAACGGTCAAATCACTTATTTCTGGAAGTGTGTTGGGTCGTACGATTTGTCATGAGAGTAGATTAGTCGGTGAGTTATCGTCTGAACATTTTGCATTTTAAATCAAATTTCTCTTATTACCCTTTCGCAAAAGTGCTTTCGATTTTGGTTATTTTGTTGAATCACCAAGTTGCCCGAAAGCTTTAGCGTAATACCACCCAGCACTTGTGTAAAACTTTCGAATCGGTTAGTTTGTTGCAACTGCCTTTTCGTGTTCTTCATTCAAAATTATCTTACATTCAATGCCCCTCGGTGTAAGTTGATTTTTGAACCTTCAGAATAACTCCAATGAGTGTTTTCAGTTGACTTCTCAGCTTATCATCAGGTGATAAGTTGACTTGTTCTTCGTCGTTTGAGCAAGTCGCTACTGTCCACTGCTTGACTAGATCTCGAGGCAGGTGTTGAGCAGCCATTCGATTGTCTCATCATCCAGAATCTTCAGGGCGTGGAGTCCATGGGGAGGTCGATGAACTGGACATTGGAGGACAACGTGGATGACAATTTGTTCTTCTGCGCCACATTCACAGGTCGCATAGGAGGGCATACCCCGTTTATGTAAGCAGGATCGGAAAAGTCGACCTATGGCAAGGTACAGGTGTGTCGACACTCAAAAACGTTTTTAAAAGTTTAATCATATTCCTGTAAAATGGCTCACAAATAAAGGTTTTATTGGAGTGCTTATTAAGATCCGTGACAACTTCTGTTTCTAAAATTCAAACCTGCATTTTTTTTCTTAGCTTACAGTAGTTTTTCAGTCGTGAAGCTCACTGAATTCTCATCTCATCATCACAATGAAATTATTTTCAAGCAAATCCATAGTTTTGTAACAACCTTTCCACTGCTGCACTCTGCCATTTCTGACTTATTTATATTTTTTTCTTGAAAATTAAAGCACGTTTTCTCTTAATTTCTCACAACTAGTGTTGACCCATAAGTACACAAAGACAAAGTTTTGACCCCTGGCTATATCTGCCATTACCCTTGTGCGCAGCTGTTAAGTTTTGTCTATGCACAGTTACAACCAAGGAGAATTCCGTTAGCACAACTTATTCATTGCTAATTATGAGCTTTGATAAACGTTCAAGGCATACTCAAGCAGTTTTGAACCAATGAACCAGCCACCCCATTCATCGTTAAACATTCATCGCATGCGGGTGAACTGCAACCCACTTTATTACGCGCCGCCCGGCAGACACAGGGCACCTGAGTGTGACAGTTCGAGACGCCTTCACAACAGATTGGTTGATTGCAGTTTGCTAAACTGCTTGCCTTGCAAATTGCAATGTCAGCAATTTTTGCACAAAATAACTGTCTCCACAAGGTTATGTAAAGGATATAATGCATATATACCTTGTCGCTGCACTCGTGATCAAACAATGATGCAGACACCAGTCAAGCGTTAACTTTGACTCGGTTTCAAGGACGCACACATGCGTCCAATTAGTTTTTACCCTGGTATTTGAACACAAAATCCGAAAGGTTAACCGAGCTGGCATGACCAGATTAGTTGAGATAAATGTAGAGGTGGGTCTTGTGTTGAAAATGGAATAAGCGTTGACTTTGGTGTCGCATCACTGCCGAGACATTAGAGTTAATAGTTTGATGCGATAGCCACGTTGTCAAATCAAAAGAGCTGATTCAGAATAACATGAAGCTTAGTGTCAATTTACAATTTTCAAGTAGTTCAAATATTTAGTTACGAGTGTTGCTATTGTGTGCATTTAAACATCTGTTCCTAATGTTATGAGGCTCATTTACAAAATCAAGAAAAGATGGTTTCATGTAATCAATGCCTGTACATGGCAATTTGCAACATTGAAAGTGGAACGAGTTTAGTTTGACAGCTGGCACGCAATCAACTTTCATTATTAAATTTTACGTATCAACGAACGAAACTAAAGACGAGAAGCAAAATAAAATTGATGTTGAATAAAAGATGTTGCCATAACGTTCTAAGAAGTGTTGAACTTGGTGGGCTTTAATGCCCTTATCCATCGACCTATTCACAGCAACAGAAAAACAGTTACATACTTCTAATCGCCTGTTTTTCTTTTTCTTACTCAATAAAAGATCAGGCAAGCTCAACAAGTCTAATTAAAACACCTGTAAGTTGTTACTGAACTTCTTGCTTCAGAGATTTAACTGTTTACAAAAAAGCAAATTAACAACTTCGGACATGGCTGCTTTTCTTTTAAGTTCTTGCAAAAATAGAGTGGTCGATTGCTAATTACTTCATTTTCTTTTCAGACAATATTCCTAAACTCCGTAACGATCATGCTAAAGCATATTTTTGTTGTTGTTGCTGTGTTCTGGATTGCTGACGCTCAAAAGCTCTGCGGTAAAGAGATTTTCAAATTTCACTAAATATTCAAAATTTAGTTATTGCAATGTTTGGAACCTGTTAATCAACAATCAACTGGCAACTCTTTAATATTTAGTAGCATTCACTTATAACTTGTGGAAACTTGCAATCCCTTGTAAAATTATAGTGCCTGCTTAGAAGCATTATTAGCTTTTTTAATCTTATTTTCTTGCAACGAAAACGCGTATGGATAAAACAGACAAATTGTGATAGTAAGAAAACTTTGCATAACCACAGAAAATTCCTAGGGCTAGATTGTTAATATTTTCCTCTTTGTGTGTGTATGTGTTGACACTATTGTTCTTTGTTTTTGCTTCAGCGGCTCCATCTTACTTCCAAGCTCAAGCCATTATAGTAAGTAGATTCTGTCGATTTTATTAAGGTTTGTTTCACGAGGAGTGGAAGTTGTAATGCTGCTGTTGTCTTGCTAGATCTTGAACCGCTTTAGCTTTACCTGAAACCAAATGGATTCTTTCGAACTTGCTGGCTTTATGGGACTAATTTATCACGTATCCGAAAAGTGAACGAAAGTGTTTTTACTTAGGTTGCTTTATTGTTGCTTGAACGCATCAGCTTCATAACATAAATATTACTTTAACTGCATAAAACTGAAGTTGACTTTTTTGCCAAAGTTTCTTTTCAAACTGTGTGATGAAACTTCATGAAAAAACTTCAACAAAGTAAGTTTTCACCTAACATATTTCACATCATGTTTTCAAATTTTTGTAAACAAAGAGAAACAGCACCGTATTCTCGCTTTACTGAACTATAGACAAGTGTAGGTTTTTCTTCGTTAAAAGTGGTTTTGAAGTTACGGTTATTTTCTTATATTCAAAACCATTGCAAAAGAATCGATCTGCAACTGAAAGATGTGGCAATCAAGTTCGTGGTATCAATGAGAAGTAATGCAGGTCGGAGAATCATAGGAATGAATGTTGTTCAGATGCAGTAAGATCGTCAGTTAATTTTCCACGAATGGCCAGTTAAGCGAACTTTGTAGATGTTATATGTATCTTTGTTGTCAAAAATTTTATTGGGGCCAACAAAGGAAAATAAGCGTAATCACCATAATCTGTTTGAAATCAAACATAGTAGCAACTGATACGAAGCAACATGGTTTTAATAAACATTTCCTTTATTGGACATTTGAAAGCGATTGTGGTTACAATAATAATTGCAAACAAAGATACAAAAGACTTTTTTCATGAAAACTAGAGCTTTTGCCAACTTACATTCTTGGCAACACTATTATTAGTAAGCCAAAGGGATTGCAATATTGGAAATGGTGTCGGGTCTGTGCAGGCCCCAGTCTCCCAAAAACTTGAACACTACTGTAATCGTCACATTCGTCAACGTCCATAGGCGTTTGCGACTGGACGTCCGTGAAGATATCGCTGCACACAAAGGTCGATGATGTTTTTACTCTTCGCTTTCTTTACAGGAAGAAACGCAATAATAATAATAATTTGCTTAAATTTTGCTGACATGCCTGACACCGTCAAAACGTGTTGATAACACAACTCCCGAAGGTATACTGACCGGTCAGTTACAAAAATTACTTAGATTGTTGCTGCTAGAACAGCATTAAATGTAAAAATAAAATTCTCCCACAACCACTTTTAACATTCTTGTCCCGTGTTGCTGCTTACACAGCTCGACCACGAAAACAACTTCTACAGGAATGGCTTCTTTAGTTACGATGCTATCGGAGAGAGAACACGTTTCTTTGAAAGAGTGGAAGAAAACGCTCCACGGCCACAATTTGATGTACTCGACTTGTACAAAGAGGTTGGTTCTGTGCCCAACAACTTTATGAGGCAATTGCGTGTTCAGGTTTGGTAAAAGAAACAGCGAAAGTAATCTTTGCTTTCTGGTAAAATAGTGAAAATGGAAAACAAAAACAATAAAAACAACCGTAAAAATGAAAGTGTGAAATCTACCTAAAATTGAACACTAAAAAACTAAGTGAAAAAAAGAGTAAAGTTTCAGTTCCGGTGGAAATATTGATTGGAGCTTTCGATAAAACCAATTTAAAAAATCAAAAACGCAGGAAAACGTTAACTAGATCTGACATGGCCCCCAAATATAAATTGCAGATTTGAAACAATGGTTTGAGTTAACATTTGCAATCACGTAGACTTTTAAGAGGATAGATTACTACTGTATAATGAAATCAAGAAACACTACCACAAATTAGTTCAACTTGTTTTTTTCTACCAGACTCTTACATGAAGTTCTGCTAAGAAGTTTCGAGCACGCTGTGGTAACAACCAAAAAACAGCGAAATAAGTGGTTTATAACAACCGAATGTTAGCTGACACCTTTTGGTCCAACCTCTTTTAAGCGATGACGAAAACTATGTTAATGGTAATTCCCAACGCATTTTCGTTTCCAAATGTTTAATTTCGTTATCGAACACATTCTCGCAAATGCATACAACTGTTTCAATTTTTGCTTTGTTTTTCATTCAATTTTTAATAAAAAGCTTATGTGCTTTAGAGAAAACGGTACACAGTTGACATGAAGACGCGAGAGTGCAACGTTACTCATATCAACCATTCTTTTCGCAAAATCAAAGTTCCAGAAAATTCCACGTTTGTCGGAACCAACACCC
>JGI24158J21664_10007947_pt1 | contig 14088 bp, 10 predicted proteins | sample Ectturendosymbi3_FD_21664 | JGI IMG/M metagenome (IMG submission 21664) | reverse complement strand
AAAGACTCGTTAGACGTCCGTAAAGATGACACATTAGACCTTGTTTTTTTTTTTTGGGGGGGGCAACACACTGAAACTTAAACCTGGAGCGTTTTTTTTCTCAAGCAATTCGCGGTTTACGAACGCTGGCCGTTGCGTAAATTTAAAGAAACGTTCTGACATTTTCGTACAAACGGAAGCGGTTCGGATGCTTCCCACGAGAACCAGGGTTGGGAATTTTTAAAAACTTGATGAAGTAGGCATCGCTTGCTCGGCGTTGGCTACTTTGCATCTTAATATCATAAGCAGTAAAACTGTCTCAAACGACAAAAGATGCTTTTTCTCCACAAATCTGTGAAACTGCAATTCAATATTTCTATGACCTAACAACAGCCTGTTTTTGCGATAAAAAGTTAAAAATTAAGTGGTAGTACGCGCTGGAAAAGGTGTGCAGTTCATGAAGTTCATGAAAAAAGCAAGCTGACATTGAGCAGTTTTAATACTTTCGTCCCAGGTTGGACAAACGAAACAGAGATGAAGCGAAACACTGCCAACTGCACATTCAAACGTTTTGCTGTTTACGATTTATAGGATGACCCAGCAGACAGAACATTTTAAAGGTACCCGAATGCCACGAGCTCATGGCATGTTCCAAGAAAATTGAAAACGTCCGAAAAGTGCAAGGGCACCAACATATTCTAATTATTACGCGAAGTTTTACGGCAGAACATGAAACATGCAAAGCGCAATGACAAAACAACACCAGTCAGAAAACAAGTTACCATAAGCGGGCGGCGTAGCGCCATTTGCTGCAGAGTTTGCGAAGACCCATAGTTCCGAAGTGTCAGTCAAAACTCTTTGTATTCGAAATACTTTCAACTTTGACGAATCAGAAGCAAACCTCAACCTAGTCTACAACAGGTGATGTCAACCCGCCTACAGCAGCAACAGGGATGAATTACAAGGAGACAAAGACGACAACACAGCTTCACTGCAACGGGCTGGAAGCGGCCTCAGGCTTGAGCTACAAACACACAAATGACCACGGGCGACCTGTCGTCGGGCTTTATAGCAACGCAGCGCTGGTAAACAAGAAGCGCATTGATCAGTTCGACAGCGGTCACCCGTCTGCGTGCTCATGATTATTTCAGAAATCGATGTCGATAATTGGAAAACAGTTCGCCTACACTCTTGCAGACCAGGTGTGCTGGCTGGACAGCACACCGAGAAATAAAGCACCGAATCAGTGAGAGCTCGGGTTGTGCGATCAACAGTGTTCACAAAGATGCTAGCGGCGCAAAACAACAACTGCCTACTCCTCATATTGAGTCAATATCTACACGCAATGAGCAGAGGAACAGCACTGAGCTGCTGGCGCAAGCGCTTGAAGGAATATCCGCCCGTCCTGAGCGGAAATGCTGCGAACACAAGCGCACGGTTACTGTGGTCTTTCTGGTTTGGGCACCAGTTCACTTTCGGCGTTCACATCCAAGCAAGTTACACTCACACGTCCAGAGGTCAGATACGCACAAATTATGCCGTAATTAGCCCGGTTTCGACGTTTTCCTTTTCGAACCTGAAGCTCCACTATGCATTATTCATTCTCGTGGTCTGTTACTAACGTTTGAAAGAACTGCAGAAACCTTACCTACCATAAACTGCTAAAGCGCATGCGGCAGGTCACCAGATTCGATATAACGTGTGCAAGTGAACTGTTCTCAACAATTTAAATAGATTAGATTCAAAGAACGACGAGCTCACACAAAACCACCACACGATCTTTCCTCCATGGTCGTAATGCGAAAGATATGAACTTGAAAATAATGCAACAATCAAAACGCCATTCATCTGCGGACTGTTGCTTCGCTCCTCGGACGCGATTCTACTGCTTGCGAACATAGCAATGGCAACGAAAGCAAACGTTATATAACGCTTGCCGGAGTGCCTTTCTCCTTTTCCAGAGGGATATGAAGCACGACAGCGTTCTTTCGCGAAAGAGATTAAGCGCAACTCCATGCACGGGGCATTCGACGACACGCAAGCAGCACATCACGCGTAAACAAAGCAGTCCACGCATGCTGAGCAGTCGCTTAGCAACGCAGAACAGCAAAGGGCACAGCGGGACGCCACAACACAACAACTCGACGTCTTTGTTTACCTATTTTCAATGGCCCAGCGATGACGCCTCCTGCACAAGCATGCAGCAAATTAAACGAGTGGGTGACTGTATGCAATGCATTAAACGGTCCGGCTGCAATCTGCTGAGCGGTGGCGGGAGCCACGCATTAGCACGGGAACTGCGTTTATTCGATCGATGGTGCATGAAAACAAGTAAGGAATCGCGTTCGAGCAACTTGCAGCGGAGAAGAAACGCTACTGCTCCAAGGAAACAAGTGCGATATCCCAACGGGCGCACTTTCAGTGCGAGGTCCCTCTAGCTGAAGAAATTATTTGCATTCTGACGCGGTTATCATCCGGCAGGGGTCGTACGAGATCGCAGACGCGCCACTGAAAGGAACACCGGGTTTGCAGCAAAGACCAGCACAGCAGCATATTTTCACGTAAAACCTTCCAACAAAAATAGGGAGGAGCAAGGGTGCGCTAGGCTTTCACACTAAACGCATAATACATTAAAAAAAAACAATACTTACAAGCTCTGTATGTAACGGTTGTACTTCTCACAAATGCGCCTCAAACTGGCGTTGATCTCTTCGTAGATCTTTTGCTTCTCGTCGGATGAAAGGCGATCGATGTCGACCGACGACAAAGACAAGGACCCGCGATGATGGTAGGGCGTCACCTGCAGGAGACAATCGCTACGTCAGCTTTGAGAACAAGCCTGTTTGTAGAACTGCAGCAGGCACAAGACGGCAACCGCAGAACGAATAAAACGCTTGTGCTGGCCATGTACAAGCTGCTGAACACAAACTTTAACCAGCGGGTGACTTTTTTCATCTTAATGCTACTTTAGGCACGTACATACTGGACATGCCAATCATCGCCCTCCGGGTGTACGAAACGCCTCGCATGTCTGATTATTGCATATTTGCGAAAAATCGACTTTGCTCAACTGACTGACGATCTCGCGTGACGAGTCGATCAATCGCCACGACAGCGACATCCAGTGACCACCGCGTGGGCGAGCGACAGCATCCCACAAAAAAACGTGGACGCGACCCTGTAAAAAATGTGGTTTCACCAACCTGTTCTTTTTCCGCCTCAGCAAAGTTTGGTTGGTGACCGGAAACTCCGTTGAACAACGAGTCGTCGCGAGTATCTGTCACGCCGTCGTGCTGGGTTCCTGTCAAGCAAATAACAATGAACCTTTTCATGTATCACACTACAGGGTGGTTCTATCTTGACCAACGCGCCTAAACACCAGCAGAGCATTTTGGGATTTGAAATTTAAGTGGCACACGCGTTGTATGATACCAGCGGGCCAGCCCTAGCATTCATCCCTTATTGCTTCGCGGGCCAAATATAACTACACTGCGGGACAAATTTAGCCCGCGGGCCAAAGTGCGACACCTGTGCCCAGAGGTGTGAACGACAAAGCAGGTGAAAAAATGTTTGACGTCATTGCTGTAACAGCAACGTGACAAATACGGCGCGCACCGCCGCGATCGCCAGACGGGGAGTTGCAGCGGTCGCGTAAAGTTCAAGCTGCGAGCAGTGCGATTGTTGACTTGTAATCGCGATTCGGTCAAACGGGAGTTCACTTATGCACGCAAGTGACGCCAACTCTTTGAACAAAAAAACAACAAAAACAAACAAGAGCAACACCGTGGCCGCATAGACGCCGAAAGGAGTACCTGGAGCGGCGCCGTCTTGCTCGACGGCGGCGGGCAGCGACGGGAGTGACTGCGAGCGCGACGACTCGGAGCTCGTGGATGATGTGGACGGATGGCGCCGCTTCCAGAACTGCAGCAGACGCTTCAGCTTGCGGCCCGGTTTCTTCTTGTGCGTGAGGTCGAGGTTTCGCGGACGCGACGGACTGGGCGAAGGGGAGACTTTCTTCGCGGCCGGCCTGCGATGGACACGAGGGGCAATTTGTAAACGAAGTCGAGGGATCCGGTAGTGTGTGAGCTGCACGCTTTCTGTTTTCATTGCAAATTGATTAGCAAGAGTTTAACACGGCAATACTTAAGGTATAATCTGTTTCCGGCATGTTTAAAGTTCATTCAGAGCTGCGTCATTGAAAATGATTGCGTCAGAATCTTCAACGTTTCGCAGCAGAAATTTTTCCTACATCGATTTCTTTCAAGCTTCGTAAGCATCCTTGCGCGCGACACGGCAAACAAAGCGAAACAACGAGTCGGATCTGGCAATCGCCTTCTCCGTACCTTGAAGAAGTGACGTCCTCCGAGAAGCGCCGGTCGTGCGAAACCTCGAGCCTCGCGATCCCTGTTCCCAGTCGGACGGATGAGGGCAGACTGTCGGACTTGCATTCCAGATTGCTGTAACGGCAGAACGAGAATTTTGAGCAGACAAAATACGCGGCCGTGGCCAGAAGTGGCCGAAATATTTAAAGCCGCCGAAAGCTCATTTTGACTTAGTGAAACTTCAAAGCTTTTTTCCAACGCCTATGAGTTACGCAAGGGCTTCATCACACTCGTGGACCCTACAACCTAAAGCCCAAGCAGCGCACAGATCACACAGGTTTTAATTGAATTAGACTGCAGCAAAACATCACGTTTTCACCCTCGCGACCCCATCTGCGGTTTCGAGCAGACGTCGGGCCGGTGGTCGATGATGTGTCTAAGTACGCTCAACACTTACCCGCGCCCGTCGCCCAGCGCCCGAACGGAAGCGGACAAATCAGAGGTCGGCAAGGTTCGGTGCTTCATCTGAATCAAAACAACTGCAAGTTCACCACTTGTCTCAGACGTCACAACAGACATCGGTCGACAGCCAAGTGCCAAGCGCTCGCTGCCGAGGTTAAGCGATATCCTCAGCAGTGCATTTTCGACGGGTCTATTGGGAGTATCTGCAGCCGCAGCCATTGTTGTCCGGACAGAGATGATCCATATGCGGTTGAGCGAATTTCCATTATGAGCGCACAAAGAGTTAAATTAAGAAGTGTTCCATTCGTAGCGATAGCAACGCGCAGTGTTCAATCATAAGGTCACAGAGGAGAACAAGACGGTCTCATCACCGTTGCATACGTAAAGGAACAAACAGGTATGACCTCCTGTCCTAAAGACGTTCTTACCTTGGGCGACGCTTTTGGCTTCGTAGAGGACGAGTGCAGGAGCTTTGGTACGAGCTTGCTCTTCGTCGGCGAAGGACTTCTTGAACCCGCTGGAGGCGTTTTGCGGCGAGGAAGAGACGGAAACCTGTTGCACGATAAGATTAAAATGAACATGGGTTCAATAACCTCACGTGCAGCCCGTCCAACGCCACAAACATCCGTTTCCCTCAAAATAAACATCCCCTTCCACCAAAAAAATGGTGGCAAATGTAGAGAAGCCCACGCAGCATGGATATGTGTACCTTCACTGTCACGTGTAGGAGACACGACAGGTGTCTTGAGGTGTCGCATTAGCACAAAATGATTTTCTAAACTAGCGGTTTGCAGCTTAGCCGTCTTCACAGTACGGAGTGCACAATGGCTCCCAAATCGCCGGCCCTAGATCAAATCGCAATGCGCTACAGCAGCGCACACCACACGGTCACACGCGAATGCAGCGGCTGCCGGCTCACCCCTGCTGGTCCGTTTGTTCTTTGGTGGACGAACGACTAGCTTGGCGAGTTGCAGTGGCAGGAACAGAAACGCTCTCCGGTTCCCTGAAAAGCAATGTTTAGGTTTGAGTGCTAGGCGCGACAAGGGCTAAACGTCTCGTTTCCCGTTTCCAAATAGATGGGGATGCAAGCAATAATGGTTCCACAAAAGATGGACAAATTGGGTCACCGCCAACTTAAGGCATTTCTTTCTCGTGAAATCAAGAACAATAAATCTCTATTCTATCCGTTTAAACGCTCACAAAATACGCGCGGCATCAACGGGCTGCAGGAGCAGTGCAGGACAGCTAAGTTTTGGGAACACTTTCGCGTTTCGTATTCATGAAAACGAGCTCATCATCGCCTGTACTAAACATGCTGAACTCTTGTATCAAAGTGAAATTGCATGGCTCGGAAAGAACGAAATGTATTTACTGCAGCAGCGTTCGATTGGTTGAAACGTTGACTCACCAAGGAAAAGTACTGGCGAAAGGACCCAGGGCAAAATAAAACTAACCTGAGCGCCGATCTTTCCGCATCGTCTTCCGCTTGGACTTGGATAGAACGCTGTTCAAACGATTTCTTGTACTGCAACTTTTTTCTGCAACAAAAATTAAAAAATGGTTAACCTCCATCCATGCAACTACTAAAGCTTTACTGCAGGCGAGAGCATTAAACGTGAAAAGCATTAATTGAGTATTAACAACTTCCTCTTGTTGTGGGTGATCGCCCGGTCACGTATCACGTTGCCTATTTGTTTATCGCCATGTTCGATCAGCCTTTTATTTGATATCTCAACGAATGGACTTTTTAAATCGACCAGTCTGCCACAACAAGGTTAAGTTTTCAGAAGCGATCACGTGACCAATGCCACCTTTGCAGAGCAACGCAACGCAACACTTTTTTCGATGTAAGCGCTACGCGCAGCCCGCCATTTTTATTTTTTCGCGATTTCTTTCGCGGATCGTTATCTCACTGTTTCCATGAAATTTTCCGCAATAACAAAGTATGTACCGGGGTGCTTTCGATCGCCAAAAGTTTGCAACATCGTGCAGCTCGGAAAAATTATCATTTACGTCTAGTTTGTCTTGCGATGGTGAGCATCTTTTTGAAGTCTACATCTGTGGAAAACTGTTGCTTTGCGCAACAGTGTTTATACCTGTGCGGCGCTCGCGCGGACTTAACCGAAATCCGCTCGAAACGTTACCGCAATTGTGTGCCTTATAGCGCTGGTTTTTGCTGCTCAGGACTTCCTACCATGGAATATTTCTGTGTCCCACTACCACGCGTCGACCTCACAGAAAGCATTTGCTATCAACGAGCGCTATCGCGTTTCCAGTTCGGCTAAAATAACAAGATGTCAGAAATCGACAGCTAGAAGCGTTGTCAGCAATAACTTGACAGCGATATTCCTTACACGTCGTCATAATTGTGTGTTCACAGATCTGCGTCAGCGCAGTCAGCTTGACTGCCGATCATAAGCAGAGTTGTTGTTTCGAGCCGAGCTTTTCAACCGGTGTTTCGCGGCAGATCATCAGCTATACAGCAAGAAACTAATCGTTGAATTACTTAGCCGCTGTCACCAGTTCGATCTTTCACATACTACGAGAGTAACACAAATATGTTCCGTGGCTGATGAAAGTTGAAAGGCACTGGTTCTGAGGAGAAAGCTTCTCGCTTTTAGCTCTAAGGTGCAAACGAGAAGCCCCAATCGATGAAACGTAGAAGAGTGATATACCACTTATTTGAACAGCAGTACTCACATCAGTGATGCAAACTACGTATCTGCTTCAAGCGCTTCGCCTTCACGATGAAGCCAAAACCGCATGAGAACACTGCGGTTTCGTGGCGATTTGTTTTTAAAGACATAAGATATATCGTATTCATTTGAATTAAATGTCTACGTGACTTGGCAAGTTAGTATTTCCACACAGCGCGTCAGAGCACGATTCTACTCGTTGAGTTCAACACGGGAAGACACTGCGTCTTAAAAGACAATGCAAAACCCGTCACGAATGGACCGCTGCGTAGCGAGCAAGCAATCATGCTACGGGATGGCGCAACACGCAAGCGGTTCGATTGCCCCGTTTCCGGAAATTAAAGCGAAGTTAGGTTTGCGCAAGGCAAAATTGCAGAACATAGATATAGACAAAACATAAAATTACATTTAACCACTGCATTTTTTCGATTCCGCCGCACAAAACTTTACACGCGAAGATTTTCTTTTGTAGCGAGGAAGGAGTTGCTCCAGTTGCTGCTTGCGCCTAGTATCGAGGATGCGAGGCAACAAGAGCAAAACATATAAACACATACAAGCAGACCATCTCGCGCATTTGCCATTGTTTCCCAAATCCTTCGCAGCAACTTCCGAGCATGTTCGTCCTAAAAGACCGAGTAACACTCCTGAAAGGCCGAGTAACACACAAGACCAGCTTTTGCATAGACGCGAGTGCGTGTTTGTTGAAGCCAAAATGTTTAAAACGACAGTCGGCGACCACACGCAGGACTGTGACATTGATATTCCTCAAGCGAAAGTGCAGATGCTCACTTGTTGGAAGGCCCGGCCATCAACTTTTTGACGCGTTCCCGAACACTGGTCTTCTTTTCCAGTGAACTGCGAACGTCCTCGTCTTTGTTTTGATCAGAATCCTGCCGGACATGGTGAACAGCGAACGGTTCTGACGCTGAGAGCTTGCGCGGCGGTTTGGTGCTGAAAAGTATAGAGTAGATTTTAACCAATGCAATTTTGGAATCCGTTCTTGAAAGGACACGGAAGCTGTGAATCGCCAAATTGAAACAGAAAGCAACCAAAACAACGCAGGTCAGGCTTGTGTAGCGTTCGCGCTACTGTAAGAAATCGACAACCGTTGGAAACAACTGTTAATTGCTACAAAGACAATCCCTTTCGGTACTCAGATTGAATTGCACATTTTCTGATTTCAACTGGAATCGCATTTTAAGTTTTGTGGTAGTGACTTGTTTCAAAGCTAGCTTTGCGTGAGTCAATGCCTGACTGAATGGTTAGGTTCATCAATTCATTTAGTTGTAATTCTTTGCATTGTGTCTATGAACGGAATAATCTAGTCATAATGCAGTTACTTTTTGACGAACAAAGACAAATCGCAAGAAAAACACCTGTAATAGTAGTGTTTCTAAGTTACACTGGAAACATCTTGCAAAACTCGCCACATCAGCAATTCGGCGTTGCAGCGATTGCATGGGTTCGTCCAGAAGCACGATTGCCAAGTGCTATTTTTACAAGTAGTTAGAGCTGATTTGGCAGACTGGTGCTTATCACGCGCATTTCACTGAACTGCAGCGGGTTTTTGGTACGGGAAAGGCGAGCGAAAGGAAGCAGCCGCTGCTACGTCTCGTGTCTATTCATTGGCACCACAGAACGCCACGCGCCTGACGCATGTCTGCGCGCAGATTTGCAGCGCAGGTCAGGTGAACTTTGGAATGGTCGGCTGGGGTTCGGAAACCAAGCGTGAACCGCGAGCGCTGCACCGCGCGAAACGCGTCTTCCGATTTTCAAAACATGGAAATTCGCTGACGCGCCGCAAAGCAAAAGAAAACACATCACAACCATTGCAGCGAATTGATTTCGCGCCAGTGTTTCGGCAAAACAACCACTGTGCTTAGACTAACAGTCATTACAGCTGAAATAGCAGATTGGCTGAAACCACTTTATCAGTGATTTCCTGCTTTCGTTTTCACTGGATAAGCGGGTTGCGCAGTGATCGCCTTTAACACTTGCTTTTCTACTTTCGATCGTGTCGCGCGCGGGACACGCGAATTTGTTTGCTCTGACGTAGAACATACGCACTGTTGCTCCCCGCGACTGCCTGATTTTGCAGCAGTGAGCGAGATGAGCCAACATCAGTCCTTCTCCTAACCGAATAATGAGCATTCACTGTTTCCACTCTGTCGAGCTTTCTTGAATTAAAGTAAAATACAAAGTTCGTAATTATCGGAAGGAATTGCCCACACCAGTATCCGCAATACTAACCAGAATGATAAAGTCATATCCGCGGTTGGTCGAGACGTCCAAATATTACAGACGTCAACATGAAATTGCACAGTAACAGCAAGCGAATATCGAATCATCACCATGTTTGTCTTCACAGACCGTTGCAAAGGAGGTGGCAGAAACAGCAGCAATGCACATCACACGAAGTTGCGCAACATCTATACACGTTCTGCAAACGCACAAGGATTTTAGAATTGCAACACTGTGACCTGCCCGGGCAGGTAATGGTTCAAATAACAACGGAAGTTGTACACATGCCCGAGCTGTGCATAAAGGAAGGTTGGAAGGCAGCAGCTTGAGCGTTCATGAAGAACGATTCTTGTCCGCTAGGGCCCGAGGAGTGACTTCTGCAACTGCCCCGTATTGCTGCAGAGCGATTGCAGTGCAGCATTTTGAGCACCACCACTGGCTGCAAGCAACCGCGTTGGTCTGTACGACACCAAAGCAGCGCAGATACGACCTCACCACACGCCAGGCGCAGACTTTGAATAACTGCAAATACTTAAATACAGCTGCATGCAAACTGCAGAGACTAACTTTTTCTTGCAAATTCGCGGACCTGGCAAGAAGCATTTATTCATTTCTTCCGACAAATGCACCGCTGGTTTCTCAACGGAAAGAACTTACGGTATAAATTCTGGGCCACTTACACGACTCACTGGACCTATTACCAAACTGCATGCACACATAAAACAATATTCCTACTTAAAATGCTCTTACAAAAATCATCTATTCGCAAACGTGGAAGTGCGACAGGAATTGCGGCGAGAACTACTCGCAGCTGAGCACACATACACCTTGAAACCAGACTTGTAAAAACTAACAACCGTCCTTTCGCTAAGCTACATTTGTACTGGCTGCCGATATGCGGTTACAAGTCCTTTTTTGCCTCGATCTGCGTTGGTCTGCACCATTCTTTGTTGGATCAACAAAATAATGTTAACGCAACTATTTTTTGGAAACAAATTTCCATGGTCCTTTAGAACGATCACACGACTTTCAGCACGTTTTACGTTTTCACAGCAAAGATTCAAGTGTTCTTGAAAATAGACTTCTGACTCGGTTATATAAATAATTCGATCATCTCGTACATCCATTTCCTCATCGGAGCAAACACCAATGCGCCTTTCCACCGCCAAAGGAAACAAGACTCGATCGCAAAAGGTTCTGCAAGTGTCGTTTTGGGGATTTCACGCTTGCGGAGATCTGCAAAACGCAACACGTTGCGAACCGAAGCGTTCGCCGGCCGTTCGCACGTTGCGCGCACACGGCGGACGACGCAGAAAATTGGCAGTCACACTTGCACTTGACACCTTCCTATCAACCGCAACCTGAACGGAACGCGATCCATCATCGCCGCCCGCCCCGCTGCGCCAGACGATGCTCGCTCCAGGAGCCACTTGCGCGGACACCGCAACCCAACGGTGCGTAAGCGAAGCTTTATAGCTGTTTTTCCCCAGTTTGGAGAGGAAGCGAAAAAGCGCGGCTAGGGCAAAACGACTGGACCGCTGCAACTTTTGCCATTTCTGTTCTTCGACACCAGCCAAAGCAAACCTGGATCAGCTACTTTATTGCAAGCGGCGCCGTGTAAGTATGCGTTCGCTATTCTGGCTCTTTAAATCGCAGCCAAATTGGTTCTGGCGAGATATGCTGGCGTTTTAGTTAAATACTTGATATAACGCCCACAGGGAGGCATATTTTTCACAAACAATTTACAGCCGTTCGTCGAAGCGTGAAAGTTACCAAGAAAATTTTTAAAAACGTGATCATGCGTTTGCAGTCATCCACAGAAATAAGCACGCCGCTCTCCTCCATATACTCACTCTTACTTCGTGGAGTAGGTGCTTATTTTGCGACATATCTTATAAGAAAACACCTTTGCAGTAATTATTAAAAAAAAAAACACTTGGGCGCGACCTACTAATTTCTATGCCGTATTGTGAACTTAATTTATGCACAACAAAAAGCTTTGCTTGAAACGATCAGCAGTTGCGTTTATGATTATATAGACATTGTTTGACTTGCGTAATGGCTAAGAGGTAATTTTCTTGTATATACTATCTTTGCTCTTGTCAAAACTCACAGTGCTTAGTGTCTGGGTATCGTCGTTTTCTAATGAGGAAAAAATGCAGGTTTTCAATTACTTTTACTTAAAAATATTCCTCACCTACCGTCAATACGGTGTCTAATGTATAATACATTTAAATGACACCACAGTAAGCGGATAAGATTTAAAACAAAACTTTGGACAAAACCGACCAACAGCTGTAGGGAGAGACACAGCGGTGGACGAGGTCCGAAAGTTGTTACAACAAGAATACTTTGATCATTACGGGCACCACGGCCCGATCAATCGTACGCGGCGTACTTGGAGGTGTTGAGAGAGCAGAAACTCCGAAAGTCCTAAAAAAATCTAGCAAACCTAACAGTAACCATAACAACATAGCGTCTGTTGATAAAACTTCGTCCAGTCGGCTCGATCCTCAACGAGACAGAAATAAACTGTCAGTTTAACTGATAAATACTTGACGTCATGAAAGTAGGACACTGACACGATGTTAAACCCCAAAGTACCTCTCGTTAGCTATCGCTTTAAACCCAAGTGCATTGTTATAACGCTCTCCCGGCCGCAAGCGCTGCTGCTAATTATCTTCGCGTCCTGCCAACTTAGAAGCTTGCCCCAACGTGTCGGTCACTTTTGATAAACGCAGTAACAGCACGGAACGCAGCATGTGCGTACACACGTCCGTAACCTGATCGGCTGCAATAAGACGTTGAACTGCTTGCTTTTTTTGCAATTTCTGACATTGCGCATCGCGAAGTCAAATCGTTTATCCATTCGCTGTTTTCCCAACGCCCTAATATATGTTCCTTGACACGAGTTGCACCGAGCGAAAGCACTGCTCCACACATATCACAAAACAACAAAGCGGGGTCGTCGCGCAGGTCATCAAGCTTCTTTCAATAGCTGTTGTGAATGAACCTGTTTCACCGCGGTTCGACCCGAACCAGCTGCATTATTTCCCTGGTGCTCAACTTAGCATGCGCAAAGTCCACCTTTGCCAAGGCGTATTTTTCTGCAGAAATACGCAACGCTTATGCGCACAACTCGACTGTGATCATGACCCACGAATTTTTGCTGGTAATTCACTTGTTTTGTCACGTATGAACCATCGTTGTGCCGATGGTGGAAGCTTCACAAGCAACGGCCGTGGTCCAGCACGAACAAAACAACATAACGTAGGAACGCGGCGGAAAAACAAGTTTGCTGAATGCGACTCGAAATGAAAATGTTTCATCAAACGGAAGTGTGAATGAAGAGCTTCGGCAACAGCAATGCATCTCGTTGCAGAAAGGGCAATGGGGAATAGCACCAGATCGTGCAAGCCAACTCGTAGTAAACAGTGGTGAGCACGTGTGCGCCATTGTTTCCAAAACACTCGACGCCTTAGCGACAAGTCGACCAATGACAAGTCCAGGCCTGTCGAGCGGACAGACAGAGCATTGTGACGTCACACGCGAGCGGAGGCTGATATTGCACCACATGTATCGTCTCGGAGGCGAGAAAAAAACGAAAGGAGAGCAACATATGGAACACGGATACGGACGGGACGGACAACGAACAATATCCTTGTTACGCCAGTAACATTGTTTGCTGAGCTGTGCAGTCAGGTGCGACGCTCGAAACGCTGCTAACATTTTGAAACCCCGCGCAAGAATACGCACTGCTCGGCCACACGAAATTAACAGCGCGGCCGAAATGAGCAGCGTATTTGAGCTGCTTCGTAATCTTCAGACAGTGGAAGCTTTTCACGGGTTATGCACATACGCAACAACTTCTGCAAATTTTTTCTGCAAGCAGTCGAAGCGAATATCGGTCGAACGACCAACTCTGTCTTCGGTTAAAGACAAGATATTGTGGGCTTCCTCCACTGTTGATTTATTTTTAAGAAGTGTGGCATGGAGCGGTGAGGTTGGTTGCTAAACGCGGCAATGCTGCAAAAAACAACTAACTTCAACAGGGTTGCCAAAATTGGCCGACCATCTGGCTACGTACCAAACACGATTCGGTAGGGACGGCATTCTATTTCCAGACTAAAGTTCATTAACTAGAAAGCCAGCTCTATATCGAGATAACGAAAAATCACAAGAGATTTGGCAAATTGCCAGTTTGGTTGGATTGAGCGATGGCGAAGGCGCTACACAAAAAGATAACTTGACCGCTGGCGTCGACGAACGCCTCTGATGCTCAGAAAACTTACAGGGTGTTTCACAATTGTTGAAACAAAGCGATTGGGCACAAATCCAGGATTTTAAATGATACCACAATGATGATTACATTTATTGAAAGGTGAAAA
>JGI24158J21664_10007946_pt1 | contig 14089 bp, 11 predicted proteins | sample Ectturendosymbi3_FD_21664 | JGI IMG/M metagenome (IMG submission 21664) | reverse complement strand
CGTTTCAATAAGTCATTTTCAATAGAATCAAGTCTCTGAATTACAGACAGCAACATAGCATGCAAGTCTTTCAAGGTAGGTTCATTAATTGCCTGTGGCAAAGTTTCAATCGCCTTTCGAGATCGTGTGTTTCTCGTATCCATGCTTTGTCCTTTAAGCAAACACGTTGCGGGAACTCAGTTGTCAGAGCAGAAAAAAACACGTCCTATCAGCTCGACGTCCAAACACGAATGTCGACGAAAAAAAAAATCACAGTACTGTTCGCAGTAGGATCAAAAGAGCCATGTAGGTAGTATATTCTATATTTTCAGCGGGGAATGTAAAAAGAGGGTAGGCTATTTATCTAAAACATTTTTGTCCGACTGACGTTCACCAGCCTGCAGACAAAATCATCCTGAGTTTTTCCTAGGTTCCCTGTAAAGCAAAAACAACAACAATTACAAGAATAACTTTTTAACAATCAAGTTTTACGTTTTACTGAAACATGTCGAAAACCGTAAAACCTGCCGAGAGCAGTGCTCCTGTATACAGCATGATCATCCATAAGTCAAATGAATTTTTGTCAAGACACATCCGTGACAGGAGTCTAAAAGTAAGTCTTTAAACCATTACTGAGGTAGCATTACGGTGTGCCATAGTGGCAATTGGCATGCAAAATCGATGAATACCGTAAATAATAGCGGAACCGTCTGTACGTAAAATATCAATTATATTGGAAATTATGGGAACGAAAGGTCTGGATTATTCTGCAAATTGCTATTCGTCTAGTTCATATACTCGGTCCCAGTTTGTAACTGAGAGAGTTGACAAATCTAAGGTTCCCTGCAACATGATTGCATCTTTTCAAGTCCCTAACAGTCTATAGCAATCAAACGAAGAACAAGACTGTTTCAAAAATCGTATGGATAAAAATAGGGGGTCGGTAGTAAATCAAAACCTCTAGGCGTTAAAAACATACGCCAATTAATAACACTCTTATTAAATTAGTAATTACCATAAACTCGCAATAAATCCTATTAACGTAAATTTAAAATACAAAAATGTCAATATCATTAATGGATCGGGGAGGATGTGCCAAACCTTAATGCGAGATCACCAAATGATATATTTGGCATATAGTACCTGAAAAGTACGGTGTAGGTTAAGATCTATCGGTCGAAATTAATGTCTCAATGCCAGTTAAACTATAAGTTTTAAAATTCTTCTTTTATTGTTTATTGATAAGAAGGGGAGCAGGTTTGGCTGATGGTCCCCTGATGTGGTTGTTCTAGACATCTAGTGAGGGTATAAAATTGTCTGAAGAATGTTTTCATTGCGACCTAGAACATTGAAGGGTTTCTGTCGCTATTTCTATAAAGTTTATAATTAAATGTGATTATTAGAAGTGCGAGGGTAGAGGTTTATCTAAAGCAATAAGGACCCAAGGTTTTATTTTTATTTTTTTTGGTCTGGTCTTATCCATGCTAGCAACAATTACCGGAATTCTGGAATTCAAAATTCCTGGGATAACATACTCTCCTTGGTAACTAAAAGGTCTAATCAGTGTCCTATTATGAAGGGAGGTGATGCAATATTGCAACATTCGGGGAATTCCACCGATATCGACTATATAAACGAGGCCTCTTAGGCTGGCTCGACATTCGAACTTGGTCAGCTACTAACGACGTTTTAAATTTGGATCATGCAATTACCGTCGTCGATGTTTATTGAAGAAGTTCTGCGTAATGAGACAATTCTGGCCCTTGATCATTTTGGCCCTTGCGTAAATGAGATTTCTCATTTTGGCCCTTGCGTAATGAGATTTCAGACAATTCTGGCCCTTGCGTAATGAGACAATTCAGCGTCGACGTCTTGATCCTATTTCTGCCTTGCGACAAGCAGAGGACATCTTCGACAATAGTGAAGCGTTACTTCCACCTGACAATGCGGCATTCCGTCTCGTATGGTTTACTGGAAGAGAGCAGCGGTATCACAGTCGGATCTACATTCGTTTTGAGTATCCGACTCCGGATCCGCTTTGTGCCCATGTCGCCTGGGATCGATTGCGACTACTTGGAGACCTAGAACTCTCTGACGGCCGTTTTGTCGAAACGAAACCTACTATCGTCAAATTTTGGGACATGTGATTTTACATTTTTCTTTGTGTGTGTTTCCTTCTCAAATTAATTTCCTATTTCCTTTCAAATTAATTTCCTATTCTTTTTGTCAAATAAGTTTCGTTGTTATTAAAATGTGTGGTTAAATTCTGTCTTCATCAAATGAAAAATTGTGCTTGGTATATGAGAGAAGAAACCCTTATTGTGACCGTGATCATACTATGAAGATTGAACATATGAGTAGATTTTATAGACATTATGCGGGTAATACGCGTCTCTTTGGCTATTCTCAATATCTCCAAAAAAACATGAATCATCAATTAAAGAGATTTGGTAATAAAGTAAGTGATCGATTAAAAGATTTACAAAAAGATTTTTCAGATCAATTAAATACTATTGAAGATCAAATTCAAGAGATTAATGTTCGATGCAATATGAAATTATTGTAATACAAAATATATAACAAAACGTTAACCCTTATCTTCCAATGAATTTGGGGTAATCGCTACTGCAAAATACAACATGTAACTGTATAAGGCATTTCTCATGTATGACGCCTCATAAGGAAGTCGCCCTTAGTTATCTGGTGCAAATATGTGAAAATTATGTAGTCAATGTTATAAATCGAAAGAAAGAGTCTCACTAGCCCGGAATGACCACTGCTTTATTCGGTGCTGAATTTAAAAAGCATAATGGGTGGAGTAATAGAAGAAAACTAATACGATTGCATTATACAATAAGGTTTTAGGTATTTTTAAAAGCAATAACCAGTGTTAATTTTTCACAATTAATTCGTAAGGAAACGTTCTAGGTTTCGTAGGCCGAATGTGAAAGTAGCATGGTGTGCAATAGAAGGTGTCTGGCCACCGAAATTGGTGTTCTAAAAAATATAGGGTTATTGTAAGAAGAGGTAGCTCTCCCCTTTCCACAAACCTATTAAAATAAGATAGTCAGAAGAAGGAAGTAGGAGGGGTTATGGATGTTCAAAGCAAGGTGATAGTTTACGTGAAATCTTGGCGATTAATAATTTCATACTTTCCCTTGGGGCAAATCTCAAGATCCTGTGTACAAGTGTAATATGGGAGTATGACTTCGTTCTTCGATATTGTTAAATCTTGCAATAAGTATCGGTTCTAAATGATTTCCTTGAACGGTCCAGAATTCTGAGCACTAAAAGATTCTCACCCACGATTTTATATTTATGGAAGAGTAGTCTGCTAACATTCTAATGCCCCAAAAAAATCATATTCCGATCTCCTTTGACTATATAGGATCTATCCATCAGCCTAAGAAATTTTATCTTCGCTGTATGTCCTACTGGCTAAACAAGATATTTTGCGGGAATAATTCTTTTGGGATTAACGATAAACAAATATCAAAAATTATGTTAAACATCAAAATCAGAAGGCGTTTTCTAATGTTCAGTAGAGACGGGTATCAAAACCTAAATATCACAAGTAGCTAACTAAATTCTTGTCTTTTTCCTGTGCATCTCGCAACTGGTGCTTACTTCAGAAAAATTTTGATCTTGAGAACAACCTTCTCATGCATAGCAGGATCATCATTTGTATCCAAAGTATGACTGGATGTCGAAGAGCAGCTCTGGTCATGCGAGAACTTCGATAAAAATCAATTCGTTATTCTGGCCTTTAAACACAACTTATCATCTAAATTAAGAAAAGTCACAATCCGAAATCTTACTCCGCCGCATGTTTTATGCTGACGGCTGTTGAAATAGATGGTTTTAGCCGAACCGGGATTGCGTTATCCTCGACGATTTTTCCTGGAACAGGTGCAATTAAAAGTGATTCAAATATGTCTTTTATCCTCTTGTCTCTGTTCAGCCCACGGCTGGCTGTCTATATAGATAGAATAAAAACCACAAGGTTTCCTAGGTATAGCATGCACGAGTACAATTTTTATCCATTCGGCCTTTTTGTAACATACTAATGAAAACATCACTGAAAGAAGATAAGATTCACAGCAATCATTGTCAAAATTCGTGTATACTTTATAGTTAATCTTGCAAAGAATTTTCTATTAACTTTAAAACATGTATCTGTGGCCGTTATGTGCTCCTTGTAGACATAGCAGCATAATCATCGAGCACTTCAAATTTTATGCACTGGAGCATAATGTATACCCAACAAATAAAAACTCACGCTTATTGAATCAATGTCAAACGCAGTCCATCAATAGTCGCATCTACTACCTTAGAAAATTACATACAAGACACACAGTTTCGCTTTTCAACGGAGACGTTGGAAGGGGTGATGTATGCAAAGCATTCACACCAGATTGAATCTCTTGAGTATTTTGCCAGAGGTTTCAAGAAGAAGAGTACCTCTATTCAGAAAGTAGAACAATTCAACATTGGAATAGCGGACCATACCGCCTATGTGTTCAGGCTCTTTTAAAGGTTGAGGTGCCACAATGAAATAACAGTCTACCGTCTCATGGTTGAAACCAGGTGATATTTTAGAACAATACCAAGGGTCATGTTGTTGTGGTCTTAACTCAGGGTGATGTATAAGATAATTGGTAATCTTTTGTTGTAGTTCTTTCTTGGTGGGTGTCTTGAATCCTGTAAAAACTGGGTAGTAAAACAGCTCAATTCTTCTTGCATTCATGTTTGATGGGACGGTATATTTGGAGAAGGCACGTTTTCGTTCCAATTTATCTCCCGCAAATTCTTCACACACCTTTTCAGAAACGTATTTATCTTGAAACAGCCTAAGTTCCTGTGTCTTTTCTTCCTGCGTGAGAAAAAAAGGAAAAAAGAAAGTAAGGGTTGCATAGATATAACAAAACGTAAATCAATTTCAAGAGTTCGTAAATATCGACAACATATCAGAGTGAACCTTTAAAGCAAGTACTATATCGAAATTATGACGTGCGTTTCTCACCATATTTTAAACAATTCTTGTTTCGTTACACTCTGATTAAGTTATGAATGCGCTCATAAGTGTTTATGGTAATAGGATTGTCTATCAAATAGTCCCATAACCCGTATAATTTCCAACGGAAATATTAAATGTCTACCAGTGTAAGAAAAGGGATATAAGGCTGGAGTGTATAGCGAAATTCGTTATACACCTTTTGTTTGAAGATGTTAAATAGTATCGGATTGTCTCGTATAATGTCTATTTCTAGGCCTTCAGATTGCAACTGGATCTGTAGTGCTTCCACTGGGCACTTCGATCCGCTGAACCGGAAAGACTGAATTGTTTCTACTACACACCCTAATTGTTCAATAAAAACGCTCTCTTCACATTCAAAATCGACAGTGCCCAAATTAGTTCCACCAGCACTGTTTCTCAACAAAAAATGGTTGGCAACTTGACACTCTTGGTGCTCTTTACTATGAATTGCGATAAGAATCAAATCAACCATCGGCTTCCTTATTTCTATATATGCACCTTCACTTCCCTCTTTCAATACTTCTTTTACAAAAGTTGCAGTTGCCTTTACTTACATTTTACATTTGCTCCTGTTCTTCAAATTTGAGCCTGCTTATATAATGGTTATTATACACGAGACGAATAAGTGTGTGCGAAAAATTGAGCCTTAGGACTCTACACAAAAGTTTTTCGATAAACGCGCACACACGGTTATTTAACGCAATGAAAGCAGTGTGCTGGTAATCATTAAAAGCCTTCGCCTTGTTTGATTTTAACTTTCCGCTGTATCACGATGCGTTATACTTAATTACGACTTCAACCTGGTAAAAGTACATTCGTGAATGAATATTAACCAATATTTTCAAAGCCAATTCGCCGAACAGCAATAGTACTCGTCCATAAGAACATGTCATACAAATGATTCAGAAATGAAATCTTCGAACAAAAACTAAACAAAGCAGTTTCAACAGTTTGATAAATCTAATACCTGTTACTTCTATTTAGTTAAACAAAGATTGAAACAGCAGTTAGGGTCATCACTGTGGGCTCTCAAGATTGGAAACGAGTTATCTGAATTGAAACATGCATGACGTAACATTTTTAATACGTTTCTTTGATTCGTCTTGTCAACATCCACGTGTGGCCTGTGGCTATATCTGTATGGATCAGCTATTGTGGAAACACTTGGTGCCTCAAACAACAAAAGTTATCGTCGTGTCCTTGACTTCCACTTTTAACATCTCACTTGTTTTTTGCCACGTTTTTAATCTGGCTTTCTGTTGTTCTTTTATCTCAAATTTTAACTCCTAAAGTTTCCTAAAAGTATGCGAACAACAACTAATTTTACTTAAAAACTTCTATTATCTATCAACATTAACACAATTCTGGCCATTCAGTTTTTGTAAGAGTCCTGGATACCTGATTATGAAAAACTCAGTTTTGACAGCATAAAAATGCGATATAAAAACAATACCTTTACATAATTCAAATCAACACAGGTTGGCGTGCATTATGTTTGGCTGTGCTAGAATTCTTGATATAACTTCAGATTTTTACAGCTGCTAATTCTGTCGGGCAAGTGTTCGAGATTGTTTTCTCTCAGGGTAATTAAACAGGATAGCATATAAATGATAACGAAAAAGAAAGTCTCTTTTCAAATGTAGAAGAAGGCATTCGGTATCGGATGGAATCCTTAGTCCTTTTTCCACACAATATAGATACACATAGGCATTAATACCACTTCTACTAAGATTTTCATTTTCAATAGGTATCACAAGGATATTGCTACGCTTTATATTTTCCATCCTATCTGCAAATGTTTCAAATAAATATTAAGTACTATCTACAAAATCAATTTTTGAAAAAATTTTCCCCAAATGTGGTCACTGAAATCCTATTCGTGCTGAATGTGTATCTTCAGAGCAGCTTCACAATACTGTAATGCTGTTTTAAATAATAGATTTGTAAGCTAAGTGTAGAATTATTTAAGAACAGTTACTATCTTAAAAGTTTATCACAGGTGGCGCAATTCGATATTGTCGCCGATCATGGACAGATGTCTGGTTCGTAATAACTTTACTGGACAAAAATTCTTGGGGAATAACATGCTGTCTAAATCACGGTTAGTACAAATTCATTAATCTTTCTATCAGCGAGTAACTGTCTTCTTAAATGGGCCTTTTGAACAATACTAGCCATACCATTTCAATTTTCCATTACCAATGTCTCTGATTCTACATTATAGCTTAGCTACGTTCCTAAAAACGAAAATACATCCCTAACTACTATATTGCCTTCGAATGATACTAGGGCATTACACTTGCGGGTTTGAGATTTTATCGGCGCATACCTAATTATTTTTATCATCTGGTCATTCGCAAATTTATATTGGTTCGTCTAAAATCTCAATTTACTATCACTTTCCAAGTGGCTAAACATGTGTGTAAAGTAAAATTAAATACATACTCAAGGTCCATTGCATCCCTAGGATCACTACATGAACACTAGCATTTCAAGACTACATTATATGATTATGAAACAGCGAGAACCTTTTCGCTCCATTGTCAATTCTTCTGCAACACAAGTCAACCGTGATCAAAATTTGTCTGCAGTAAATATCATTCCGTAAGATTCAAACAATGTGCGTTCAAACAATGTGCGTTCTATATCTTTTTTATCTATATTAATTAGAGATCTACCCCTTTTCAACATTATGTACATGTCCAGTCTAAACTGCATTGTGTTTACAAAGCTATCAAAAAAAAGGTACTCATAGATGGCTACTGTTGTAGGAATATTTACTAAATATTCTCAAGACTGAGTTACTTGCCAGCGATAGAATGTAATATTTACAAGTTCAAGCAATGGTCAATATGCTTAAAATTTACCATACAGCGTCTTGCTTAAACGCTAGATATAACATTGGGAGGTCCTGTAAAATGTCTAACCATGGATTGTTTCTTGACCGATAGTCCTGTAGTCAAATAACCAAGTAATGGCTCCCATCAAAGGTCACACTTATAGCAATCAGTCTATATTTATGCTTCGAAGTCCAACATCACTGTCTTAACTTCAGTTTCAGCACAACCAAAGTCTTGTAAATAATTCACAATCAAAATCTTCAAACTCGAATCAGTGTAAGCAGTTTTTCTGTCTCTATAGGCTAAATCCACTTGATCACCACTATTCATCTAAGGTTTATATGTCAATTAAAGTTTTTAACCATTCATAAGTGTTGTCGTCTATTGGTGTATTTATAAGAAATTCCCAAAGACACATGACCTGCCATTGAAAGTGGTGTATGGTCACATACTGAAGAAGCGGGCAATACCAGAAGAAGGAGTGCTGAAATTCTTTGTACAGTTTCTGTTTAAACACTTTAAAAAGTATGGGGTTTTGTCCTAAAACGTCTATCTTTAAACCCTTGGCTTGCAACTGGTCTTGTAATCTTAAAATGGGACATTGAGGCTGATCAAATCGCACAGATTTAATGACCTGCGATATACAGTTTATCTGGTCAAACAGCAGTTCATCCTCTTCTGACTCAGTCGACATAGCCTCCAGTTCGGCTTCTGTCACATCAATACATTCCAAAAAACTCGCAAACCAGTTCTCCGCACTTGACCTTGCTGTTTCAACTTGGCTAGCACAGTTTCTTTGAAAACTTTGCGGACAGTCAGTATCCAACCAGACAGTCGGAGTCAACACAACAACACCAGAAACATCAACACCTTTATCGATTGGGCTTTCTATACAATTTTCGGTAGCTTTAACTGACATTTGAATTATGACTGACTCAAATTACTCTAAACAAAAATTTTGATTGTTTACTGTGACACCCTCTACCAATGTTACCATTATTCTAAAGTCCTGTCAGCACAACTAATTGATCACATTTCTTAATAGGTAATAGCTTACAAATAAGGTTTACGGACACCAACGTTCTTATAAAATTCTTCTATCTGTTCGGGCGTTGGATGGAACTCTGATTGAATAAGTTCATGTTCTAGCAGACGATGCGTATCTGGACCTGCTTTATTTTGGCCAGTTGCACTTGGTCCCTTTATAGCCGTTTCATAATCATATTCGTTGTTAGGTTGGGGAGTTAAGATTGCTTTCCGCACCTGTTCATAAGTTTGGTCATCTGTGGGTCTTTGCTTTATCATGATCCACATTGTATTGACTTGCCAACCGAAATGGACAGGAACAAGAAGGGTTAACAAAGGGTGATATCGTTTATTCAAACAGTGATATAATCGTCTGCGATACATTTCGAATAATTCTGGATTGGTCTTCAAGAAATCCAAATCTAAATCAGTAGTTTTCAATGCTTCGCTCAGCACTACTTCTGGGTCTTGCATCCAATTAAAGCGCAAATTACGAAAAACATGGAGGCATTTTTCCTGCACATTGGTCATTTGTATCGTCTATTCACAATGTTATCTTTCACTCCTAAGATTACTGGAAAGAACATTAGCAATCTTACGAAACCAAAACAACAGTGATAAAAAGAAGATGGTCGAAAGGATATTTGATATACATTCCCCACACAAGTAAATAATCTTAAGTCATAGCTCAACTCATAACCTCAACAAAAAACATAAATGCCTAGTTAACCTTGAAAACATTTTGAGAAACACGTTATACGATATCAATCACTCTTATCAATCCTAGTAACTGCCTCGTTCTACAACACAGTTTCTAACAATGTGTAACATTCCTCTCCTAGTCTTCTATTAAATAACACTTCTCAAATAATATCGAGTTGTCATTGAAAATCATCTTTATTCATCGTGTCTGTAAATTTGCGATATTTATGAAACTTATCTGTTTGAAATTTTCTGCTAAGGCCATTTTTAAGTTTATTAAACAAGATAGGCTCTTCTTTGAAAACATCTAACTGTAATCCTACCATTTCCAACTTTTCTTTTAGTACTTCTATAGGGCTCCTTTTCCAAGTGAACCTTGTTCTATACAATACTTCAAATGTTTTTAGTATCCTGTTTTAAATCCTTAGGAAAATTACTGGTAAGATCATTATTTTTTAATTGTTTCGATCTTGTATTGATGACAGATTTTTTAACAGTTTTTCTAGGAGTGAGTCTTTTTCCAAACGGTAGTATTGTTATGGCTCTTTTTATCTGCTCATACGTTTGTTCAATCCTTGGCTTAGATTTTAACATGTGCCACATAATCTTTATTTGGCAAAAAAATGTGCTGGAGCCATGAAATCTAGTAATCCGTGATATCGTTTGTTTAGCCTTCTATATAACTGTTTCCGAAGTACCTCAAATAATCCAGGGTCCATTTTAAGATATTCCGAATTTCAACCAATAGTTTGTAATTTTTTATCTAACACTACTTCTGGATTGTGAACCGAGTTAAAACGTAAAGATTGTATTGCCCTAAAACATTTATCATGTACCTCTGTTGGCATTTTTACTTTTCATTCACTACCTTATATACCTATGACAATCTGAAAAACAAAACAGAAATTCACAAACTTAACACTTGTTTCCGTATAAACTTTTCTAATAGATGTCTATTCTAGTGACTTTATACTCCAATGTAAGTCACGCCTATACTGTCTCTAATTTCAGCATATAAAATTCTGATCTGCCTGAATTTCCTAACTTCTATGGTAACTCACGTTTTCCGGAGTATGGTAAACAGTTGGGGAAAGGCACGAAAAATTTTGAGTGGCTTCACTCTCTCCCTCATTAAAAAAAAAAGCCGAACATAGTGGCTCCATTTGGTTATTCAGAACTACTCAATTCTTTTTAGAAAAGAAGTCGAGCTGAGGTAGTGCATTTTTTAGTTAGGCACTACCTCACTGGTGGCACCATTTTTTATGTTGCAGTCCTCTTCTAAAGAAGACCATAACACGTTTTGGACAACTCCGCAAGAGAACTGGAAAATTTAGTCAGAGTGCCCAAGTTAACAATTAAGAAACTTAGACCCGCCCGTTCGCTCGACCCGCTCAGTTTACCACAACAAAATTATATTCACTCATGGTTTTATTCAAGTAATTTTAAGCAATGCACTCTTTCAAATGCCTCATAAATATGTTGCAATACCATATACAGGGGTTATAATGCGAGTTCAGGAATTACCGCCATGAATTTGGAGGGAAGAGAGAGTGACCCAAATTATCCTCTAACATCAGGGATAAAACATGCTACTAGGCCATAATTTCCTGGGTTAGTTATTGTGTATCAGACTATCCATTTGGAATAAGTAAACCCGGAATACCCCTGGCTTTACCGATAGTTGAGTCGGAATACCCCGTAGCTCAACTGATTCTCCAGTCTCAGATCGCTCTGGTTTTGTTAACCCGTCGGGGATTCCCCGTTAATTAAAAATTCCGGGTTTTCTTGATTCTCATTGGTCGAAATTCGAACTTCGCATGACGTGGTCCGAAGTTGCGTTTCGTCAGTGTCCGTAATAGTGACATCGGTGTTCGCCTCTGGCTGTTCGCCTGAATTCGAGGGCGTTTTTCCCACGGCTCGTAATAACGGTATTTTACCAGTGGGAATATTGTGTACTAGCTTTTATCCGTTCAAATCGGAAATGTTACTTGTTGTTTTATGTCGGGTGTAAGTGTAAGTGGTTTCTACACTATTTTGGCTAACTCTCTTCCTCGGTGTGACTTAATATAAATATTTGAAGCACAAATACATAATAATTCACATACACTATACAATGTCCATATGAACTGAGCTTTCTCAGTTGTTGCTTGGTTCCAGCTTTATCCTCTCGGATTTTAGTTCGTTTAGTGAAGTAGTTTGTAATGCGTCAATCTCCATGTCCACATTCATACCATAATCGAAGATTCCATTGCTTTGTTTTTTGAACTGTCCAAGAAGTTCATGTTGAGGAGACGAGACCAACTCAACACTCCTTCCCACTCTGTTAAATTAAAAATGTGGGGTGTCTTTGAAGACATTTGATGAGAATATGCATGGTGGAAGTTGAAGGAGATCAAGTTATTCTTGCTAAGTATCCTGAATGTGCAGGTCTCTCCACAACGAACATTGTTGAAGGTGACGAGCGTATGTGATCATCTTCCGTCTGTGAAGATAACTCGGCTCGACATTCCGAGGATGTTTCCCTCGTGTCGTGTACACCGTTCACCCAACGTTGTTGTCTTCCACAATATTCTATTGGTTGTCTTCCCTGAGGGAGGCGAACTTATGTATCGGTTTCTCCGGGCTTTCGTACTCAAATTGGTTGGTCTCGAACTTGCGTGCATATGTAAAATAAAGGTGACTGATAAAGAGTATGTAAATATGTCATCAGGTTAGCAACGTTTTGCCTTATTGTGCTCTTTTTCCTGCAATCAAAATACAATTTTCTAGAAAAAGTCTTCAAATGACAAACTAGATGCAACAGCATCCATAGAATTTTCTTCTATATAAACCATGTAAAACAATACGTTGTGCCAAAACGACAGTCATTCCAATTTGGCTGATTAGTTAATACATTCAGGAAATTTTATGAGCTCTTCATGACAAGTATCTAACAGTCATCAATGTATATGGTCTATCCAACTACAAAGGTAAGGCGAGCTTATGAACAGAAATTTTTGTTCTACTGTCTTTTCGTAAATTCATCTCTCCCATCTAGGGTATATGTGAAATGTAGATAGAACACATTTGTTCCAGCCTACCCACATTGTGAGTACCATCAATAAAGTATATCACTTGACCATTTCGAACAGATTCCAGAGAATCAATTGCTTTCACAATTAGTTTTCTTGAAAGTTTTAGCCTTTCATATCAGAGATGATCTGTTTTTAGAGGGTTTAACATTCGTCGTAAAGACTTGGTCATTCTAGATATGGTCACTGGTAAACAGAATTATTTCCAAATACGCTCGGAACGCATAATGTAAGATGAGATCATGAAAGATCGCATCCCGAAGTTTCTACATCAAATTCGCTGGTCAGAATTTTTCTGATCAAAATCATTGTCAACGAACGTAACCTGCTGATAAGGTCTGACTGGTAAGCGTTTGCAAAAGAGTCACTTCTGTGGTTATGTTCGTGAACATATAGCTCAAATTCAATAATTTCTAATTTAGACATCACGTGAAGATGTTGACCAATTTTTGGTCGCTGAATGTCTCAAAATTCATTCTTTTTCTGGATCTGAATTCAAGGGTCATGCTATTTTTAGTTCCTTTTCGGATCGTAACAGGGGTCACAAGATTATTTTTAGTCTAGGTTGCCTAAATTTTACGGAATTGGTTATTCTATGGAGGACTTTTTAGGTGTCATTTATTAAGCATTAAATACAAAAGGGTCGGAACAAGCAGTCAATTTAGCTCACTTTTCTATGATCAAAATCAAGCTAAGGACGTTTGGGATAGTAATGAACGTTGAGTTCAGCTCTAGTGTTGTAGACGTAATTAATTCCTTGAGAGGACAAAATATAACAATATGACCGATCTTACCACCTCTAAAACATGGAAAAACGATTTCTTGGCCGTGGGGTTCCCTTTAAGAGTCGGGTTCCCATACATGTTTTCGGCCAATGCATTGGTCATTACTGTTCTGTTCGTCAACGATGTTTTTTTCAAAATTCGTATTCTGTTTGAAAGGCAAGGGATCAATCTTATGGTGTACTATTTTTGATAATCGCTTAATGAGCCAGCAGTGGCCATTCAACTTTTTGATACATTAGGCGGCTGTTTTTTGGTATGTCGTTCATCTTATTCATGACATTATTAAGTGAGTGGAATTATAAAAGGGTCAAATTCGTTATGTATATACAAAAATAAATGAAAAGCTACATCTAAAACACAATGCACAAAAACATTGAATCCTTCTTGCATTAAGTTCTTGGTTTATCCTTCTAGGGTTATGTGTTTCTTCTTCCATTTTGCCATACCAGTCTTCCACAAAGGTTTGGAGATCAACACTCATCATTTTTATATATAAGCCTATTTTATCCTGAAACAGGGAAAACATTGCTTCGTCGTCATCTAGTATTCTATTCTGGGCTTCTGTGGTTTTTTATCCATCTCATCCAGTAATCTGCGTTCATTATTTCCCCCAAGGGTTCAGTGCAGTTACTTGCAAAAATTTTTCAA
>JGI24158J21664_10007943_pt1 | contig 14095 bp, 9 predicted proteins | sample Ectturendosymbi3_FD_21664 | JGI IMG/M metagenome (IMG submission 21664) | reverse complement strand
TTAATACCCAGCAAGCAGTCGCGACTTTACTCGATAGGAAAACATATGTAATGGTAACATTTTAGTATTATTAGAAATGCAACCCCATGCAACAAGACCAATATATTGCAGCATTTTTTTACCATAATCAGTGCTAACACGTTTATGATGACAATTTCCTGAAATTTGTTGTCTTGTGGCATGATCATGTACGCAGTGTAGTTTTGTAAATGTATTTTGACCCACAAACGTTAAAACATAACTACGGGCCTGGCGACCAAACAGGCACAGGTGTTCCCAATGATGAAATGCTAGTTTTTCGTATCGTGAACCGCTCTTGTTATGAAATGCTTAAATAAAGATTTGACATCATTTTCATGGTGCAATCTATCGTATTTTTGTATCTTCAAAGTTCCAAAGTCCTTCTGGAATAAATTTCGATGAACATATTCTCGCATTAACAGCAAAGGTCAACAGAAGCGTTAAAATTCAATGAAAAAATGTAAAGAACAGAGTAAGGACACTATCTACCCCACTGTTCAGCGCACATGCCACTGAAGCAAATTGGCGAACACCTACACCTGTTCAAGCAAACCCAATGCCATTTGTTAATACAATTTATCGTTTAGCTAAGCATCTGTATTTCTTTGTGGCTATAATTGAGTGGCCTGGTGAAATGGAGAGCCACACAGATGCTGGCTTCGAATCCGGTTTGGTCGCACGAAGATTTGAAAAACTGTACTTGTGGCCTGTCCAGCCTCGTGCTCTGTAATGATGGGTGCAATGCAAAGCTTCACACGGGATGTTGCCATTCTCCTGCCACTAGTACTGGACACTGGGAAAGTAGCCACGTGGGACATGGATCAAATTGAGCGGAGATGGCCACCACCAGACCACTTCAAAGGAGTGCAAAGCGAGTGTTATGAAATTATCCCATTTGTTTTGCGCTGACTAACACGTAAGGTACTGGCAGAGCATGCTTTCAGGTTTTCCTTGACAATGCAGTGATGGCGTTCTAGATAACGCTTGTTTATTATGGAATTCCCATTGAAAAAGCGCAACAACAAACAAATTTAAAATAAATAAAGAAAACAATCGTTTTCCGCAAATGAATGTCTCAATTATTGAGCTGCAGGATGAAAAGCAATTTACTGCAGCGGATGTACGTTTGTGAGTTGAGAAAAGCTAAGTAAATCTCCATTGTTGGAATACCATATCCAAGATATGAGCATCTGTACGAAGAACGTTATTGTAAGGCCAAAAGGCAAAACGCCTTTAAGAGTTCCCTTGTGGTGCAAAATTCATTCTACAGAACAAGTAGTACACATGAGCAGGCAGGCTCGTAACCAGCTTGGGTCACCAGGTGGGGCGAAGAGTTTTTTGAGAGGGGCCCAAATTTTTTTGAACTTTGTCCAATAATTTTAATCGATTTCCAATACATTTTTCCAGGGGGGGCAAAAAATTTTCTAGGGGGTAATTCTTCCCCCTGCGCTCCCCTGGTTACGGGCCTGTGAGTAGGCTCGTGTTTATAGACTGTCAAGGTGTAAAGGTCTCACGAATGTTACACGCAATAAAAGTTCAATCATATTGTTGAACCAACATCAGTTTCTAGAATTTGTTACAATCATAGACAAGTATTCAACACGTAGCCGTGAACAGGTAGTGATAATATTTTGCGCGACAAAACGGCAAGCATTTTGACAATAAGGGCTCCAAAATTACGACCAGCAGAAGAACATTCATGGACAAGACGACTATTAACGAAATGGCTTGTCGAGAGAAGATTCTGCAAGCACTGTATGTCGAACCGCCAAAAATGAATAAACTGCACTGTTAACGCCTTATCAGTATAACAATAAGCCCTAATTACGTAACTCGTTTTCAACCAAACCCATCCAAAATAGACATTCAGTTCTCATTAAAAAAATTACAGTGTAAATAAGTACAGTCAATGTTAGCAATGCTGTGCAATCATATATATGTGCTTAGCTTCATTAAATGCATCATAAACTAAACAAAGCAATTAAGAAAAACTACTGAGTCTTTTAAATCAAAAAAACGTTTGGCACGTAGATATGGTACAGAAAATCAAGCATATAATATTCACCACAGGGGCCAATTCCATGGCTAAGTAAGATGTGAAATGCGCTGAAGCTGACTGACTTTTTTCAGTTTATGTTAATAGCTTTTGGTCGCATAACCGCAAAGAACGACAGAAACGTCACATTTAGTTGTTCTACACGGTTACAGTAAGAATATGTTAAAGAGATCTGTGTGATTAGAGAAATTGCTTCAAAGCCTTTTGAAAACAAATTTTCTTATTTGACTAACGACGACGCTACAATAATAAATTGACTTCAGTTAAAGATGTTCAGATGTCTATGACTCCCATTTCATAATTAACTTTTTCTCGTAATTTTTTAAAAGTTTGAAAAATAAAAAATGAAGCATTTATGTCCTTATGTTTAATGTCAATTTTGTCAAAAATTCAATTTCCAACTTTCAATGTTTTCGTATTTTTTGTTTGTTTTTATTTTCGTTTTTTGTATTTTTTTAAACAAAAATATGTTACTACGTGCGACGGCAGCAAAAGTAAAGCAAAATCGAGGTTCTATCTCAAAAAATTGATTGCATTATCCTACAAACAATATGAAGGGTCCGAGATCAGTTCAACTTACCTTCGAGCTTTCGTTTGTTTGTTCTGTCAACCGTAACCAATACCTTTATCGTCGAGAAGTAATCTGGGCACGTCACGCTTTCCGGTTTTCAACAAGAGGTGCACCGAATTACCTGGGAAAGCACCTTCGATTCAATATGTAACAACAGTCGATGGTTACTACTGCTGAGGAATGCAATGCTTCAATCAAGTTTTGAGTGACGATTTATCAGTCGGTAGAGAGAAAAACATCTAACAAATCTGATGATGTACAAATATTTCTACATAACAGCCTATAAACGCAATTGGCTGCTCAAAAACTGAAAAAGTCTGGAATATTTGACTGCTCTTAGGACTGTACGAGCCTATTAAGTAAAAATTTAAACTACCAAGGTAAAAAAACTCGTTGCTACCACATGACAGCTGTGCTTTATGTCTTGTTGATTACATTAATCCAAATTGTGTTGACTAATACAGGAGTCAATCGAGAAAATAAAAAAACAAATTTCTAAATGCTTGATGATTATCTACTTCTATATCCTGTTTGTGTGTACCATTTCATTTTAAAACAATATTTTCAGATTGTTTCTTTATTCCTTTAGGAATATTCAATTTCAGCTTTATACCCGCTGAGACCTCACAATTAAATAGCAATTCAACTTATATGATACTGTTCTATCGTTCAAAGAGTATATCATGTCGTGTATGAAGCTTCAGAAGCACAACAGTTGCAAACTTGTGAAGCATTAGTCTATCAAAAAGTACAGGTTTTATTATAATTTTTATTTCAAAAGCGAAACAAACGCATCCCTAAAATAAAAACTATCTGAAACTCTTAGTTGCAGCTTTGCTTTTTGAAAGCCTGAGCAGCTTACAAACTGATTCTCTACACAATAAGAACCAAAACAACGGTTTTCGTGGCTCAACACCGTCGGCCGCCCTCAAACATTCTTACGGCGAACTGAGACTGCGACTGACGCTACACGCCTTCTTCGGGCTTTATGTACTTGTATGAAGCTTCTCGAACTTTGTCCACCACTAGGAAGCGCAATTTTTCATCCAGAATATAAATGACTTCTGAGCAGCAAATTGATGGAGTTTATGTCTTTGTGGAAACATTACATAGTTTCAATCAAATTCTAGTTAAAATGCTGGGAAATTGAAAAAAGATTGTCTTGTAGAACACCCCTCGGAAATTTCATATTTTGCTGTCATGGTTTAGAGTTGATGGCCGAATTGTTGGTGAATTTAGAGTCGTGATAGGGTGACATTTTTGAAAGGAATTGCAGTCTTCTGGATGATAAACACTGTTGTGCAGGAATGCTGGCTCGCAACTGGTATCTATCGTGGTTTGTCCAGATTCACAAGCAGCTGAGTATGACCGAGAAAGTGTAAACTCAGCGAAAATGAAACTCAACATGCACTTGATCGGTTTTCAGCTGTGTGCCACCAAACCGGAAAGAAAATCAGCACTAAAAACGAGGTATTATCTCACTCCAGAAACCCAAGGCCGTGTATGCTGTGAGCGAACGGCAATACACTGCGACAGGTGAAGTTTAAGTACCTTGGGTTGTTATATACGAACGACGGAAAGCGGAACAAGGAGATTGATACAAGGATTGTAAAAAACGCAGTTCTACGTGAGCTTTATCGCTTTGTGGTTGTCAAAAGGGAGCTCTCAAACAGCGCAAACCTGCCAGCCAATAAATTGGCATTTGTTCCGATCTTCACAATGGCAGAAAGAATACTATCCCAAGTGCAAGCGGCAGAGATGGGATTTCGCGAAGAGTTCACGCGATGACACTTTGTGACAAAGTGATCAGCGGTGAAATTTGTAAAAACTGAATGTCGAGCAACTTTCCAGTTACGTTGGTTCAGCATTGTGTCCAGAATGCTCCACCAAAGCTAGTCAAGGAAAGTCCTGCTGGGTACAATCTTGGGAAAACGGCCGAAACTTTCTATCACTGTAACATATATCGTATTTGAGGAAAACGAATTCGATTTGATTAAAATGTTTTCGAGCTGATAAAAGGTTATTATGATAATTCTCGTCGAACTGTTTCGGTAATAGATTAAAATAGTCCAGTGCATTTATGATCAAGTTAAGCAAACCTATCTTTACGTTTTGCTAATTTTCTGATCATTTTGCATTTATAAATAATTCACCCCTTTACCATTCGGAACAAAAGATGATCCAGCGATACGATAACTGGGCCAAGCACTTTTTAAAACATAACGATTCCCTTCAACTGTTGTATGTTTTTCAGACCCTGAAATTTCTTTGCTTTGACATAGTGTGTTTTTATATTGAAATACAGTAATTTAGACAAATTTAGAACAACAGTGCATAAGACTTTCATTTATGCATTACACTATTTTCTGTTTACTTTAATCTTTGCATTAATTCCAGCATTGTACTCTTTCGTAAGTTTTTATTCCTTGAATTCCCTCTAATTATTTATTTCCATCCTTAGCAGCTTCAATTAATTGGCTGATTTTATAAAAATCATCATTCATTGCCAAACCCTCAACGCTTGTATCAAAATTTTGGGCTTTTAGCAATTGTTCGATTGTTTGTCGCCTTCAACGAAATTTTGTTCAAAAGAATGCAGGGAAATGATTTCCTTTTCCGCATGCCCTTTTTACGGTTTCTGCACTAGCTGATACAATTGCTCGAGCATATATTTTCGATTATCTTGTAGTTCTTCAATTAATTTCTCTCGACTTTCATCATTTCTGACGTGTGAATCATTAAACTACTAAGTGCTTAGTTTAAACAGATTTTCTGCTTCAAATTGAACGTTAAAAGTGTTTTTTTTCAGGAGGTTCTGCTTTATTAAACATCTGTTGTTTAAGAACTGCTGAACTTCATCACACTTTTCAAATTTATCCTCTGTAATAAATGCCATTATACTACAGTACAAGACATGGATCACCGTGCAGGGCAAGAAGTGCTTTCTCTAATTCAAATGATCTATGGCATGTGAAGTGTTTCCTTAAACCTTGAAACTGTTTCCATTTAAGGTCGAGACACACACGTTGGGAAAGACAGCCTTAAAAAAGCACTGTTTACTTCCAAAAATTCATAGCACAATAGAATAAAAATACGTCGCGAACACTTGAAATGCACATCGCTAAACACAGTGGAAAATATATTATTGTAATTCACCTTGCAATTTTTTTGAAAGCAACAATTAGCAAGAAAAACTATCCATATCACACGCCAAAATGAAAACTTCATAAACTTCGTGTGCAATACAGAAATGTTGTTTATATGACATCGACACTGTATATGTTAGGTAACAATTATGTTTGGTTAGAAGCTCAGTACCGACATCCCATCACTATCATGCTGTTTGTTTTTCTTATTTTTTAGAATGCCAGTCAACGTTCATCGCAAACTTGCATTTTGTTGTAAATGTTTCAACTCCAGAAAGAACAATTTAAAATAGTAGTTTATGGTAATTTTGTTTATCTTCCACCATACGCTAAATCTGAACGCGCATTTTAATATTAACCAAAAGTTGCAACGCACTTATCAATTGCGTTTAGGTCGCAGTTGAGGTTGCGAAATGTGCTAGAGAATAATCTAGTTGCTTCCTTGTATCCATCTGGTATCAGTTACCATCTTGTGCGATCAGTGGCGTATGGTGGCCATTATGGTAGGGTGTTCACCTGGCTCGCAACCAACCCAAAACTGTGAAGGTTCACCAGCCGCGATGGTTGTCGCCTACCACAAGCCATTCGAACAATTGAAGAGATTGGCAGTTGATCATAATAAGGAAAACACGCGCAGGACATACGCTAGAACGTCGACAACATCGGGCACGAATAAGAATTAATTAATTTCATTTCTCGTGACAAAATATTTTCAACTGAACTCACTGATAAGGAATAAATAGCATTTTCGACATAGAATCATCAAATTAATCTAATGGCTTACGTGTTAGGAAGCATCCGTTTTTCGACTGCTATCAACATTCCACACTTTAGCGTTAGGCTACTTTGCACGTGAGCCTAGGCTCACCACTACTAAAGTCAGCAATATTCAGCTTCGTGCATTGTCATTTTAAAAATCGTCCAAACTGCTACAGTAATCATCACACAGACAAACCACACCACCTAACTGTACCTAACCAAAGTAGGCTATTTCAACCTGAAGCAAAACCCATCTGTACAAGTCCACTACAAGGAATCCAACCTGCTGCACAGCTTGCCTCTACTGTACAACGGAAATGCTAGCAAAACAACGCATAACGTAACCAAGGTGTTTAACAGGCAAGGTGAACAACCTGGCCATTTTAAAAGTGCTGTAGTTCGGCTCTACTGACTTTTTTCTTTTCTTTGTTTATTTATTTAACTTCGGGTTTTCTTGAACAATCTGCAGTCATGATTGAGCCCCAAGCAAGAATCGTTCGGCAAGAGATATATCCGTTGCATGGGTAAACGAAACAAATAAAGGCTGTTCTTCGCATTAATCGTTAACGAATGCCCTAAAACTGATTTTTTAATTTTTTTCTTCACTTGCAGGTGTTCACTGAACACCTTGAACACCCTGAATATCACCCAATGTTTGCGATTCTCTTGGATATAGTTTGTCAGAATGAAGGAGATTGTGCATGACCGAATAGTAGTGTACTGCAGTTTCACCTGCATCGCCTTTTCGACGGCTTGCTGCAAACACTTTCGGTACGGGAGAATCTTGAAAGCAGCCCAACCCATGTGCACATCCTTCCAATTCTATGAATTCTGATTCAGCCTTTTTTTATACTTCTCATATTCGTCTGTTAGCAGTCGAAGTCCGCATGTTTTGAGTGATTCAATGATTACTTTAATTTCCAAACTGTTACCCTGCTTGTTGTGGATTCGGACGATAATGTCAAGTAAAAATTCCACTTCACTTTCTGTAAAAAAGAAGAAAGTTTACTTTATTTAATAAAACCTTCAAAAATGATAAAGATACTGAAACGCTCTCCTACCCTTTTTTCTGATAATTGCTATGCTCATTTTTTATGTAGGATATGCAAACTGTTCAACATATTGGATATGCTCAAATTTTTTAAAATATTACTCAGCATGTAATAAATTGTTTTTCAACAACAGCCTCTTTACACGCCTAGACTGCCAACAGAAAAGCATTTTTTTGTTTTCAGAAACAGTTTTCTACCGTGTTAGCATTATTGGAACAAAAGAGGAATTCAGTTAGGTTATTTTCAACAAAGCTTTATTTTGTTTCAGGTGGCAGGCCTACATTCAACCCCAAATCGTTTTTCTCTTCGAATCATTCACAAAATTCTCACGGGCGTGGGCGTCGAAAGTGTTTTTCCAGGTGAGGGCAATGGTGGATTTTTCCAGGAGGTTGCCAAAATGATTTATTCCAGATAGACCTACAGTGGTGAAATTGGATTTTACCACATCGAAACTAGGAGAGAAATGTTTTTCTACCAAAACATTATTAGCAAAACATCTAATTTCGAAATCCAGAGGGGCAAGGCTCTCCCTTTCTTCCCCTTCCGTGCCCACGGGAAGGGTCTATTTCGCGAAACTACGGCAGCAGGCAAAAAAGCTTAGGTTACCTCTAACATTGTTATGCATGTGGCCAATTTAGCAACACAAACCGCATTGAGTGCTAAATTTTTGACTGATTTTTTAAGTAACATACTGTTTTCATTGCGAGATAAATTGATTTCCATCGCAGTCATGTTGTTGCATCTCGCAAACTGCTTGATGTCTTCTTCGGTAACAACAACTGACTGGTGATGTATAATTTCTTGTCCAATGAATCTTTTTAGGTATTCAACTGAAAAGATCAAGAAAAAAACACCCGGTAATGCAAGAATAGTCTGCGTGTATTGAAGCACCACATTCTTTCCACTACCATATCAATAGTATGCTGAAAAACTCTCGCAAGGTCTTAATTGAATTGACAATGCTTCGTTCCACGTGTAGGTTACCAGGTTAGCTTGTGGTCTTCTCTGTGTTTAGCTTGATTTGGATTATTCACGTGTTGTTTATGCGATTAGTTATCTAAACTTTAATTTGGATATTAAATAATTTTTTACGTGTATCATTTTTGTAGCCAGAGTGATACATTTTATAGCACTCATTTCTTAACCGGGCTTGGGAACCTATTTGCTATCAAGGGTCGCGTGAGTTGTCGCTGGCGGGCCGCAAACAATACATAATTGTATCTTAAAACTCCACATGTGTCTTCCTAAGAAAAACAGGGAGAGAAAACTACAAGAAAAAGGGGGAGAGACTTCCCTTAGCTCAATGTATAAGTATCTGCTTATCATGGGGTTTCATTACGACGCCTTGTGTGATGCTCTCTTTTATGGGAACTTAACTTTCTGAAGCATATTTTAAGGGCCGTGAAAGCTACTGCAGTGGCTTTGAGGTAATTTGTTCACAACTAACCAACCCATCGCGCTAGAGAGTCAGTCAAAACCTCATAAGATGCAAAGTTTCGTGCATTTTGAATAAAACAAAAACAGGTAGCTTTGAAATTTTGTGTGACAGTGTAACGTTACCAGGACGCCCATTTAAAGTCATTGTGACGTGTGAAAAAATTTGAAATGCCAATTTACCTGTTTATTCAAAAAGGACACGAAACACCGTATTTTATCATGTGACGCAGATTCAAAATAACGTCTTGACTGATTCTCTTGCGCAATTGGTCCGCGGGTTATGATCGAAAATTTCCTCAAAAGTCAACATTTTTGAATTCCCGGTCCTTCAAGTGGTTGCAATGAATGTTTGATAGCTTTCTTGAAAAGAATATGCGGTCTTTGGCATGAGCTGAATATATACATTTTTGATACATATTTTTTTATGGAATTGTGGAGAATTTGGAAGTCATGCAAATCCGTATCACAAACAGAAAGGCAAAGGCTGTAGTTTCAAATGCATGTTTGTCGATGGTTTTTTAAATAAAAGCTTTTATCTTCATTGAAATTTGTTTATCGGTGCTTGTCGTTGATGAAGTTAATAATATCAGTTGGTGATGACTGATGGTCTTCCCGAATTTGCTGTTCTGTGTTAACAACTTTTTAGAGGAGACTGCGTTCTTTGATTTACAAGCTAGGGATTCTTACTACTAAGGTTTCTGTTGAACGTCTCGGTTATCTAAATGTTGGTAAAATCTATGTTTCCTCAGGTTTTTGCTTGTCACTCACTTTTCTAGGTTAAACCTCAGCAATCTGTAAAACCTCAAAATATTGAAAAGCGATGCTTTTGCAGTAAATTGTTTGTTTTAATAAGGTTGTTGCACTTGCAAGTTGATACTATGAAATGATTTCATCAAGGTGATGTAAAACTATGCAAAATACAGAAGTGAAGGATGGATTGCCAATAAAAACATAACAAATGAAACAACGTTTGAAACTTTCAACTAGTTTGCTTGCCGAATTGGAGAAATTCGGTAAAACTGTTTTATTCTACAACGCGACGACTAATTTTCTTACTTTCAGAAGTGTTTTGGTGTGTATTTCTTTCATCAATCGCAGCAATTTTTGATCTTCGAAAAGGAGCCTTGGCGACTATTGCTTTTGTGGTTGTTCGAATCGCTAGTGATCGGTGTTCTTCTGTTTGTGACTCATTGTCAGACGAACTCAAGTCATCCGTTGACTGTACGCTCGGGCTTGGCAATCCTGGTTCAACACTTGCGCTTCCAGCTGCAACAGAAAAACTTTTGGAAGTAGGCTACGAAAGCTGCAAAATGCAGCATACACAAACATTAGACGTAAATATAAAGTATATACACACCTGACAAAGTACGCAACTTAATGCCGGGCGGTAATTGATAATTTCCCGCGCGATTTTGATGCTTGGAGTTTTGGTCAGCAGCATTTTGCTCACCTACTTCTACATGAACATCTGCTCGATTATCGCAGATGCTTGAGCAGTTCTTGTAACCTTTAGTCTTTGCTTCGGAATGCGTATTTCTGCCCTGTGGATATCAAAAACAATGCTTCTTGACAGGAAAAGTAAGAACGTGTCATTCATACTTTGTATGAATTTTAACGGTATGCATTTTTCGCTAATGATACTTTTTGCAATTGTCAAATCAGTACTAAATCTATCGTTTAATTTTCATAAACTGTAGCACGCATTGCAGTAAAATGGTTCATGGACATACTCAAATCTAAAAAGGAATAATTACTTTTCAGCTTGTTTTTCAAAACACCAGATGTTCGGCTTCTTCTGAACAGTAACTTGACGTGCTGTCGCTTTTTAGCGAACTACAAATTGCTTTGTTCTTTTTATCAGTGTGCGTAGTGACAATGATTGTTTGACAACCCCTCGTTACTGCATATGATGATCTGACCATTGTGAAACGATGCGGTCTAGAAGTGGTTCCCAACGTGGCGTGTACGCATCATAGAGGGCAATTCGATTTTTAAAGGGGGCATTAGGGTAATTGGTGATGTCTGGGTCCAAATTTTCAAATTAAATTTTTTGGACTTTTTTCAGGTTGGTAAACATATGTAGAAACGGAGTTCACTTTTTACATCATAAGATTTATATGTCACCACATCGGGGTATTCTGGATTGTAGAGGTGATTAGGTGGGGTATGTGTAAAAATGGTGGGAATCCCTTGGTCTAGAAGGAAGATGCGAAACATTTTATGCGTGCAAGATGTATTTTGGATGAGCAATGCTTCGGTGACATGGAAATGGGTTTATATAAACTTTATCAAGGTTTAACAGATTTTGTCAAGGTGAGAAACAGTGAGCTTTGTTTAACAAAGAAAAAATTGCATAAGTAGTTGGTTTATACAATTTGATAAGAAAACTTTTACAAAAGATATACGTCTTGGACAAAATGTGTGTTTTGTATTCAATGGGCCTTGTATAAATTAACACACGCTGAACAAATTTACCAAAAGATCTATTCTATCGCCAGATAACATCCAACGCAATCAGAATAATCGAATAGTTGAGTTATCGAGTACTGAAGAAATAGCAGAATAAGTTGTCCAAGACCATACGAGTAGTGGTATCAATGGTCGAAGAAAAATTTGTGCAAAGCATCTGTGCTCCTAAAACGTTGTACCAGTGCCATGAGATATTTAAAAAATGACAACATGTATCTGGAGACCAGCATCGGCCGTATCATTTTGCTTTCAGTGAAAGTGTTTTTGCTTTGGCAACTACTAACGTTAGCTAGAACGAATTTAGTGCGTCTGTTAAGAAATAATTGAATTTTTTCGGAACATGCAGTAACTGAATTCACCTCATTGGTGAGCATCGGGGTTGAATTGAAATAAACCCTTAGCTATCGAACAACGCTCTGCAGCGAACTTGTCAATGGTTAAGTGTGAAAGGTTGCTGTAAAAAGCTTTTAGCATAGGAAAAAGCATAAATATTTTTTTCCGAAGCTGTGTTTGTTGAAGGCTTTAAGAGATATCGAAAATTTCGCTGTGACATTGGTTCTTCGAAGAAATAGAACTTTGAACCCTGACCTGATGGTGACGAACATAAGTTCATTTCGTGTTACGCAGCTTGCAATTTTGTCCCGTCTGTTACATTCATGCGCAGGGTCATAGGTTGGTTTTTCATAACTTGGCAAACGTGTAGTATGTTGTATGCAACATGTAGAAAGAAATTTTGAAAGTTGTTGCTTCGTTTCAGCAGCATAGGTGCAAATACTTCCACCGCAGAAAAGTATTTTTAAAGCATATCATTTAAAAGTGGTTGTCACATCAAAAGAAACGCAGGCAATGGCACAAAACTTGCAATCACATTCGCTAAAGACGAAACAATAAACATGCAATTAAAAGTAAGTGATTCCTCTTCAGTAAACCGCTTGGCATACCCTCAAACTGAAATTGATCAAACGTTTCGCTTTTGAAAATCTTTGTTTGTTATTGTTTTAGCTATTATTATACTCAACCTAGAACAAATATTCATGTCAGTACAGTAAAAGATCGATTAAGCAAACACATGGATAGCTGGCAAAATAACCAGGTGTTTTGAAATAAAACGCTCTGCGTACTGAATACCCTCTGCTCGTTATAAGTAAGTAGGCATTGAGTAGATGCAGACTTTTGTTTTCTGTGTAAGCAGTTTTTTTATCCAGTAGGTTAGCTAAACCGAACGAAAATTCCCCTAAATTTAAGAAAGGATTTTTTGTGTGACTTAAAGCAGACTTATCTTACTTCATTACTTGAACAAAGTCAATAAAAAACTTCTCACCTTAGAATGTTTTTGAAAACAACAAAACAACTAAATCATAAGTTAAAGATTTTGAATTCATTTTTGTACGGAATTTTACCACTTCACATTCAAAACATCTACATACCATTTTGTTCATGCTTGAGGATTTTTCTATTGAAGATTCACTTCTGCAAACAACAATCGTTTTTAAAAAAGCTGTGTGCGAAAAATACTAATGACGTGTTTATTGCCTTTCAGCTGCACACTCTTTTCGTGCTACCAACCTCAGGGCAGCAGAAGTGCACTTTTTTCCGTCTTCAATCGGCTCTTTTTGAAGAAGTCCTTCAGTTTCACTGAAACAAAACAGTGGCTTAAGTTGCAACAGCCGCCGTGAGATTTCTGATTGTGTGAACAGACATGATAAGTCGAAACGTATCTGGTAATGGTGCAGTTTTGTAGGAAGAACTCAGTACAACAAATACTGCTGCTTTGCCCATCAGTTTTTTCTTCTGTGTACTGTTGCAGATATTCAGTTGTTTTCTGAAGGTTTAAAGCCGATGGTTGAACGGTATTTTAATTTTGTTTGTGGTTCAATCGAATAAAGCAAGTTATCACGAAGGTGTTGAAATGTACTGTACTTTATACAGCATACACATTTGGGCATTAAGAAACTGCCCAAGGGTTGATGCCTAAGCAAAGACAGTATGTCTGTCCATGTTCGAAGAACATTTGCTTATGCTTTAGCTTCTTGTTTTAATCTTATGAAGAACATCTCACCAAAATCGACCGTTAAAATTTCGTTACTACGTTATTTAGAGAAATTTCTGATTGGCCGGATTAACAAAGTGAGCTTTAACTGTTTGTAAGTCATTCAAAAATTTGTTTTCTACATTTTCATTCCTGCCCAGGTTTCTCACGTCTCATTTCACTGAAACAAATAACGAAGTGTGCGCTATCAAATTGCACTTACGTTTGAAAATGCATGGCGACGTGTACAAAATTAAAAATCACGATGCCAGTGACATTGACCGCAGTCATAATTTCATTTTGCCATGTTCTTTTTTTATGGAAAATCGGTGGTGCGATATAAATACATTGACTAATATTAAAAAATATCTTCTATTTCGGGTGAATATCTACCACTTCAGGTCAAGGCCGCAACCAGCTGATATTTTCGTGAGGGGGCAAAATAATAGTAACTTGCTGTTCTTTTTGCTACTCATGTTGTTATTTCGTAGCGTTTGCCACCAGGTTTCAAATCAAGCAGATAAATTAGATCTTCTGGCGATTTTTTATTATTAG
>JGI24158J21664_10007942_pt1 | contig 14096 bp, 7 predicted proteins | sample Ectturendosymbi3_FD_21664 | JGI IMG/M metagenome (IMG submission 21664) | reverse complement strand
GAAGTGCGCAGGACGTTTTGCATCATTTTAACAACTTGCGCGGCGTTTCTTAACCCTGCTCAGGTAACCTCTGCCCAATTCGGGCAAACGGTTCTTCTACTTAAATTAAAAAGTAGTTAACGTTCACGTAAAAAGCTGGTTCTTTCAGTGGCTGCATTTTTTAGACGCTCTTTCGGGCAGTCCTCTCAAAATCTGCACAAGTTTTGTAGTTTTCGACGGGGAACAAAATTTTGCCCAAATTAACCCATGGTTACCTGAGATGTAAAAAAAATTTCTACACAAAATCCCTCCTAAGGTAACCTTGACCAATTTGGGCAAAAGGAGTTGGTGCATGTAGGTTCACTAGCAAGCCACACCAGCAACATTTGACCGAAGCCAGCACGGGAGTAGACCACACGAGTGCAACAGAGGTGGCCGGAGTCAATTTTTCGGACTCCGACTCCGCTCGTGTTCCAAAATTTTTGAATCCGGGTCCGGAAAAGGATCCGGCTATTCTTCAAATTTGAGAATCCGACTCCTGTTCAGACTCCGGCTACAATAATCGATCCAACCATAATTTACCAATGTTTTTACCTAAGAAATGACCGCACAGACTCCTGCTACTGCCGAAATGGAAACGTGACTCAGGATCCGGGTCCGTTTTTTCACAAATTTTTGACTCAGGGTCCGGATCCGAAAGAAAAACGCGGAATCCTGCCGGAGTCGACTCCGGCAATCCGGATTCGGTCCCACCTCTGGAGTGCAAGACCTGACGACGCAAATCAATTTGGCGCGAATAGCTCCTGCTCAGCTCGGGTTTTCATTGAGAAACAGGCAGGAGAATATATGACGCCTTCTCTGTCAGAGGAAAGAATTTGGAGCTGGAAAGGGCCTGCACCTTGTGTGTGTACTTGTGGTGCAAGGTCAAAGCATTTTATAGAGGACAACGTGAACCTTGTGGTTCTCTTTTCTTAAATGAAGTTTCTAGAACTTTGGCTTAGCCAAAAAAGGCTTGCTCCTTGTGCGTGCACTTGTGTAAAAGGCCAAAGCATTTTGTTGAGGACATGAGCTTTGAGACCAGACAACGCTGTGGAACGTGTCCACCATCAAAATAGAACAAAACTAGGTTCACGTGCCAACGATGGGAAGCACTTGTTTGCATTGATCACTTTCAAGTATTCTGCAAAGATTACTCACACCCCTGGAACACTAACATAATATCCCCGGTGATTTCCACCCGGACAGGAGTGGTGGCCACGTGGTCCCTAGGTGAAAATCACCCGACGTTATGGTTGCCCGTGAGTTCGGGTGAAAATCACCCGACATTGTGGTTAGGGTGAGTTTTTTGTTTCCCTGTTGATGCCTTGACATTGTAAAAATTGACAAAACTCCACTAATTTTTAGTTTTAATATTTCAGTTTGGAGGTGCTTGGAGCATTGTTTGTGGGGGCTTAGCCTACCTAATCTCCCCTGTGGCGACGGGACTGGCTGTATGTGAGACATAAAAGTCAATAGCAGTGCCGTGATCAATCTGATTGCCCAACAACTGTCGTAAAGCATTTGCCCATTTTGGGCAAGTTTACCTTATGTGCCTGATTTTCGTAAAANAAATTGCCCATTTTGGGCAAGATTGATTAATGTGGCTGAAAATTTCAGTGAAAATAGAAANATTTTATGTCTCAACCTAATTTACTTTTATTGCAGATAGAACCACAAGCTTGAAATGAGGTTCTGTNTAAACCTTAAACCGCCCACCAATGACGTCTACTGGCGGAAATTTTGAATTTTTCTTTACTTTTTCGTTCATTTGTTAAGAGCACTTCCCACATTTTTGTTTGGAAAATTGCTTTTGTTCTTCATCATATAGAAAATTTTCCAAAACCACCACGTTGTTGTTTCTGATCGGATGAGCTTGAAAAGACTTGCTAAGTTGCAAAAAAAAACGCGCGCGCGTCTAAACCTGTCAGTTAGTCCAGTACAAGCGAATAAAAAAAATCTGCCCATTTTGGGCAAGGACAACAAAAGTATTTGTGTTTAAAGGTTACCTGAGCAGGGTTAAGAAGCATTATTGTATTACAAAAACACGTGCTACGACTGCGATGCAGTGGTTCGACCAATGATTTTACTGGTCAACTACTCAGCTAGCCCTATTGTTGGCATCAAGCAATACTAATTTCAACACGAAATCTGCTTGAGTAGGGAATTCGAAATTGTCAGCCAGTCGTCTTTGAGGCATATTAAAATTGAAATAGCAGTTACGTTATAGTCGTATAAACTCTGTTGAAGCTGCAGGATTGACCACTTTGCTTTCAAAAATGTACAATGTGGTGTTTGCAACGCGAAAAGCAGTCAGCCAATCACAAATTGTTACAGCTTAGTAAAACAGGCTTACTGTTGCAGATTGACCTCCGCTACTGAAAGATGAAGGCTAATCAAATGAGTGTTATTTAATGTCGATCACAGATATTCTTGGCTTTTACGAGCAGTTATTGACTCATAATATTTAAAGACGTTTCATAATCCGGTTAGTGTGGTTGAACTTTCGACCTTAGAATTTGTTAAGTTCTAATCTTGTCCAGGCATGGCCAACCAGCAGCTCGCAAGCCGTATGCAGCTCTTTGCCCGGTTTCACGCGGCTTTTACGTAAATATCGTATTTATTTGTGTATAAGTGGCAAAGCACCAATTGCTGATCTTGAAAGTCGGCATGCGACTTGCACACGAGATGTGATTTCCAAACGCATTGCGTGGGAAGCGTGCTTGGTGGCTACGTTGGTGCGTGATGTTTACAATAAATCTAGCTGAGCAAAGGTATGTGTGTAAGTGAGGACGAGATGGGGTGATGTTCATGTGTGCCCATGTGTGTGTATGATGTGGCTCTTTGCGGTAACACAGTAAGAAATGTAGCTCTTGATCTCTGACTGGTTAGCCACCCCTGACTAGTCTTTGCAGCATTGTCTTGAAGCTCTACGAAGTGCCATTGCTACTAATATATATAGCCACAAATTAAAAAGAACTGTTGAGTTCAGTTTCATTTATACTCGGTTTCTGTACTCCTTTCGGAGTGTTACGAGGGGCCTTGCACCCATCCATTAACGTCGAGCACGAGGCTGGGCAGACCGCAAGGACTGTTTTTCAAGTATTCGATAGACCTGACCGGGAATCGAAACCAGCCTACCTGCTCTGGTAGCACGTACTAAAACAACGGTACCCCTTAGTCAAGTGGTTCTTAACTTGTGGGTAATTAATCCAAGGGCGTAATTTGACATTTTTCATTTTTTGGTTACGTTGCACAAGTTTGTTTTTACAAGTGTTGTTTGAGTTGACAAGTGTGACATGGTTTAACCGCTTGATAGCCAGAAAACGTATAAGCCTTCCCATTGCATTTTTATTGGACATTTGAATGCTGAGAAACCCTGCATCCGCTGAGCACTATAAATGGTGTGGACTTAGCGTTGCGGGGGCTCGANGCAAGTCTGAAAAGGTGAGCCATCTGATGACGTCATCATACTCAGCAAACCGTGATACAANCTTTTGATCAAGCCTAGGAAGGNGGTATGGGGCAACGGTGTTGTGCCCTTCTCTATTCCGTATTTGGGGTTATGGTTAGAGCATGGGGATAGAACTAGTTGTAGTATTAAAGTTTAGAATAGTGTTTCGGTTTAGTGTTAGTTTCCCCTAAAATTTGGCGAGAAATATTTGGTGAGCTCTGTGAAGTGTTTGTAAAACTTACCAGTGTTCATTGACTAAAACGTGCTGAAATAAACAAAGAATAAAACTGGTCTATGTTTGAACACAACTAAACTTTTGGAATTTCAAATGCACTACATATGCTTTTAAAGCTGGGGCCTCTTTTTCACAGTCGTCCACACTACCGTTATATTGTGAAAAGCTTCATTCTTTGCAAGTTAAAAAACTATCATTTGGTATAAATTTTTGCTCTTACTTGATAGGGTCTGCTCAGAACTTTTTGGAGCAAATTTTAACCCACAGTCTTTTTAAAAGGTATTGAAGTTGGTTTGAAGTGTTTCCTTATTTACATATTAGAGTTGTTGGTCGGGGTCTTGTGAAAGCAAAGTAAGCTACTTACACACTACAGTGTCGGTTGGGGGTCCTTTGAAAACAGAGCACTTACACATTACAGTTGTTGTTAGGGGGCAATTTGAAAGCAGAATACTAACACATTGAAGTTGCTGTTAGGTGCCCTCTTAAAGCAGAGTACCTGCACATTGCGATTGTTGTTGGGGGCCCTTTGAAAGCAGAGTATCCTACGTACACAATAGAGTTGCTGTTGGGAGCCCCTTTTGAGGCAGAGTACCTGGTTCGGAATGTGGTTCGGAAAATATTAGATGAGCGGATAATACGCTTTTTCACCAAACATGAGCAATATTTGCGCGCAAAGCACCTTGAGGGGGCCCAAGGCAAATGCCTCGCTCACCTCCCCTTAAACACCCCACTAAGCATTATTCTAAGTCAGTGGTTCTTAACCTTTTTTCTCCCACGCCTCCCTGAAGTAATTGGCCTTTGTTTCAAGACCCCCCTGATATTAAATAAGCAGTAGAAGCAAATGCATTTATTGGTAAATTTGTTGATCAGATTTCCCATGTTGTGGGGCGCGTAAGGGTTCGCCCCCCTATAAATTTATTCACGCCCCCCTGGGTGGGCGCGCCCCCCGGTTAAGAACCACTGTTCTAAGTGGTCTCAGCCAGAGGCTACGAGAGGAGGTACAAGAAATATAACGTAATCCAACCGGGCTTGGCAGGTACCGGGGCCCGGAGGATGAAAGTATGCGCACGCTAAGTTTTCTGTAAGGAAACCGAAAATTACTAACGTAAGCCAGTTATCACTAGAACAAATGATCTATTTATAAATCTTAGCATGATAGCTGTCATCCATATTCTGATTATTATACAAACAAGCTACGCATGTTTCGGTAAGGGTCCCAGAAACTGAGGAGGCTCGGATTGGTCTTCGCATCCCCTGGCTCCTGGTAAAATTTCTCTCAGAGGTCCTGGCCTAAGCTTCGCTTTCAAGTGCAAAGGCGCTGCCTGTTGTGGAAAACACCTAGGCGTCACGTAAAGCAGACGAGATCCATTGGCTTGCCGGAAGAAATGAGGTAAGCAAGTACCATGACACAATCAAAACTATGAAGCATCTACCGTAGTTATAGCATTTTGATAAAATGCTAATTTTGCAATTTCACTCTTCGGATGCCCCTTGCCTTGGATGCCCGGGGCCGTCGCTCCCTCTGCGCGCTTCTGACAAGGACTGCACCGGCTTGAAAGGATAACTAACTCGAATGGTAATTAAAGCGCCACACGCTGCTTATGAACTGGAGTCTCCCTGAACTATTACTTTAGGGACCGTTTTTTTACATGCATTGGCTAATTTTAACAAAATCAGTTTGTACTACAAGCAAACTTCACGTAAAAGTTTCATACTTTAACACGTTACATAAACTCGACTATTTTAATCCACAGTGCTTTTCAATGTTTACCACTTTTATTCATTCAGAGCACAATTACAAAAACATTCATACTGCAGTTCGTTCTTTCAAAACAAATATTTGTTCGTAGAGCTCATTTTACACTTGAACAACTTACGGTTGTCAGTCATAAAAATAACAATTTGTAAAGAATTGTCCCCAAACATCGGTATTCTCTGACATAGTTCCATTATTCCTGAACATTCAGTTTTTGAGCACCAATATGTTGATAAAAACTGACCGAGCTTCGCTGTCAGATAAATTATGTTCAGGTCTTTTCTAAGAAAACTGTTCAGACTGTCAGAGCTTCGCCTCCGATATTTCATAAAACCTCATCGACTTTGCACAAAAATGCATCAGTGTATATACACCACATTCAACACGTGAAGGAAAGCATTGTGAGAGCTCTTTAACTGAACTTAGACCTCTAGATTGGTCAACATATACTACGAAAATCTTTTGCGTCAGATCAAGCATTCTGATTCGTCACATTGCAGGTTGATAATTTGCAATGCGAAACTAAGTTTGATGCTCAAATTTCTTATTCAAAAATTGATTTCAATATGATTCTTGCATATTTCGCTAGTACAACTGACATACAATATGTACGTGTAAAATGGTTCACAAAAAAGAGTGGTATTGAACACAATCTCAATATTTTCTTCTTGAGTTACGTCACATCCTCAGGCGCGAACAACGGCTACGGTATGCTCCTGACGGATGCTTCATGAGGTACTCTCGCTACGTATTCATCAAGTTTGTCAGGTATGCTCCCATGCATGACTAATCAAGAACATTCAGCAATGCAAATATAGATAGTTTTACAATGCGAGTCAACATTCAGCTATGTGTTTATATCGCACCATCATACATGCTCAGCAAGCACGTAACCAGAAAGTTTACAGTGAGGGGCTAAACACGAACCGAGTCTCAACCCTCAAATATTTTTGATGCCCTTGGTTCCTGGTTTTTAAAGCACCATCCATAAAACGTGCAGTTGTCTGCCTTTTTTTCTGAACAATCGAGTTTAGGTTTATGCCAGCAAAAGCAAAGGCTGCTTTCATTGAATTGAAATGTTTTAAAAGTTTGTTTTTAGTGAACTTCAAACCTCTTCTTTTGATCAATGCCACCATTGACTCGTAAAACTTTCTCGCACAAGTGCTTGTGAAAACGTCAACTATATGTAGTACGATTTCCTGTATGCTGTTTGCAGCCAATAATGCAGTTGAGCAAGAACCATCGTGGCCGCCTGAACGATTGCGCTTCCTGTATGTAGGCCTACACGCTTTTGATGTACACCAACCAACACACGTTCAATCGAAGCCGAGTAACGATTTTGCTCTAAGACACCGACTTCCGACGTAGGCCTCCTACAAAACTCTCGCGCATATGAGACATGGATCCTGTTGTCGTCCAATTCTTGAGCGACTAATTGGCGTAAGCACCTGATAAACGTAAACGCTATATCGTCTTTCAAGGCGTTTGGATTTTTTATAATCCGTGAAACGTTTTGGTTACATTCGACTGATTCCGCAAAACATTTGTATGCTACATACTTAAACTTACTTTGTTTAAAGTGTTTGATGAGACTTTGCTAAATTAACTGACTACATTCAGATTCACAACGGAATTTAACTGTGAACATACAGTAATCGTGACCACAATATTACAAACTTATTGGCCACGATCAGGTGTATGTAATGTTATCTTAACAATATAAGCAATTAAATTTGTGCAAACCACGGGTTTGTAGAAAACGTAATACCTCGTGTGCGGAATTTGAAACCCTAGTCGTAAAAATTCAATTTAGTTTCATTTCAGAGAAGACTGATTGCAAGCTATCTGTAAGTAACAGCAGTGTCAGTGCCCTCAGCACTTACAAAATAAAATGCATTTTCTACATACGTTGCATTTTGCTGCTGACTCTTCTCGTTGCAGCTGAATGATTTCAAATTATTTGCTGTAGGATAGGGCGGCATCAGATGAAAGTTGAAACACTTTAAAACTATGCGCAGCAGATCAGACTCTGAGTACTTGACAAGACCAGGCGTGGATTTACCATTAGGCTAAAAAGGCTTAAGCTTAGGGCCCCCGATTTCAGGGGGCCCCAAAATTTTGAGAGTAAGGACAATTTGCACCATTTCTGAAAGCATTACATTTGTAGTTTTGTTTTTGTTTTGCTTCAACGCACGTTTTTTTACCATGCCACTAACAAAAGATCTCCATAAAAGAATGAGCGCGAATGAGTGAAGTGAATGACGATGAGCATTCTCTTGTTCTGGGGTTGAGAATTTATTATAGTTACGTATAATGTGTGGAACAAAATGCCTGAATCCATTTTTCAGATTACACGAGGCCAGTTAGGTACTCAATTAATCAGGCCTGTAACCAGCTTGGGACACCAGGAGGGGCGAAGAGGTTTCTGAGACGGGGCCAAATTTTTTGAATTGTGCCCAACATATTTTTCCAGGGGGCGAAAATTTTCTTGGGGGGATTTCGCCTCTCTGCGCCCCCCTGGTTACGGGCCTGCAATAAATATGTAATGTGAGTATGGTCAAATAATTTCACCGCTGCCTTTTTCGTTAGTTTCATTGTTACTATTTTTGTTCCTGACAGTGCCGTAGTAGCCCAACTCTGACCCCTGAAATGCTTACAGGACCCCCCCAGTGGTGATTTCTAAAAAAATATTTCGACAATGCGGCGCATCCCGAGGCCAAATTGCCTTCAAAACAAAATATTTTTTTGTTATTTTATTTCACTATTTTTTAGTTCCATTTGCGGACACAATTTCGACAGAACCGATGCCAGAAATTTTCAGTTCCATCTAGAATCTGTTTGGCTAAAAAAGGTGATGCGGCCTGTAATCAAAATTTCATTGGTCAAATAGTATGAACGCCAATAATGCTGTCGTTTCAACAGCGTTCTTAACTACACTGAATGGCAGAAACATGATTTAGTGAAAGCTTCGACATGAAGGTAGTCTGGTAAAGCAGCAGGGCCAGGAAAATCAAGAAATGTAAAGAACAGAAATTGTAATTTTAAAATTATTGAAGTGAAGTTAATAAAGTAAGGATGGCATGCCTTGCTGGCCCTGAAAACAGCACGTTATTGATAGAATTGTAAGCACCCTAGTTAGGTAAGATCCATTCAAGCGCCCACCCGTCATACACAAAGATCCTTCCACATATCATCACATTGTATATTCCAGAAATAATAAGGAAGTTTTTGTACATTAGAAAAGTTGATTAGATGAATAGTATAAGAAATTGAAATTAATAACAAAAGCATTGACCCCATGCAGCAAACTTGAAAAAATGCGTAAACGTGTGTTCCATTCACTTTCATCATGTTCATTCACCTTTACTTGGTGGACGTTCCTCACTTTCAGAACCACATAGTTGTATATTTCTTAGCTCTTTTTCGCACCCCCTTTGGCCTAGCACTCTAGGCAAGGGGACTGATCAGGCAATGTTATTCTAAATACCAGCGGTAGGTACTGCTCCGTCTATAAATTACAGGACAGAAAAGGATACAAACAAAAACGTCACAGATTTCTAGTCTTTCATATTTAAGTTTCGGGGGTCGAAGTTTTGTTTGGGGGTTTAAGGTCTGAATTTGTATCCCTTGTTACAGCGTGGGCCCTAATTGGGAGGTATGAAGGACGACTGACACGGCTCTGGTTCCTGATATCGAGGGTATTCAGAATAAAGTATGAATTGGAACGACTTGTTCAATGAATGTAGCAAGCACGGGTAGTGCTGATTTGTATGACATCAGTCGTCGCAAACCTTCAAGAGGGGCCCCCAATTCAAAATAGCCTAGGGTCCCGAAAATGAAAATTCGCCCCTGGACAAGACTGATTTCTTACTCGCCGGGAAGAGGGAAATCGTAGGTGAAAATGTTAATGCTCTACATAATAGTGGCTGAACCGTTACAATGCATGTCATCACAAAGACATCTGCAGAATAAATGCTGTTGTTGCTAAACCTTTACTACAGGGTAAACCGAATCGCTACTTTCATGACACATAACATGTGGATCACGACCATACTTACACATTTAGTTTCAGAATTGTTCAAAAACAAAAAATCTGCGATATTTGTACAAGGCTACAACTGACCCTGTAAACAAGGTGAATTACATTTGTAGCCAGGTCCATAACCAGGGGGGGCGCAGGGGGGATTCGCCCACACCCTAGAAAATTTTTCACCCCCCTGGAAAAATATGTTGGACGTAGTTTGAAAGTATTGGACATATAATTTAAAAATTTTGAGCCACTCTCAGAATACTCTTCGCCCCTCCTAGTGTCCCAAGCTGGTTACGGGCCTGTTTGTAGCACGCCAGGCCAGAGTTATCACAAAGGAATTGTTTCGATGGTATTGAAATCAAGTTTGCATACATCACCATTAGGTGGGATACAGCAAGCTAGTGCGCCGAAAACAGCTGCAAAAAGCGTTTTTGTTTGAGGTTAGTGATTACAAGCGGTTAGATACGAGTTTGTATTTCATAATCACCAAACGTCCACGCGGAGCTTAAATCTCAAGTGAAGGTCAGTCATTGCATGAATTCCCTAACACTTTCGCTATATACAATGGTTGATTAATCATGGACAGTTGTTAAAACAAACGTCTTTGAGCAGATTTGACTAAAATGTCAAGTGTAAGACAGATCCCTCAAGCAGCTTCGTTGATTTGCACTGAAGCATCCGTTAGACTTATACTCAAAGGCTTGATTAACCTGAAAGTATTTGGCGCGACATTTTTGAACAGGGGATCCTTTGCCCATGTTTCCGCCGCTATCTTCAAACAAGCATTACTGCAACAACACTTTGTGACACTTTTTTATGTTTTGGTTTATGCTTTTATTTACCGGAGTTTTAGTCAGCTGTTTGCTTCCAATCAAACGATAACTTGTGCTGTTGATTTTCAGTTGTCTCCTGAATGCGATAGTATTGTCTTTGTTTCAAAGTAGTTCACTTTCCTAGGGTGTTGGAATAAAGGGTGTTGGGCGCGACACACTTTGCAACTCGCTTTTCTTCATGCGGCACCAAAGCCAATGATCGAAATTTTACTAATAGAAGTGTCCTCATTGGAAGAGTTTGCCTACAGTAGGTTCAACGAAGTCGATTTCAGTTTTGTAATTCTTTAGCACACCTGGCACTGTCTCGCGACACACTGGTTGGTGTTGCAGTTGACCGCATCGCCTTGAACTACTAAGGCAAGCACAANCAGAAGTGGCAATTAACTAACAGGAAAGCAACCAGCAGCAACAGAGCTTCCTCGACGAGTTCACTCTACTACTACTAGGTTGCNCTATCATTATATAGGGATAGGTGAATTACGATAATTCGCTTGTGGTGACTATCACAGTGACTTGTTGCTCATGGGCACCATCTAGCNGTGACCATTTATNTTTATGTGGCGCCATCTACCGGCCGCCACATTGGGAAGCACTTAAACGGTGGCGCCGCTCTGCAGTCACTTTTCTTCGCGCGNCTGGAATTCGATGGCTGAATTGCAGTGTAATATGTAGTGGATGGTGACGAAGTGAGATGCAGAATAAATCCAACTAGTACTGAAGCCCGGATGATTACCACTGTTGCGCAGTAAGTGCTGTGTCGCAACTGGTGGTTATCAAAACATTGCAAGGACTTTGGCATGCCAGAGATGTCACTGATTTCTCTTCTTCCACCTGACTGATCCGAATGGTAAAGTTTAAAAATTCCGGAGAAAAATATCAGTGGCGTGCCCAAAGGAAGTTCTTGCCCTTAGCACTTTGCACAAACAAATATTTTCGCGAGTTTGCTTAATTTTGCAGCTTTTTTTAATGAAGATTGCATACAAAAGAATTGATATGTAATATAACATGGAAACATAACGAGTAAAATGCAGTTTCAGATCGTATGATGACTATCAGCCACTGCGTCAATCTGCGTACTATGGGAGTGGAGATAGCTACACACATTTGAACTCTTTTGCAAGTTCAGCAGCTTATCGTCGACCCAGCAACATCTCTGTGGCTAGCTACCGATCGTCTCAGGCACCGAGAAGAGAAAAATCGTTCTGTGAGGAAATGTTCAGCTGCACCATTTTGTAATTTGCCCTTTGTCTTGTCTCCGCAAACATAATCTCAACAAAGGAAATCATTTCTAGCTCGTATGTGCTACGTTATTCCTAAGGTATTAATACACGGGAAATTAACAGTGGTGTTTGACTTGCACGTATTTCAAAACAAGAGATAAGAAGGTTAAGAACCTTTGTTTNNATGATGTTTACTGTGAATAAGTAAGCTCGGATTTCGTGTNTGCATCATCAGGTTCATAAATCTATTGCTTTCTGCTCAAAATGTTCGCCATGTTTATTCAAACCACTCCACATTAATTCGCACACCTCTAAATCAACGCTTTTGTCAGCGTTTCCCTTTGAATATGATCAGATGCACCTTGACGAATTTTGAAATGTGAAAATTTTGCGTCATATGTGTGGGTACTGAATGGTTCAGGTGTGTTTGTAGGCACCGTGTCAACTCTGCAAACTGAAGGTTGTGAGACTGAAATGGCCTAAAATCATTCTGGTTATGTAATTATTTGTGTACACACCTTTAGGTAACTTGACGTCTTGTGTAGGCCTTCTTTGCTGGTGTTCAATAATGAAATTGCTGCTTTCGTTTGTTGCGTAATAACGTAATTTTTGTTTCACCTCCCGACGCAAAGTTTTTAGTAAGGGCGCTTTCAAATTTTTAAGATCACGTACGTCAGAAAGAAATGATTCGCGAATGGCAGTATGCTTTCTAAACGGCAGCTCCTTGGCTTTTTCGACTTCATTACTTGCAAAAGCTGTTAAAAAGTTTATATCGGAGAAGCACGATCGTTTATTTTATTTAGATATTTCCAGCATTTTGTTTGTTTTGCTTTCTCTTGTCGTTTCACTGTTGCAAGGCATGCAGCTTGCTTATTTACCCATCTTATATGTCTTCTGTGCTGGTTGCTACTTGCTCAACTGAAGGCTTCAAATATGTCGCATGTATTCGTCACTGCTTTATATAAAGAAGTGCAATCTGAATTATGCAGAATTGAGTTCAGCCTTCTGGCCCAGCCCTCAACAAATTGTATTGTTTCTCATGTGGCCCATGGAAGAAATATCGCCCACCNCTGTATAGCNGATGCATGTGTGCTTTAAAGTTTCCTGCATACCTANTGCGTGATTTCANATCATTTCTATTCGTAATGCCGTGCAATTATGTACTTGTCTGTGCTGTTGCCTTTTTTCTGTACCGAACCGTTTTATGTTACGATGTTCTGACTCTACATTCAAGCTATTGAAGAGTTTGTTGACGTTTATATATGAATACAATTGAGGAAACCAATCAAGTTTTCAGTAGAGTCGTACTGAACAATTGCAAAATGGTGACAACTTTTATTTCGCCTTGCTTTGGTCTTGCAACCTCGAAACATCAGGTCGTTCAGTTGGAAGGTTGACGTACATTCTTGCATTGTTACAACTTGGTTAATCCTTCGACTAGTAAGAATCTTCGTAGATTCATAAAGTACGACACGTTACTCACAACTCTAAAGTCCCTCCACCTGCTACCCACTAGCGCAGGGACCGGCAACCTCTAACAAAATAACCATTCCGCTTCATTTCCAGCAGATATGACCGGTGATGAGCCACAAAGCGTTGACACCGTTTTATTTTTCATGCGACTTCATATCGACATTCATATGGACATAAGCTAAATTGTACTCAACTTAATTCTAATACTAATCATAATCAAATGCAATTTTAATTCCAAGTTTTGTCAAATCCAGAAAGAGCCACATCAGAGGCGCTAAAGGGCCGCATGCGGCTAAGGACCGCAGGTTTCCGACCCCTGAACTAGCGCCACACAACACTTTCAATCACCGCCAGCTCCAAACATCATTCAAAGAAATCACTGATTTCAAAATTGCAAATGCAATGCGGTCATCGTTACATTCCAGTTCAATGATAGACCAATTGCTCAACCCGTGTGTGTTGAAGACTAGGCATTGACCTTTCAACTCGCAAAAATGTTCGTCAGAAAGATATTTTGTATTGTTGCGATCGGAAAGCCCGAGCGGCAAGTGCGCAAAGCTTCACACTGTGGCAGTAAGCAACAATAGAGATCATGCGCCGCGATCACTCTTCGGAGTAACAAAAAACGCTATGTGCAGGTGTAAATTAAATGCAGGTGCACGGTTTACCACACCGAAAATAGGAACCACTTTTATGGCCGTAGTCAGGGTCAAATTTTTACAAGGCGAATACTTTAATTTCGCCCGATTTGGGTATGTTGTTAAATGTAGTTTATGGAGACCTAACATCCTGCCCTTATTTAATCAAGGCTAGTCTCTCTGGTGGTTGCAACACAGTGCAGCTGCAGTGCTTCTCTTTTTACAACAGCTACACAATATAATGTGATTTGATTTAGCGTTATAAAAATGCTTCGTGGCAGCATTCCAGAATGTTTACCGAGGCAAGTGCCTCATTTGCCTCAATGTAGCTACGGCCTAGACCTTGACCAAAACATTGACATAATCTGGCAGAAACGTAGCATGTTAGTCAACGATAATACTGCAGAATATGATGTACCCAGGCCCGTAACCAGGGGGGGGG
>JGI24158J21664_10007941_pt1 | contig 14096 bp, 8 predicted proteins | sample Ectturendosymbi3_FD_21664 | JGI IMG/M metagenome (IMG submission 21664) | reverse complement strand
CGGCACTTTTCGCGGGGCGGCACTTTTGGTGAAAAGAAGGAATAGCTGGTGGTAGTGGTGGTGGGGGGCGGCACTTCTCGACTCGCCCCGGGGCGGCACATCCCCATGTCGGGACCCTGATTGGAATATACTTCAACTCACAGAAAATAGCGACATGAAGTGTCTTTTATAGTTGCTCATGTAACGTCAGCTCATGATCTGCGCATATATGCACATGAGGTGTAAACGCTTTCCGTGTGGTTGTTTGCAGAAGGAATAGGATGATAGAAGATCAAAGTTGAAACCATCTTTGAAGACTAGAGGGTGCTACTATAGCGTGAGACAGGGGCGGATCCAGCCAGTAATTTTATGGGGGCAGTTTCAGTATTATTCCGTAGTCAAGTCTCGTTACGGTTCACTACTGCAAGAGAGATGAAGTATACTTCACAACACTGCTGTGACAAAGCAAAACAATGAATGGCAAAATGACCTTGTATCACAAATGCTGTTTTCCGAATTTTACAAAATCATGGTGAATAATGTTACTTTTGTAGGTTTTAAGGGGGGCGATCGCCCCAAGGTTTTAAGGGGGGCGATCGTCTGGATCCGCCCCTGGCATGAGGTTTACTGCCATATACCCAGGCTCAGGTCTACTGCCAATTGCCATATGCGCAGGTGCAGCCTTATGCAGCGTTTCGCGCTGATTTCAGTCAGTACAGCGGACGGATAAGGCCACTATTAAATGTAGCAATTTCAAAGTGACGATGGGTTTATTATCGTTTAAAATCCCATTTTCTCAAAACCCGAATAACCCGGGTTATTCTCTCAGGTGCACGAAATCCGAGTTTTGAAATTTAGTCCCGAATTCGAAACTCTAGTCGGTGCTACTATAGCGCGAGGTCTACGGCTGCATTATAGGAAGAAAGGTAAAAATAAACACATCTAGCGATACGCACTTCATACATCTTCTAAGAATGACACAAACAGATTTTTTCATCACCTTCCAACAAAAATGATCAAGATGCGACTGGAAGAGCTGACGATCTAATTCTAACCTGAGATTTTGGGTAGGCGACATGTCACGCTGCAGGCCGAAGGAGACGGCGAAATGACCAAACAGTCTTCGAAAACAACCGCCTGCCGCCAACAGAGTATAACGCAAATATTAGAACAAGAAAAACACAAAATTACTTCAACAAAAGATAGAAAGACAACGAAAATGTATAGGTTCATCAATTTTTTATTGCTACAGAACAATGGGTTTTCCAGGTTTTTTTCAACTCGGGTTGGCTGGCTTTAGAAACCCGGTTTCAGGTTCGGGAAAACCCTGGTTGGAAACACTGCTGAAGATATAAATGCGAAATACCGGAAAAACATGCTCAACCGCGTACGTCACCCACTCATGGTTCGCATGCAGCGCGATGAATGAATCTTCACAGATAGACAAGCTGCATGTTCGCTGATGAGCTTTGGCAAATTTGCGTGCAAATTGCCGCAGCGATGTGGCAAACGCGACCGTGACACAATACGAGGCTAAATATTTCCATGAGAGAGCTGTGCCTGCAAAAGCGAGGCTCACCGTGGGTTCAAGTCAACGCTCAGACGACTACCATCAGATAAGCGTTTTGAAGCGGCGTTAATGCCAGTGGTATGGTCGGCCCTTTGTTTCTCGCGTGCGATCTTGAGGTTTGAGACAATAATGGCGAAAAAATTCGAGGAAGAAATGGATGCGGTCAGCACTTTATACCGCACTTCAGGATGATGCTTCGGGCGCTATGCCCTCCAAAACTAATCTTGTTCGTCGACGCTTTTGTTTTTCGCTTTGCCAAACGTTTTATTGTTCGGTTCACGACTTTCCAGACGGTTATCGTTGCCTCACAAAGATTTGTTGATTTGATAGATGTTTGTTGTTATGCTGTTTTCAGGTCTTTTGCTTCCCTCAAAAAACGCACCCGTGAAAATCTCTTTCAATCTAACTAGCTCGTGGTTTTGTTATTGCACGCGATCGTATCTACTTTGTAAATGTTCTGCATTTGCTTTCATGAAAGGAGCTTTGTTTCTAGTCATGCGCGTTCAATTTCGTTTCAGATTTGCTGAACGACAAGTCAAATATCGTGTCAACACCGACTGGCTACAACTCATTGCGAAGGTATTAGAATGTCTCGAAGGGCTAGGAAAAGCCACAGTTGATGCAGATGCATGTTGCATGCTGTTCAAATATTAATTAAAGCTCGTGAAAGGTGGTTTGCGTAAAAGTAACCTTTCGCCTAACGTCTTGTTGATATCTTTTTGATTTGCACAGAAACACATAGCTATTGGGCAAAAAGTCTTGCCATCGAAACATCAAAACGCTGCTGTAATATTATGCCTACTTTACGCGGTCGTTTTACTAGAAGACAACGTGAAAAAACGGAAGAAAGGGAGCTAGCAAAATCTTTGTAATGAGTGTTCCGCGCTGCAGTTCGACCTGCGTTTCAGCTGTTGCCGTAAAGTTACAGTTCCAAGTCTTTTGTCAGGCTCTCCGTGTATGAGATAAGCTTGACAATTTTAGAAACGAATGTGAGAAGTTTTTTTGCAATGGCGGTTACGTCACCAAGCAACACAGCGGTTCTTACAACGCCACGCTCCGTTCTTTTTCTTGAACAACGCGACGTCACACTGCAGACGAGGTCGCTTGGAGATGCGAGCAAAAAAGTTTTACGGTCTATTAAATTGCGCGAAGTTTTATTTCGCTAAACAGTTTTCTATCAGTTTGAGCAAAGTTCGAAGTTACCGGCATTAAGCAAAGATGAGCCGTATATGCAGAATATCGATCTTCAAAGGCGCTGTCTTCTTTTCTGGTGAGCCATAGTTGCTAGTCAGCTTATGTTTCTTGTGTGCAGTGTCTGAATAATTTGTCTTAATATGCCTTGACTCTGATGTGCATTGTCCACCTTGAGCTTGATAAGAAAGCTCTTGAATCTTACCAAATTTTGCAAATGCAACTTGTTTTCAAAATATGTCCAAAGTTGTTATTCCTGTGATCTGGGTTTCTTTCGGTCATAGACCGAAATGTTTTTGATATGACCGAAAAAATTGTCATTCCGGTCAGATTGTCTTAAAATGTAGGCTAAAAAACACCGTTCCAGCAAGTTTAAATACAACTGGGAGACAAACGACCGAAATTTTTCAGTGGCCAATTTGTCTCAGCAAAAAATGACCGAAATGTCTCAGTGAAAAAAATAAACAGCCTATGATAGAGTTGCGTCCTAAGGTTCGTCTGCAACAAACAACGCGCTTCAGCTTTTTCCTCTTGCTTTAAAGTCCAGCAATCTTTATAAGTGATTTGGACGTAGACTGTGTTGACAGAAAACCACTCATGCTGCTTCTGTTTTCATGCAGTGCTTCTTTTTGCGGACGTGTCGGAAACTGTACCACGGTCAACCTATCAAGGCATTACTTTCAAAGTTGGTCGTTGCACAGCGGCGGAATACTACGAGAAGTCTCAGGCGTGCAGTGGTAGATTTTATAGCAATATCCGCATAGGAGACACCAAAACTTCAAACTGCAGGTAAAGTTTGATTTGGAAAAGTGCATCAATAATGACTCAGTTGGGTGGGCTTGTAATAAATGTATGTGTGGTTTTGGAGAATAACATTATTGTATAAGACACTTGAAGAATTCACACACATAACAAGCAAATACAGTTTTGCCGTATTTGACTTCAATAACGTGATTCTGATGAACTCATGCAGCCCTTTCACATAAACTTGTCTTACTTATTTTTTACCCAGATGTTGATCGACATTCCGCGAAATAAGACAAATTCAGCATTTGGTTGTATTTAGAATGTAACATTAAGGCAAAAAAAATTTAAAATATCAAGCAATCAAAAATGAAGACAATAATTAATAATCACTTAGGCCGAATTTTTAAAGGTTTAGTATTTTATTGGTGTCCGTCACGTTCGTACATTTTCATATCCCAACAGCAAATCTTTTCACTTTGGTGTGACCTCTAATAGCACCGGAAAAACTTGAAAACATTATCTTTTCTACAATTGCTTTCCTACAACAAAAGTTTAAAAGTTTGCTGTCGACCACACTTCACATTTCTTTCATTTCAGACTGGAAGATATGCGGCATTTAAAGAAATCGCAAGTAATTTTCAGCCTAGTCCTTCAATAGAAATTTGCCATTCTCTTTTTAGGGCTGTTTATATTAGGAAAAAATTTGATTCAACCAAGTTAGTAAGAATGTTTGCTATGAGGAAAATTTTTCCAGAACAGATACAAGTATTTTACGTTATCTAAGTTTCAGTTCGGTCAAACATAAACTTTGACTTGATTGAGACATTATTTGACTGTTTTTAACAGTATTTGAAAACCAAATAATTTTAAACAAAATGATAAAACATGAACTAGAAATTTGCTCAGGGCACACACTTTATTCATTCATATAAGAAAAGAACAGCTGTATTGTTAGGCACATTCTTTCAAGTGCGTTACCTCTGCATCACATTAGCTGATACGCTACGGCTTTCTTTCAAACTCTCATCTGGTGCAATCTTTGTGTTGTAAATGTTTGTAGCAGAAGTGCCTTGGGGTGAAAGACGTTGGAATGCAGATCTGTCAACAGTGTTATAAATAACCTTAATTCGCCATGACATTAATACGAAGAACCGCAGAGCATAAGATGTGCGAAATTCGCCTAATGACAAGCAGATCCGAAGGCGACAGTGCGATTGTTTCGTTCGCAATAACGTGAGCCGGTGATCGAAATTACTACCATCGCGATGCATAAGTTAAAGCTGCTGTTGAAACCATTTGCGAAGCCCCACAAATCTTCGCTGCGTCTACATTTTTTCATCCACTTTTGTGCGATATTTTTCCAGACGTAGTTTCCTTGAGCGTCAAACTATCATCAGCAGCTTTTCCGCTTGTATTAGGCTTGTTTTGTAGCATTCGGACCACGGAAACGTCGTTCCAGCACTGTGAATCACCTGTTCGGACTCGTGAAATTGCCAAGACGTCGAGAGAGACAGTAGAGCATCTTTGTGCAGAGAAATGGCAAATAGCTATTAAAAGAACAGGGCAATCCGTCATTCAAATTCAAGTGTAGATCAATTTTGCCCATCAGCAGTCAACACCTGCTTGTACATGTGTAATTTGCGGCAGGAATCGTATCGTCGAGCGAAGCAAACGCAACATGCGAAAGTCTCCTGGACTTCATGACAGTAGACGTCCGTACCACTTTGCACGGAGACTGTAAACGTTCTATACAAAACAACACTCTAAATCAAACTTTTCCTGATGGCGATGCTGCACTTTTGTAACTTTCTATGATCCCTAAATCAAGGTTAAATATTTTAACCTGAAAAGATAGTTCTGCAGCGTTCCACGCTCTACTTTGTTCCACGTCAAAAAAAGAAGCAGAAAAACACAGTGCTTGTGGAAAAAGCACAATAACAATTTTCGAACCAACAACAAAAAATTTCGAACCGCTCTAACTGGATCCGAGAAAGAAGCTGCGTAGCGAAATATGCTCATGCTTGTCCCTTTCATTTCATAGTTAGAAACACGTGCACTTCAACAAGGACTCTTCGCTTTTCTGGGTTGTTGCTGAGGTGGGTTGTTAAGACACAGGCCACTTCGATTAGCGCGCAAGAAGACGTGCGTGTAAAGCTTGAAACTATCAAGAAGTTCTCTTACAAGTCTTTGAGATTTTAGGTTGAATGGTTTTCCTTGATACTGGATTTTTATCGGATTGGGCTGCGGGTGCAACAAGCCGTTGTTAAGGTTTGCTCTTTTAAAGATCGGGCCTTTTTCGTGTTGGTGAAAGCACCGTTGACGTTATACATCACGGCCTTCAATGAACCTTCAATGAATTTGCCGCTGAAATACGAAAGGACAAAGTGATTTTAATGTCTCCAGCAGCACTTATTTTTCGCATTTCGACTCTTAGGAAGCACGTATTTTATGTTACACTTACTGTAACTGCGTAACAGCTCTTTCTCTTTCACCTACACGTGGCCACAGATTTGAATAAATAAAATGCTTTCTAGAATGCAGCAATAATCAGTCATTAAAGTGTAAAAATACCTCCAGATTTACCCAAATCTTACATTTGCTCCTTCCCCTGGTCGGGGATGCTGCTTTTTATCCACATGGGCTGTCAGGCCATTAATTGCGCACAAAAGGCTTTATCTAATTCCACGGTGGAGCTTACTAATGCAGCGCTATGGCTACGTTTATTTCATCGAACAACCAGTGAGTTGGCACATTCCTCTTATTTGGTTCCCCTTCATAAACCGCTTGACAGCAATTAATCATGTTGAAACATTGCGAGGTCATCCTGACGAAGGCCGTCGGTCATGAATGACGAAGTGTTCGGTAAAGAGCATAATCTTACTCCAACCGGTGGACCTGTCAAGCTGTCTGGCAAACCCTTGAACTCATGAAGTGACGAAACCTCAGCCCATTCGCTACGACCAAATACAAACAAAAATTCCGTTGAGTAAAACAACGTTGTGTGCAAGCGCAGACATTGCAAAACAAAGTCAAGAGGCTGGAGATTGGCCATTGTTCTCTGCATAGCGACAACACCGCGCTGACACAAATTACGCGTTATCTGATCAGATACTGCAGAAAATGAAGCGTTATGAAAAACGCGCGTGTGCTACAACGGTGAAGCACTGCGATCGGCCATCACTGGGTCTATCTGATTGTGTCAAAGGGCTGTCATTTGCGCTTAAAACACAAATAGTGTGTGCCAGTCTCCTGGCTATTGTTCGCACGTTATAATCACTTTTTCAATTAATGCATACTTCTACTAGACCGTTGAAAGCCCAGAAAACAGAACTCTATTGTGCCGATTGGTCCAACCCGACTACATGTTTGAATCACAGAGATTTGTTGAGAGCTTTGTGCTGCTGTTATTTAAGAGCAACATTACGTTTTGAATGATATTCTGAGAAAAAACGAACAACAGTGCAGAAATCTGGAGGTTTTTGTTTTAAGTTTTTTGGTCTTTTCGAAAAAAACGTTGATGTGGGCCAATCGTAAATGTCTAACCATGTTTTCAGTGATGATACTTTATAGCAAACTTAGTTTTTCAAAATGTTTCATTGATATTCAAATTATAAATAAACTCAACTAAACGGTTGAGATGTTTTGACTGTTAACGAAAGCAATATACTTTTCACTGAAAAGAAGAAAGACTACGTTTGTAACTTCTTTAAAATTTCTCAGGGTTGATTTAAAGATTTTGCGATGTAGACATCCCATCAATTTTACTAAGTCGATAGGATCAGTGACATACCAAAGTTTGGCAAAAAACACTTAACAAATACTTGGCAGTTCAAATAAAGAGCTTTATGAATGAAAGTGCTGTTAATCTTATCTGGATTTGGACATCACATTTCTTTGTTTCACAACCTGCCTTGAGACAGGGGTCCACTCGCTGAAAATTCACGCTCATTTCTAACAGTGCACTATTTTCCATTCCCCTCAAGCACGTTTGGCACAACTAAAGCAGTCCATTACTTCCACTTACAATTAAGAATGTCGGGTTTTGACGCAGCTAATTTTAAAATGCTCGTCGACCGCTTAAATACATTTAAATCGAATTCGCGTCATCGACCCGCAGGGCTGCTGGCTTTTATCAAACTGATTCGGTTTTCAGTAGCCCTGTAGTTGGTGAGAAAACAGTATACAGTTTTTAAGGCTTTCACGGTCAAAAGTGGTACTAGGACTTGTCCAAAGTTGCACTGAAAGTTTCAACAATGCGCACCTGTGCAATAACAAGCGCTTGATGGAGAATGGAGATCATAGTAAAACCACGACAAATTTCCCGACTCGTTTGCTGATTTGCAGCAAGCTGCGCAATTGCGGAATTATCTTCCTCGCAAGCGTTTGGACGAAGTACTTCATGTCAGGCCTTGCAAACTAAAACAAGACTCCGCGCATCCAAAAGATAAAAGTATTACAGGAAGGTGACGTCATCGTGGGATGCCAGCAGGAACCAAACCGTATCGTGCTCGAATTAAAGAGATCTGATTGCAGAGAGATAGTTGGAAAAGACACACGCGGATCGGGATAAACGACTCCAGAGAGCAGCACTAGGCCTTATCGCAGAACTAGAACGCAATAAACGGTGTTTGGTGAACTCGAATGAATGATAGCACTGAAGTTCTTTTGCTTTGTAACAACTAAACTCTGACCGTGCGCACAGTTGAGTGGTATATAGCTGTGATTGATATTTGACCTATCTCATGTTGTCTGTAGTCGGCTTATGGGATTAAATGAACTGCAAAGCTGTGTTGCTCTCTCTAAATGCTAAAGTTGGAGCGCATTTTGCTTAAGCCTGAATTATCTGCTTTGTACATGGATCGTGAAGATTGTCACAGGCATTTCAAAATCCAACACTTTGTCGGTATTTGAAACAAACGTTGACTCCACATTCAACTCGTATGTTTTCATAATACTCGTGTGTTCGAAACGAAGGCTAATAGTTTTGAGAACCTTTGAAACTTGCCTTTGTCCAAAAAAATGGCTAAGAACAATTTGCACTGAACATATTGAAATAAGCGCGCTGTGGTGGTTAATTCATTCACTGTAGAAGTTAAAACGTGAAATTCAACGTGTAGATTTCAATTTTAAAAAATTTACAGTGAATTTTTAACGTTTCTCAAACTTAAAAAAACTCCTGACTGTTGAATTCCTAATGACAAATGCAGATATCATTCAACAAAGGTGGAGGTTACGAAATAGACTGCAAATGGTCCAATAACAGAAACAAAAATTTGAATTGTTGTAGAAGATTCGACCATTGCTTCAACACAAACCACACACAAGTCTCTGTCGATCATCGCTTTTCCTTTATCGCATTCGACAAAAACCATTGATTTTGGTGTTTGCTTGCGTCACATGCTTCGCCGGTTCTTTTAAGTTACATTATGTGAAGTAAAGTCGGTTTTCTATCGCAGTGGACTTTACACGGAGTTGAAAACATGCATGCTGGATGCATTCGACAGTTGCTTGCGTCAGTCCATCCTGGAACAATATCTGGTGGGCCTGGGTCAGCGCGACATTGTTGAAGCTAATTATCTTGCGTTTGTTGGTGAGTTGCTTCATAGTCGATAACAGACCGCAAAATGCTTGGCTTTCTATGCTTTCAATTTCCCGTCTTGTACTATCAATTTTCACATCAAATTCATTCGGCTTGTAAGGAAATAGGTTTATTACCAGCAACTTTACGGTGAATTTAGACATTTTGATATTAATTTTTTGGTAAAAATAAGCGTGAGGTTTTCTTCGATAAACCATTAGGAGGCTATTTGCCTTTAGCGATTTTATATGTCCAAACAAAGGTACAGGTGCGAAAGCAGTGGCGCCGCCAGAATGAAGCCGAGGCCATGGCCCGCCCGAAACATACTTGCTAAGATTTTTACTGGTGCTTTGTATCAATTTTCAACTCTTAGAAAGACGTCAGTGACTGACGATATCATTGACTGGCCCCTCCCGAACAAAATTATTGGCTGCGCTACTGTGCGAAAGTGTGCGGAAAAAAGGGATAAACAAAGTGGGATGATATTGATTAACAGAGTTTTGGAATCATATCAAAATTTGCCATGTCCTCTGATTTCACTATTGCTGAACAACTACGTATTTTTAATAACGAGCATTTTGGCAATATTTAAAAAACTGCACACAAAACGTTTTTAAGAATACTTCCATTCGAAAAATAATTTACCGTATGATCTTTTGCGAATAAAGTGGGTTAATTCAAATGAAATTTTAATCAATTACTTACTTACGTGTCCTTTGTGGTAATCATGGCAATCCACTTCCACAAAAGCCTTGTAGCCAGAATTGCGGTCTATAATTTTTGTGAAACTATTTGTACTTTCTGAATTAATTTTATGCATACTTCGTTGCAAAACGCCTTTGTTCCTTAAATAATTAATTTACACGTATCTATATTTTGTGCTTTACTATGCAGCCATTCCCACAAGAATTTCAGAAGTTACCCTTCTGCCAACAAAGCATAGGTTAGTTTTTGAAAAATTGGAAGTTGATTCTGCAAACTAATTCCCAGTCATATTATTTCTCAAATATTCAAGGTTTTTAAATAGGGCATTGATGAACACTCCAAGTATCGTACACTTAGGCTTAGAATGTGTGAAATCAAACTGCACAGGTTTTTATTTGACAACTTTAGCTTTATCTTGTTTTCATTGATTTGTTCGCATGAAAAGATGGCTATCGTGCCGAAACGTGTCATGCGTTTTTTTAAACTATAAGCACTATTTAATGATACACAAGATTCAGTGAAAACGTACACCAGTTTAAAAGAAAACCGTGCTACAGTGCATTGGAATTTTTCATGTCTAAAATTTTGCTCTGTGACCGACCACAACTTTATTAAACTTACTCGATGAGTTTCACTTAGAACGTGTAGTTTGTAAGTTTTAAAAATTGTTTTAAAGTTTGTGGTTGCGTCTATGAAATTTTGCCAATATGTTAGAGTAAATGGGTTTTACTTCCAAATAAAAATGACATTGGGAGCTTTTTAAAAAAATTTATGGCATCAGCAGTTTCGCCAATTTTCCGGCTAGACTGAAACCTGCATTTACACTTTATAGTGAAGCACACTTCTATGGTCAGGTGGTGAATATCTATTTGGTGTTATTTACTTTCTGTATGCAACTGGAGTACGAAAATAATCTGTTATTAAACTATTGGTGTTGAATCCATTGGTGATAGCAGGAAAAACGTGCACAAATTAGTTGAAGATGTAAAAACTCGATTTGAAAATATAAAATAAACCCAAGCAGTACTACCTTTCAAAAAATCGTTTTTAGACTCATAAATTTCGTACTTTTTAGTTATGCTCTACAACAGGCATGTGTTTTTTCACCGCTCAGGCGACGAAGATGTTTGGTGCAAGCATGGCGGACTTGCCGTGCCAAAAATACTCCACGAAGGAACCAACTGTCACCCGATATTTTCTCACTTAGCAACCGGCTGCGTGGAAAAATATCATCGCATGTTCAATTCTCAAGCTTCACTTCCGGGCTTGTGCAGGTATGTCTCATCTCTTTCCAGCTTCATACGCTTCAATCAATGCAACGGAAACATTTTTTCTAATTGTGTGTACTTTGGACATTTACAGCAAGGCGGTTAGTTTCTATTTTATCTACTTCTCTCGCAAGCCCTTTAGCTGCTAGTCTCGTACAAGAGGATGGTTTAGTTGAAAAATCATTTTTTTTTGTTTTGCAATCTGACTTTACTAGCAGGTTAACATGGTATAAGATGGAGACGTTTTGCCCGTATAAAAAACGTTTTGAAAGGGTCAGGTACTGTAGCATAAATCACAAAGGTATGTTTTTTCAACATGAGACAAGGCACTTACTTGGTGTGTCAAACTTACATCAGATTTGCAACGATAGTCTGAGCACTTGTTGCAGCCAGCTTGCTGTTGAATTGAAATGATTGGCTTAGGGTTGAACTAATGTAGTTTTTATTCGGCATGCGTTACTAAAAACCGCAATGACGTATATATTTTTTTATCAATTACACCTTGAAAAGTTAATTCCTGACTTCTGTGACGTTCAGGTGTTAAGCTGAATGAAAATGTGTCGTATACCACATTGTCTTGTCAATAAAGTAAGCCTTTCTATGTCAAAACTGTACGTTTCAGTTTCAACTTCGAACAAAAACTGCTCAGTGCTAGAAACTTCAGTTAAAAATAGCTTTTTTAATAAAAGCTGAGCAGGAATGTTGTTTTTCAAAACAAAACAAACCGATGGTTTGCCAACGTTCGTGATCTGATAGTTGCCTGACACCTGCATGTTTTAGAAGGTAGAATAAAACGCATTAACTTGTGATACGTTGATAAATTCCGAAGGTTTTGTTTACAATAGTTTCTGTGGTTAATATTACATCCAAACAAAAGAATTCACCATGGTACGTCTTATCTTCAAAAAACGCAATTTCGCAAATGAAAACTATTATCGTGTTTCAGAATGTTTTGTTGGTCCACTCTCTACGACATCAACTCGAAACAAGCAGTCAAATAATTTTCACGTTCTATGATTATTATCGCCCTATATAAGGTATATAAGCGGAAATAGAGCAAAAAGTCATTCGTTTGGCCACTACAAAAATTTCAGTAATGTGTTAGGAACTTCCATTAAAGTTGGCTGTCTGATTCCACTTACATTAATAAGGAAGTAATAATTATGAAAAGGTCAATAGATCTCCATCTTTACCGCAGTTCATCCTTTAATATGGATTCATTTCTACATTGTAAAAAATAATTCAATCCCATTGCTTTTGGTGGAACAGAATCTCCTCTTAAATTTCTTAGTATTTGAGGTTTTCGCATTATTATTTAAATTCATACTAAAAAAAAGACACAACAAACAGTAGGCCATCGTGAAACGTTTATAAGCAACAAAAGTTCTAGGTTTGCTGCAAGCTTTCAAGGAGTCAACTGACTGGGTTCTGCTTTCTTCACTTTGCGATGATTCAGACTTCCACATATTTGTTTTCAAGCAACTAGTCTCCACAAGGGCGACGAATTTAAATCACTCAGCAAATTTTTTTAATAGAAAATAGATTTCACGTAACACTGCCCATCCTCAGTCCTGAAATCTGCGCTGAAGGGCTAAAGCAAGAGTAGAGAAAGAAAACTCATCGCTACGTGAAATCGATTTCATATTTTTTTAAATTGCTGATTGACCCAACTTCGTCACCTTTGCGGAGACTAGTTACTTGAAAGCGCTTGTAAGCATGATAGTGATCATTCCAGCCGTCGTTGAATCCTTAGTTTAAAAAACTGTTTCTGGCGCAGAGAATACAACACGGCAAAAGTGTGCTTATTTCGGAGGACTATTCAACATTGCTCTTTCACAACTCGTCCCATGCAACAAATGATGGAATTGTTGGTCGAAATGGAACTGATGCATCAGCCTTACTGCCAAAGCCCACTGCAAAACGATGTTGCCACTTACACTCAGCTACTTTACAAAAGTACGTCTTGCAAAACGCGATATTTTTCAACTATAACATCGAAATTTTCTCGGGTTCGTACTACAAGAACCTTGTTCTTTGTTGTATTCCGCCACAACAGCCTCGGTTGATTTAATGTTCCTCGGCGAATTATCAAGAAGATGCCCTTATGATTTCAAGTGCGTCTCTCAACCTAATTGCAAGATATTTCCGGGCTGGGTCGAAGAGCAATAGTTTGATCATGTCATCGTTATACAGACGAACGTCGAGAAGGCCTCGCATACAATGACCGTCGTTGTTTCTTCAGGTGGCTGCCCTCCTTATTCCCACAGCGATATTCTCTTTGTCGCTGACGTCGGCAGGAACACCAGCGACAAATCCTTCGCGTCCATGAAAGCGTCGATTCGAACGATAGTGAAAAAGTAAGCTGTGTGTGTTGCTATTTCCAGCCGTATCATTTCTTCAGTAACGCGGGATGATTCTTGGGTGGGACATATGTGAAGTCAGCGAGCAGGTAGGAGTCAATCGCCAACACCAAAATTCACACTGATTCTCACAAGCTCTTATGTTGGTTCTGGACAAAACGAAGCAGCCTGTTCAGTGAAACATCAGCTTTGGAATGCAGCAAATTTTCGCTTTTCTCAATGGCAGCATGATATTGTCAACAACAACTGTGATGAAATAAAACCGTCTTGTTGAAACTTATGTAGAACCAGGGGCGGATCCAGACGGGGGCAATCGCCCCCCTTAAAACCTACAAAAGTAACTTATTTCACCATGATTTTTTACAAGCCGGAAAACAGCATTCGCAATATGAAGCCATTTTGACGTCTATTGTTTTGTCACAGCAAGATTGTGAAGGATACTTCTGTTTTACAGAAGTGAACCCGTAATAAGACTTGACTGCCAAATATTACTGAAATCGCCTCCCTAAACTTACTGGCTGGATCCGCCCCTATGCAGAAACGAATGCGTGCAAGCGCCGGTTATAAAACAACTTTTGTGTGTCATTGATCAAACCCGCGTAAGTTGTCGATGTTGAATGCTTAACGCTCTAATTCTAAATTACTTCGACGAACATGAAATTTCGCAAATGCAAACTTTTATTTGCATTACTTATTTT
>JGI24158J21664_10007940_pt1 | contig 14097 bp, 8 predicted proteins | sample Ectturendosymbi3_FD_21664 | JGI IMG/M metagenome (IMG submission 21664) | reverse complement strand
TTTGGAAGCACACATGTGCGTGAGAACACATTTTCTGTGCTATCAAGCAAGCAAAATCTAAAATCGAATGGTAGACAAAACACTGGACGGTAGTTTCTGACTGCTATCACTGACACTGGTAGTGATAAAGGAATGATATGTCAGAGAAGTCTTGACTACAAGCATCCCACAATAGAGATTAGTAAGAACTTGCTATTTTGTGACAATGTCAATGACGCACTCATTTATTTTGTCTTTTTAGTTTTAAATCTTGTGAACATTTTGTTTTATACATCATTTTATTGGAAATGGTGCTCAAGTTGTCACGTTTTTGTAAAATGGCCCGTAGGTTAAAAGACGTTGGACCATGCTGCTCTGTAATGCCTTAGCGTCTGATTCTTTGCTGTGAAAGGATTGCTTTCGGTATCGGATAAACAGCGCTTTCCATTGGTGCTTCAGTATTTTCATGTTTCATCTTCTTCACAAAACATTTTGTCAAATACTGAAATGTATTTTACACATGCAGTGCAAGAGAATACGCAAAGATGTACTACGTTAAAATACAGCATTTTTGCCAGTCTTAATTCCCAATTTGCAGTACTTCAGTTGTCAGCATGAAACTGGACGTTGCTTGAATCAAATTCGAAGTCGATCTTCTTCCGTGTCCTGCTTTGACGGTCTTTCCTCACAAACGGATTTTCTGCATCAACATGGTCTTTTTTAAACAAGCTGTTAAATGTTTGTCAGCGGTGTTTTCAGTGCATCTCAGTGATGTTAATCAATACTGTAACGTTGAACAGAAAAAAAACTTGCTTTCAGTCTTTCAAGTGTGACGCGAAGATAGGAACTCAAAAAATAGATTCAAATCAAAACATGCTATGCTACTTTACACTTAAGGAATTGCAACATCGTTACGGTCGTTCAACCGTAGTACTGAATTTGGAATTCTCCGTGCTGCAATAAAACCAATCGCACCAGCGCAGATTTGTCAGTGTGACAACAAGTCCTTTGACTCCGTGGCACATACTCGTACACAGACATGTTATTGCTAAGTGAAATAAAACGTGATTTGTTGTTTTGGTCTGACAAGCTTATTAAATTGTTGGAAAAAGGACATTCAGTTTTTGTTGGTTTGCCGTTGCAAGGTTATATTTCCTGTGCAAAAACTGAAATTCTTGAAGTCATCAACGCTAAAAAGAAAAATGCTGCAATGTGAAAAACACAACTTAAACCGCAGGCTGAGTCATAAACCTGAGCTCACAGACATCACTGTTATGTATCTCTGATTTCGCACAGTTGACGACTTGGGGTCAATGCAGGTATTCCACAGAGACGAGACAGAGAAACACGTTTCAAGGACAAATTTCGGAATTTTTATGCTCGTGCCACAATTTGCATGGCACAATTTAATTCTCTGAAACGCTCACTAAAACGTTCATTGTGATTTGGTGAAATCTTCCAGCACTTACCGGTAAGGTTGAGTAACTAAGCCAGTAATACAAAATCCAACCGTGTATATTTTGGGAGCAAAACTTGAGTTTGTGTTAAGTTCTAACCATTATCTGCATTAATGCCCATCCAGTGTTTTCTGTAATTTTCCTTTAAAATCTTTTATCTTTTAAAAATTCTGTGAAGCCATCCTTGAATAAAGATTTTACATTAAGAATGGTAATAGATTTTTTGGAATGCTGTTTTTCCATGATACTGATTTTTTTTGCTTTCTAATGGAACCTATCCTACTTCATCTTTAAATCGAACATACAAACTTGTATCTGAACTTTTGTAATCAATGACGGCAAGTAAAAACAGTTGTAATAACGATTTTCGCAGCTGTTTTTGCGCACCAGCTAGCTGTGCCCCACCTAATTGTTACGTAAGCTTTATTTTAAGACCATCGCAAATTTCTCTCTAACAACCGTGTGTGTTAAAAACATAACCTATCCTTGTTTCCAGTGTCAGGGTAGCCTTAAATCAATATCGTAGAATTTTGTTTTTGCACAGTTCTAAAACTAGATGCATGAATACGGCGGTAATATAAATTTTATGTGTCTTGAAGCTTAAACTTTGAAGTCTTCTTCATTGCGCGATAGTCACTGTTTAGAAACAATAGCATTCATTCTAGATATTTATTTGTGGTGACATGTATTGTGACGATTCAATCACAATTATGTGGATCCTTAACGTTTTCATCAACGGTTTCCCTTTGCCTTGCCGGCGAGTAAAAATCAGTCTTTTCCAGATATTAGACTCTGATCTACTGCTCATGAGCTCAGTGTTTCCAGTTTCATCTAATGTTAATTGCCACCTTATCCTACAGTAGATAATTTTAAATTATTTAACTGCAGCGAGTAGAGTCAGCAGCAAAAGCTAACGTAAGTAGCAGGGTGATTTTTATTTGGTAAGTTTTGAAGGAATTGACACTGCCAAAACTTGCATATACTGAGGTAACTTGCATAGGGGTGGGTATTAAAATCTGGGGCAAGCTCTCATAAAGGGCCCCCAAAAATCGCCAAAGGTAGATGTGGGACTACGTGCATAAAAGTGTTAAATTTGTTTCACATTTAGATTTATGAACTAGATTCAAGAGCATAATATACACACGAAAGGAACAAAACTTTGTAAAATTTTGCAGCTGGGCACTTGAAATCTGCCTCCTTTAGCATGTTTTCCCATAATTTTTGGTTTATTTTGAAGAACATATGGCTTGCTTCAGTGCTTCATTAAATGTGGCTCTAGAGTGGTACATAACCTTTTTGACTAAACAATACTGCAAAGCTCTCAGGAAGGGGGAACGGTATCTCTAAAACAAGAGGGAACGAGACGACTGCCTTGATATCCTTCCCTATATCCATGCTTGAGCTTGCAATCTGTCTTGTTGGCAAAGTGCATGTGACTAAAATGAAACTAAATTTGAATTTTTGTCCATTAGGGTTTCAAATTCCGCAGACAAATTATTGTATTTTCTAGAAGCCCGTGAGTTTTACAAATTTAATTACGTGCAGTGTTAAGCTATCTTTACATGCAGCTGAGCGTGGTCAATAAGTTTTGTAATATTGTGGTTACGATTGTGTTTACATTTTAATTCTGTTTTATATTTCAATGAAGTCAATTAAATTTTGCAAAGTCTCATCAAACAATATAAACGAAGTAAGTTTAAAGTAGCTAGAACGGTTTTACGGAATAAGTTGAACACAGCAAAAGATCTTACGGATTATCAAAAATCCAAACATTTTTCAAACGCGTTGAAAGAATGGCGTTTGCGCTTATCAACTACATACGTGAATTAATCACTCAAAAATTAGATGACAACCGGATCCACTTCTTATATGCGCGAATGTTTTGTAGAAGGCATACTTCGGAAGTAAGTCAGTGCCTCAGTTTAGAGCAAAGTCTCTGCTTCGATGGAACATGCGGTGTTTGTGTACATATGAAGCGTGTAAAGCGCAGTCGTAATGGCGGCTCCGATGACTTCTTGCTCAACTGCAATATTGATTGCAAAAAGCATACTACATATCTAGCACTTGTAGCATTGAGCGGTTTACTCGCGCTTTTGCAGGAAAAGTTTAGTTTATGATCAAATGGTAGCATTGATCCAAAGTAGAAGATTTGAACTTCACTGTCAAAATTTTAAAACTTCTCAATTCAATGAAAGCAGACTTTTTGTTTGTCGGCTTAAATCTGAACACACTGGGTGAATGGTTGATGGTGTAAAAACAAGGTCCATTAAAAGTATTAAGATGTTGAAAGTCGGTTGTTGTTTGCACCCCTACTAAAATTGTGGCTACGCGACTGGTTGTCACTTCTGGTATTTACCAAAGTCTTGTGGTTTGCTTATGATTTGATCTATGTGATCTTGCGGTTTTTCTACATTTTATTTCGGAACTGACCAAATTTGAATTGACTCCACATTTTTTGAGCATAATTATATCTATTCAAGTCCAACTCTCAGAATTAATGTTTTCATAATAATGCAGTGCTAAGTGCTAGATATCTAGCTATAGCACCAACCTCCACCATGGGTATAGCCAGGGGGTCACTTGGGTCATGGGCACCAAAATATATAAATTCAATAATGTGTCACCAATTTTGGCAATTTTTCAAAAAGCTGGTATTACGGTTGAATGCACATGGTGACGTCATCGAAGCGCAAACATCAAATGTTTGTCCCCCCAAAGCTTTTTAGCAAACTCGGTCCCTGCCTGCAGTGCAGATGACTCACAACTGAAGCTGAAACATTGAATAAAAAGGAAGGCGCAAAAATAATATTTGTTTAATTGATCACTACATTGAGGTGCCGTTTGGCAAAATAGACCATATCCTGGACTACTGGACAAATTAAGCAAATTCTCCCTCTATACTCGAATGAAATTTTCCAAAGTGTGATGAAAATCTTTCAGGTTTTGAACAAGATGCAAAATCTTGCTTTTTCCCCAAAAATCATTTTTTCGTTCTTCATATCTACCACTGCTCAGGTTTAACAAAAAACTCCCTCAACACTAGCCTTGATCATTGTGATTGTTACGTACTAAAATCATTTCCAAGAGTACAGTATGAATGCGCAACCATAAGGCACGATTTCACCAGTCAAGTCAGCTGTAAAATGCGGACTATTTTCAATATCCGTTCAGTGCATGCACCTCATTGTATAAAGATTTCTTGCTTCTGGATATCGTAGATTTAGGCTTTCATTTGTTTTAGTGATCAAAGAGCAACACGTGAAATGTTTGGGCAGTCGTATCAGAACGAATAAAGCAAAAATTTCTCGGGATCAATCAAAATTTTACATGAAATCCAAATTTATATTTTCGAAACGCTTTGCTAGATTTTATATTCATTTAAAATCCCTATTTCTTTGCAGAAGAGTTTTTTCATCTTGAGACTTTCTCAAAATAAAATTTTTCTTGAAGCTTTTTACAACATTTTGATGTCGTTATGTTTAATTCTAAGCTGATTTAAAAATACTTATATGTGTATCTTTTGATTCACAAAGAGAGCATCGATTATGTGTTCTATTTACCTGAACGGAGTGGATGTCGCAGAAGTGCAGCAACTGAAAATGTAGATTGAACATGTGAACATTAGATAAAATTACATCGGAGCAGAGGACCTTACAAGAGTACAAAGAGCAAAAAAGATGTTTGAAGTATGCAATAGAACAAGATCAAACACCTATTTGAGCAATTCTATACCCACAAAAAGAGTAGATTATTCTGCGTGAAAAGGCAGTCATTTCAAAAGAATTTCAAGATTGTAGCACGTAAACTTATCTTTTTTCAGTATCATATCGTAATTTGAATCAGATGCATTTTTCCGGAATAATGTTTTGTTTGCCAAAATTTGAAACGCCTCAAAATGTAATGTTTGTAAACAATGTTCTTTTGCCAGTCACATTTTGATAAGGAAATCAGTCTATGCAAAAATATAGAAAGTTACCTTTTCATAATTTTTATTTTGTTCCGAAAAACAATGATCATATAATAACACACTTGGAAAGTCATAAAACTGAAAAAATTAAATGTGTTTACATAATTAACCGCGGCAGAGAGCATTAAACGTTGCTTTTCGTTCATCACGTAGTGGCGTTGCCACCTCAAAGTCCCTTACTGCTAATTCGAGGGAAAGCGATTGAGCGTATTGACATCACCTGCAGCCCGCAGCTGATCTTAAATCAACAGCATCTTGCACAGTGTCGGGTAAAACAATGCCGGATGTTTCAGGAAGAAACAAGACCAGTCCAGCCGCAAACACGCCCAGAGCGCCCAGCGCGTAGAACGGAATGTCCAAATTTACCAGTTCTCCTGCAAAAACAAATAGGAACTAAAGCTATTTAAACCAATTCAAGTGCACTTGACGCTAAACGCTTGTTCGAAAACCACAATTTTCGCAGAAACATCAACCCAAACAACGAATACCATTCCGTGACCACCACTTTCTTAAAAAATGTTTATTGTTTATGATGCAGAAAGACAAAGAGAGAAAACGGAGCACCTGTAAACACCAGGAAAGGGACTGTAGCTGCTCCAAACCTCGCTGACATGGACGAAACCCCAACACTTGTGCTCCGCAAAAGAGTGGGAAACATCTCTCCGGTGTAAACAGAAGTAGTCGTCAAACAAATGCTGGTGAAGAACTTTCCAGACATGGAGCAGACAGTTCCAGCAATTTCGTTTACTGAAAATTCGATGGAGAGTTTTCTTCAAAAGGTTGCAAGTTGTTTGCACTTGATACATCATCGTATGCAGTTTGTGGTAATGTTTCGTATTTGCTAATTTCTCCTTGCCGTCTGCGCTGTGTTGAATGATTTTACAGTGATGCCCGCGTGGCGAGAATGTGAGTGAATTGTAATTTTGATGCAAACTATGCAGCAGTAAACTTTGTTGCTGGTATCAAGTGTTCCCTCTAAGAAAATTTTACACTGAACAAAGATGTTTGTTTTAGTGGAAATGAATATCTTAAAGCTGAGTTAACATAGTTCCAAATGAATTACGAACTTTGTAAATTATTAGAATAAGTATAAAATCTTTAAGGCGGCAGTGACCCAGTGGTAAAGTGTCCACCTCCCAGTTGGAAGGTTGGGTGTTCGATCCATGGCCACTGAGGAAATTGCCGTAGCGCTCCTTGGGCAAAAGCGTTCACTTCAATCGCCCTGGCAGGAGACAAATTTCAGGCTTCAGCCTGCCGTTAACTGCCGTCACCAAAACGAAATTAAAAAATTTAAGAAATATATATAACCTAATGAAAAAGCGAACAAAGCACACACTTAACTCAAACAGATTCTGAAGGGCAATGCGATATGCTCAGAATCGTTCTGCTTCTGCGTCAAAAAACGATTTTTTGCTTTTAAAAAGCATGAAAGCGTCCTTCGTCAAGAGGCAACGGCGTTTGCAATTAAATCTTAACTTATGTGGTTTCAGGCCCGTGACTAGCTTGGGACATCCGGTGGGGAAAAGTGTTTTCTGAGACGGCCCAAATTTTTAAACTGTGTCCAACACATTTTCCAGGGGCGGCGAAAAGTTTTGCAAGGGGTTTTATCTCCCCTTGCACAATTTATGGGCCTGTGTGGTTCACGGCGGAAGTGTCTGTGGTGTCGATGAAACAAAGCAAATCCAACCTCTTACAAGTGATCAAAGCATGAACGCATTTCTGCATGCTTCGGCCGACAAGTTCAAGTTGCAATTTAAACAATATTTGTTTCACTCACCACTCTTTAAGACCGGTGTGCCAAGACAAAGCATCCCGCTGAGCAAATAGCAGACGACGCACGTATGTCGCCGGCCAAGTTTGGCCAACATGAGTCCCATGCACGAGGCCGATGCCATGTCAACTAAAGCCGCCACGGCGCAGTTGATATAAATGTTTCCCCCCAGGTTTGACGAGTTAAGATTTAAGGTGTAATAAGAGAGGTAAGCCAAAGACCTACAAAATGCAAAAAAAGTGTTTACTGCAATCAGAATGCGCAACACTCGGCATATGACGAAATTTACTACTAATTTGAAACAATGATAAACAGTACCCGGGATGATTGACATAACAAACATTTTTGGGACAACAAACAGTTTATCCAAAACCACAATGCAAGGATGTTTTCCTGCTGTTGTTATTTATTTGCAATAAAAGCTTTTCATGTGACATTTTGCTACTAAATAGAAAACGTTTTATGAAATCTCAAAAACACTCCGCCATTTTCTTGTCTTTATTGCTTTCAGTTTGAAGGTTGATTGCTGATCACTCTCATCAAGTTCAGGAAAATACTTGTTGTGGTAACAAAAAACTTCGCGCGACGAGGTTGTTTTCCTTCGGCATTATTCGCAAACAAAATTTATTCATGTTGTTTACAAAACAATGCAGCCTATTAAAGCCAAACACAACCACTTGTGCCTGAAATGTAGAAACCTATTGAAAAATGTCTAGTGAAACAAAGTCTAATTTTCTATTACAGTCAAAACTTAACAAGCCTGAAGTTCGTGTTTACATGATATTGAACAAAGCGTGATTAAGGCTAGTTTAATTCCATGTGCATATTAATTACAAAGCTGCTCACCATAAAATGCAACAAATGACAATTCGAATGCGGAGGATTGAATGCAAACAAATAAGCGACGTAGTGACTAGAATGACAGGCGGTTCACTGAGGTTTTTGTCATTTTCCTGAAAAACAAAATAGGCAAAAACATCAAAATGTTTTTCAAGAACTCGTATGCCTGAATTGACCACATATGCACAAACAAGTAACTTGCTGTTTCAGCCACATTAGCAAAAATGTAATGCGATTTTGTTCTTGGTATTGTACAGGGTCATCTAAAAGTTCTTGATATCTGTGGCACTGCATAAGAGATATCCGAAGATGTAATGTCACACAACACTGAAAAAGGGGTTAATCAATTTATGCCAGACGAAAGAAAAACTCAGAGCTGTCTGGCACGAATCACACCATAATATATTGATAGCTTTACCTTTACAAACGGAGTAGATGAGCTGATGGTTTTATCGTTTACAACTTTCTCATACAAATTAGTCTTTTGCCTAATCCACACTTCTGATTCTGGAAGCAACCTGTAATGCATCATAACAGGTGAAAAGGTTGTAAACGAATTTACTGCAGATGCAACAAAATCAGCGAGGGTTAAAAATGTGACAAGCAGCAGCAAAGAATGAGAAAAGAACTATTTGTAAGAAGGTATAGATGTAGGAGCAGGAAAATTTGGGGGTTGAGAACGATTTTTGGCCGAATTTCGCCAAACTTGCCTGAAACGTTTTCGGGCAGAATATTTACTCCCACAAAGATCATGAAGACCTTTTTTGGAATGACCTCAAAAAATGCAACGTTGGGAGCCATTTTTGATCGTATTTTCAGAGAGTTTGCCCAGATTTTCAGGGATTTTGCGACGATTTTCAGGGATTGTACCCAGATTTTTACGGAATGTACCCAGATTTTCGACAAATCAAAACGTTTGGGGATGCCCTTGTACTTCTTTCACCCCCGCCTCCTACACCACTGTAAGAAGCAACATTGACGTGGTGCAATCTTAAAAATGCGCAACAACGACTGCATGTCGTATTTTATGGAGAACCGGTTCGCAATGAGCTACGAAGAAAGCCTTGCAAGGAATTTACCTAAACATGAACACAAAAATTCGAACGACGGAGCGATGCATGGCTTTCCGCAATTCAGATTTTCAACTTCAGCTCCTTCTTCAAAAAACATTTTCTATAAATTTTTATAAAATTTTAAAAATTTACGTGCAACAATTAGACAACCTGACCCTTAACAAACACAAGCATTTTACGTTGTTTCATACTGCACAGCAACAACAGTATCACTGCTCTTGAAATGCATGAGGTTGGACAGACGCTTAGAAAACTACAAATGTTTTTGCTTTTATTCATAGTTCGTTTAAGAACAAAAAAATTTTTACAGTTGTTACGTTTGTTGGATTTGTATGGGTCAAAAACATCAAAATACTGTTCAATAAAGCTTTTCATTAACAGTCACATGACATTGTTAACATTGTTTCTCTCAAGATATTTGGCCTCTGCATATATGCCTGTTCAATAGCAAACTTTGCCTACAAACATCCCTGTCTGCAGTTCATTATTCTTCAGATAAGCGCATTTCTCTTCGTAAGTCACATACAGGTAATGATCCGGAGTTTGTCAGTCACGTTACCTCGCAGATTACTTCCAATCTCAAGTATTAAGAGGAACGATAAGAATATTTTTTAAACCCGATCAAGGGTTTGACAACCATGAAGGGTTTTCTATATAAAATATGTTAAAATTGTTAGTTCTGCTTAACGGTATGAAACGTTGTGAATTATTTCAGGAAAAACGTAATTACTTTATTTGTGCTAAATCGGTTGTCTGGCAGAGGTTGCTGACAAAATCTCTTCCAAAGAACGCATTGAGTCTCTGTCATTAGACTGAAAGCATTTTTCATCGTGTTTACGCGCTCGAATGATTTACCCTCATTTGCAACATTTACCCCACAACTGTCGACGATGCACTGTTGCTCAGGGCGATAGAATAAGTAGAATCTGATCAAAACATAGTAACGTAGGGTGAATTTGTTTTTTCGTATCTGATTACGTTAAAGGTGAACGTTTTCTTGGCAGCCACTGAAGCTATTATAATTGCTTACTAACCTCGTTATTTAGATTAATAGCATTTGCTATGAATTGCCAGAAGGAAATTTTTAATTAAGAAACAAGAACATTAATAAAAAAGCCCTATGTCCAAGGAAATGAAAGGAATATAATGGCAAGCAACACTTCAATGTATCCAATACGTTCCCAACAACAATAAGAACAAACTCGGTAGTCAAAGGACTACTCACATGTACCCCCACTCACATGTACCCCCACTCACATGTACCCCCACTCACGTGTTGCAACATTTTTTTATCCAATAAAAGTTTAATAAACGCAAAATCCCAATGGCAGAGAAATTGTAAAAAACTCACCACCAGAACACCGGTACATAACAGAGTGCCGCAATGGCCGGTGCCCGAGTTAACCATCGCCAATCATGCAAAATGTACGCAGCAAGTGGCAACAAAAGAAAACCGAATGCCACTGATAGATAGATCACCAACGCGGCTTGGTTTCTCCTCGTCTTGGGCACCTGCTCCTGCACTTGCAAATTCAATGAAGTTATGTTGATTTCAAAGCAAGTGACCAACGTCATAGTAGAGAAAAATAGAGCGAGCATTAGACAAAACTGATTAGAGAACAGGGGCGGCCGTCCCCAACCACAGTGCGAGAAGTATCGGAATTATGCAAATTAGACACTTACCTAGCACTACGCAAACGAAGTGGAAAATGACATGCACAAATCCTGCTGCAAAGTGGATCACAGCATATGCAACGTAGCTTGTAACAAAAGAAGTTGCGAATACGCTGCCGGAAAGAAGCGTGAAAGAAAGACACACCACACGCCGTCTTCCGAATCTGTTTGAAAAGTACAGTTGCAAGGAGTTGAAGCTGTTTTCCGATGCACATATCAGCAAGTGCTTTTAAGAAAATAAATCGGTTACCCTGAGCCACAAAGGAATAAAATCGGTGACGTAAAATGTCAAAGGAATAGTTTTTTTATAGATGTAGCTGAAGGTATCACGCTGCAATCAAATAGGTTTGGGATTTTTTTGTTTTTCAAAACGTAGTGGAAAAAATTGATCGTTGTTCTTCTATAATTTGTTTTTTAATTTGATTCTCTATATATCAAGGCATTAGCTAAAATTTATACGCATTCCACGGTCTACGTTGACTGGCACTGCTTCATAAGTGACGAACCGACTACATTTTTCCCCAGCTTCCCACGCCCTCGCCACGCCTGCGGCAAAGCAGGCATATTCTGCTTTAAACGTCATATGTTTTCTTACCGATCAGAAACGTATCCTCCAATAATGCTACCGCAAAGAAATCCGACCATTAATGTGCTTGTCAAAAACGGTCGTTTCCACGCGGATCCACATATCAGATTGAACTGCAGAAAATATCGCATAACACGTTTTCAAGTTACTGGTCTCCGTAAAGACGACGAAGTCCGATCAATCAGCAAATTTTTTATAGGAAATTGATTTCTTTTAACACTACCCATCCTCAGTCCTGAAATCTTATTTATATGAAAATGATTGTATATGAATAAGATTTCAGGACTGAGGATGCGTAGAGTAAACGTGAAATCGATTTCCTAATTTTGCTAAATGGTCTATGGAGACTAGCTACTGGAACACAGATACCGTATGTGCAAATTTGAATCACTGTAAAGTCATAACAACAGTGGCCAATTTTCTGATTCCTCCAAAGCTTGCAGCAAACCTAGAGCTTTCATTTGCATAAAATGTTTGTGAAAAATTATTAAGCTTACAGTAATTTATCATCAACAATTGCAGCATTTTTCTGAAAGATGTAGGTTAAACAGCCCAGTAAAAAATGTTTCAGTTTTTGCTTTGAGGTATTTTGAAGTCTTGGTAGCAGAAAGAGCTTTGTAAATTGTGGGTTTTACGAAAAGTGTTTGCATTATGTTTTCAAACTTTTTGGAACTGTTGAACTTCAATGTTGGTCAGCTCTGGAAGCGCCAACATGAACTTATTTTTACAAAAGATAACGATTTTAGAATTTAGTGAAAAACTTTTTTATAGCTCTAACGCAATTATCACAAAATTGTTTTATTGTCAAGTTTTCAGCTCATCGCCAAGGGACCGAAACAAAACTGAATGATCACTCAGCATGATCACACTTCTCCCTGCGAGATGATATATGATATGAGTTGTGTTACACATTGATCCCAGAATATAGAACAATCAGTCCTCAAGAATCTTATGCTCCAAAATAAAGCGTGTTGTGAAACACCGCAGCGCACAAATCAGTTGAAATGCCTGCAACTGAGCAGGGTTGCGCTTGAGAACTACGCGGTTTGAGCCTCCTCCATCCGAACTCATTCTTCCAGCACATTTATTCGATAATGTGTTTGTCGCAGACTAGATGTGTGTCAAAGCCTGGAAGATTTGTAATTCTTTACTGTAAATTTTGGTATCGAAAATTAATTGTTTTTTAAGCAATAGCTGGTGCTTTCTGTTAGTGTTTTGGGTTCAACACTCAAAAGACAGAACTTATGTGTGCGCTTTTCCGGAATTTGCACGTGATCATGTGGTCGAATGACCATGGACGTCCGAAGGAGGTGACAGGATACTTGTAAAGCATTCCTTTGGCCCCCAATGGAAGGATTCTTTATTGGCCCACTTGGAAAAGTCCTTCTGGCCCCCATGACAACGACCCTGGCGGCAAGGGTTTCATCTCAGTCGACGGAGAAAATACCATACGCGAGGTTAATGTGCTTATGAGAGTTTAGAAACGGCTTGCCCTTTTCCATATTTTCTGATTTTCAAAGTGGTTCTAAATACTAATGAAGACATTTTAACTGGTACAAGACAAACAAAATAAAGAGGGCAGAACGAACATCTGCTTCACTGAAATCGCACATGAATATGTTTTCAATTTATGATTGCAAAAGAAAGTCATAGAAGTTTACCTCAACGGTTATACTTTTCCCCCCATTCAAGTCATGCGTACATCCATTCGAACAATTCTCTGCAATGACAGAATCGTTTAACTTGTTTCTTGTAAATCTGCAAAAACATAAACCTTAATAAAACCACCTGTGTGGCAGAACAACTACGAGATGGGATAATCACTTAGATAAAATTGCAGTAGAAAACCCATGTTTTTCTAACCATCAATTTTCATAAAGTTAACCTGTCAGTATCACCGCTTTTGCGCTTTAGTAGTGTTTTGCCTGAATGCTGATCTTAGTATTGCTGGTTCATTACTTGTTTTTGTTAAATCCCTACTGTTGTAACTTTTTAATGTTTTGGTAAATTGGTTAAATTCAGGGGTTAGTTTTACCTTTTGAGTAAAGTTCAGGAATTAGTCCAGCTTATGAATACCGATAGGTATCATTTATTCACGGGAAGAAACAGGTTTTGCTGCAATGCCGATGATTTGATATTTAAAATTTCCAAGACTGACTCTTTAAAAACATGTAAACCTAATAGACGCGTTCTTTGAAAATTCTAAATTCATGGGTATTACCTTTCTTAAATAAACACAACTCCTTTGCACCAACAAAATTAAAGAACGCGAAGTATTAAATCTCAGCTAGTGCTTTCGATACCTCATTACTGAAGTAATGAGATAGAGAAATTTCTGTCATTGACAATACTGAATTTGTGGCAGACGACATTTTAACAGCCCTTTACTTTTAGTACTTGCTTCTAACCATTATGCCAACCTTAATGACAACCACAATGCCCAGTTAGTAGTACACAAACAGGACCTTTTTGAATTAGTCACGTGACTGAATGGGCCAATCGGATTGTGTTAGAAAATATTACTCTACTGTGTTTGTATACGTTTTGGAAATTCGTCTCCGAGCCAGCGTGGACCTGATAATAATGATGACGGCTATAAGTTGTTGGCAGGATTGTCCATGGAAATGGGATTCCATGGAATGGAATAGGACAGTTGTCCTAAGACTTGTCCTGTGACCCATCGTTGATCATTTTAAGTCAAATAACAGAAACGTTCTGAAACTGAAGACTATGATTATATGCTCAGCACA
>JGI24158J21664_10007939_pt1 | contig 14099 bp, 8 predicted proteins | sample Ectturendosymbi3_FD_21664 | JGI IMG/M metagenome (IMG submission 21664) | reverse complement strand
ATTTTACTGAGGACATGAACTTTGAGACCAGACAACGCTGTGGAACCTGTCCACCACCAAAACAGAACAAAACGAGGTTCACGTGCCAATTGCCAACGAGGGGGACCCCTTGTCTGTACTGATCATTTTCAAGTTTTCTGCAAAGATTACTTACACCCCTGGAATACTAACCCTGGGGGATTTCCACCCGGACAGGAGTAGTAGCCACGTGGTTCCTAGGTGAAAACCACCCGACATTATGGTTGATCATGAGTTTGGAGTGAAAATCACCCGACATTATGGTTAGTGTGCGTTTGTGGTGAAAATCACGCGACGTTATGGTTAGAGTGAGTTTCTTGTTTCCCTGTTGATGCCATGACAATGTAAAAATTGACAAAATCCCCCAATTTATAGCTTTCATGATTGAATTTGGAAGGGGCTTGGTGCATTGTTTGGGGGGGCTTAGCCCACCAAACCCCCTGCGGCCACGGGCTGCCCGTATGTGAAACATGAAAGTCAATAGCAGTGCCGCAATCAATCTGATTGCCCAACAACTGTCGTAAAGCATTTGCCCATTTTGGGCAAGTTTACCTTATGTGCCTGATTTTCGTAAAAAATTTGCCCCTTTTGGGTAAGGTTAATTAATGTGGCTGAAAATTGCAACGAAAATAGATAAATTTAATGTCTCTGCTTCTATTATCAGACCGCATGTTATTCAAGATAGAACAAATTCGCTCAGTGGGAGTTGGTGTACCAAGTGCAGGACCAGTGGCGTGGCAAGGGAGGAGCCCTGTGGTCTCCGGACCCAGGGCGGAACCTTCTGAGGGGCGGCAGCTTTTTGATTGAAAATTAATTTTTGAAAGTAGTTCCAACTCTTCTCTATTATTTCTATAGTAAATTCTCTATTATTTCTATAGTCATTTTTGAAAGTTCCAACTCTTCAGTTTTTATTTTTTGAAGCCCTAGACTGATGAGCTACCCTTAATAAATGGGAAATGCGGCTGTGGACTGAACAAATTGTTTACTCAAAAGTATCGGTCAAATCCAGTTTGTTAAAGTGCCCCAATGTTTCTTTTGAAACCAGGGCTTTTTTAACATACTTGGGGGCAATTTTCCTCCAATCCTCACCAGTCACTGCACCCAAGTCAAAAACCCTTTGAACAAAGCAAAGATGACATTCGACCGCAGACTAGCAAATGTCACTGATCCGGTAGTTCGAGGTTTTATTGCTCCTCCACTCAAAATCTAATACGAAAGGCTCTGCATGAAATCACGGTAAATAGTCAAAGCTAGCTCAATATTTTTTCTCCTGTCGTTCGATCCTTAGCAACACTCCAACGGCACATCATTACATCACCAGACAACTAGGCATTAGCAACAAATATTTCTTGGCAGGCGTCATGCTATTTTTTTAATGTTCGGTGGGATATTTTCAATAAGTGCCACAAGCTGTAGCCTGGTCATTAGGTGGGCTTATCAACATTAAATTTTGGCGGTTGAAATGAAGAACCCGGAAAAGTTACTGCTATTTTTCTGTATAACGCAATACGTTAGAAATCCTTTGTACCACCGGTTTCATCGAAGATCTGGATTACCCCGGCTTACTGCACTTGGAAGTGGTGTTATCCGGTAACTTTTCGGCTAGCCAAACCAATTTTTCGCCCTCTGGCCTTGCAGACTTCTTGTACCGACGTGTGACGTATAGCCAACAATACTGCAAGTTTTTCTTGTATGAAAATTGATTAAGTTTTGAAGGAAACACCTCTGGATTCAAGTCTACGCATGGTAAACGAAATGTTAGATAAATTTCCCAGATCCGTAAGTACGAAGTTTAGGATGACCATACGTCCCGTTTTGCGCTTTATGTCTGGGTCATTTGCTCACTACTCTGCNTCGGAAAATGAGATAGCTGCAGGTAACATGAGTTTCACCAACGTGCGATTCAAGGGTGTCGCGAAAAAAGGACAGCCTGCCCTANATGTTTCATGACCTGAATTGCCGGTTTCAAGTTACACCTGATTAATTACTGCCGTCTGAAACTAATATGCTACGGGCCCCGCNCTGCCTTCATCCGGCACTGGCTCCCAGTCTACAAGGCTGATGTTAATCCATCAACCAGATCAAACTACATAAAACACGGAATTGTAGGAAAACCTGTTTATTAACTGTTATACTTTTGACACTACAGAAGGGAACTATACGCAATCCGAATAATAAAGTCATTTCGGTTCGTAACTAGGAGAAACTGCGAGTGTCACTGCACTTTCGTTTCAAATTGCACTTAGATCTTCATACAACTATCAGTTTCAACGTTTGTAACTGATGATATGTATTGGTGAAAAGGCCGAAATGTATTCGAGTCTTCTTTTCTTCATAGGGTTTGAAGACGGCAGCAATTTTTTAAAATAGCAAATCGATGTCACGTAACACTTCACATCTTAAGTCCCACCTGGAACCATGGGCGTCGGAAGGATTTTTCCAGGTGGAGAGCGAAAGCGGTGAATTTGATTTTGCGCACTCTAAATTAAGACAACCTTTTGCTAAAAACTGAATAGGAAAATGTCAAAATTTAAAATCCAGAGGGGGCCTTCGCCTCCCTTCCGAGCCCGAGGCCCATGCCTGNAATAGCAGTGACTTTNGCAAGTTAAAATATGGTTGGTGATTCGATTGTGGGGATAATACGGCACACTTATGTTTGTAACGAATCAGCATGTAGCAATACATGGAATTGCGATTTATTTATTTACACGCCAAAGTGTGCAGGCAAAACTGCAATTTCTATGAACGAAATCAGCAAGAGTTACTTTTAAATATGCCCTCCTGAAGCTTAAGAACGCGGCAACTACAGGAAGTACAACAACCGCCAAAAAAGTAACCGACGTCCAAGCATTTCGTTGAAAGTTCCGTATTACATACAAGTATGGCTGTTCACGTATGGGTAAAACCAGAACAGCTTTGTAAATCAGTCTCTCACTGGACTAATGCTGTAAGATCTCTCCCGATTTCGATCAGGGCTTTTTGACGTGCTTCGCGATTTGTCCCTTCCTGGAGATTTGGAATTGGAGTGGCGAGAGCGATCTTTAGAACGAGAACGACGCGAACGATCTCTGGATCGAGACCGGGACCTCACTGGGCTTCTCGACCGTGACCTGCTCCGTGAACCTCGATCCTCAGACAACTTTATTTTACGGCCATTTAGTTCAGTGTTATCCAGCTTTTCAATTGCATTCTTCATATCGTCGTACGTTGCAAAGTCTACACAGCCTTCATTTCGAACCTTTTGATTGGCTTCAGCATATGTAACTTCTCCAGCCTGTCGTAAATAATCTTTTAAATCTTGCCAGGAGACTCTCGATGAAAGGTTTTTGATCATGACGCGGTATCTAGTGCGCGATGGTGGCGCGTATCTGCTCGAGTATGATCTTCCACCGCCACCACCACCATAGCCACGGTCATCTCTTCCTCCATACCTTCCACCACCATAATCGCCGCCACCACGGTCTCTTCCACCATAACCACCACCATATCCACCGCCGTAGCTGCGCCCTCCATAACCTCCACCACCCCCACGACCTCGAGGTGTGCCCTTGGCATGTTCTACAGTCACACGCCCACCACAGAGCGTTTGGTTATTCATTTCATAAACAGCATCATCTGCATCGCGGTTGTCATCAAACTCAACGAAGCCATAGCCTTGCTTCAGGTTGATTTCAAGGATTTTTCCGAATCCGTCAAAAAATCTTTCAACATCATTTTCTGTTACGCGATTACTTATTCCTCCAATAAAAACTCTGCATCCAGACATCTTGGCACTGCATTACAGATAACAGAATTAGAAAAAAATTATTAGCAACCAGCTGCATGCATTTGAAAAACCTGAAGCATTGGTTAAGGGAGAAAAGCTATTTCACTACACCATGACAACTTACCTTAAGGGAGCACGANGTTTTCGTTTTANAACAAAACATGCAAAACACACAAGCTAGATTTATCAATCTACCAAGAGCGGCAAACACTACAGAAAACATGTGAGGTAACTGACCCAGAAAAGATAGTATCCAACACACTACTATTGACCTTACCCTTACATCATTTAGTACCATAACAGACAGAACCACGGAACTACGGAAAACGGAATGAGGAGAACAGGTTAGCCATTGATACAAGGATCTTTACGGGGAATGAGTTCCCACGACTGCTGAGCTTTTTTGTTTGGGGAATCGGTGGTCATATTTTGATGGAAGGCGGAGCGATACAAGCCAAGGAAAGAATGGAACGGATAGGATACCAGTAAGGAAATATGGAAAAATGACACCAACTTTGCCTACAACATAATGTGACACTTGGTAACAAATGCTTACAATTTTTACGTTCAACATAAAAATGTTATACAAACTTTATACATAACAGCCACTCGTATGATGAAAATGGCAATATAAAACTGTTTTAAGCAAATTGTGAAACATTAATTAAAGATTAAGGCTAACACTGGCATGAAATCCGTATGTTCTGCATCACAAATGCGTATTATACAAAGCTCTTTATTTCATAGTCTAAGCCCACAATATATATACTAACCCTGTTAGTGTTTGTTTAACCAAATGTACATTCAGTCATTATTTTTAATCTTGTGTAACTGCACACAAATTACCACTAAATCACAAATAGGAATGCACTGGTAAGCAAATACATATCAGCCAGATTGCAATGTACATTATGTACAGTGACATATTGATTTAAAAATGCATAGTGTTAATTCAACATATTGCTCATCATATAAACAAGACTATTTTCGTATGTAAGCAAAGGAGTTACAGTAATGCCAGATCATTAATATTCAAATTCCTCATGGCTCTATGAAGCATTTTGTGGCAATTTTTCAATGTTGATGAATTTATGCTAGCGCCTGTAAGTGCACTTTGTGCAATGCCTCTGTATTAAGAGAGACAACAGCTAAACTCTTAAAACACTTGAGCCGGCCTACGATATATTCGTACTTCGATTTCGGCCTAAAAAACAGCAGTTTTTAGTTGCCTTACCAACGCCCTAGCTTCTATGCCGATTGCACTAGAGAGCTGTTCAAGGACTCAAACGGATCGGCCAATCTAGTAGATTGCACACGAAACAAAATTTTTTAGTTGGGGGGTGCGGATTTTATGTGACTGACGTCATAAGTGAAGTAGTTTTGGGGTCATTTTGGCTCATGTTTCCTGGCCTAGGGCCCAACCGCCAGGCCAAAGTGTTTCGCTGAAGTTTTCAGTGGAAACTAGGCTCGAGTCTGAGTCTTTTGAGCCTTTGATCGACTTCTAGCATTTCTGGTTCAAAAGTTGTGATCTAAAATAAACAAATTAATTAATCATCTAATTAGTCAAATATTTTTACTAACTAACATCAGAAATTTTGAACGCGAAACCCCAGCAGGTCATCCAAGGTATTAAAGGACTCGGATTGTAGCCTAGTTTCCAGTAAAAACTTCAGCGAGATACTACCACCTAACGCTTGGCGCCCAGGGCCAGGTAAAGTGGGCCAAGGTGGCCTTAAAATCCTCCACTTATGACGTCACTCACAAAAAACCCACTCCCCCAAAGCAAAAATTTTTTATCGAGTGCAGACTAAAAGACCCCATGCAAAGCCACATGCGTTTAGGTGTTTGTTTTTGCGAAAATCCCCGAAAGCAGCCGGGCGCCATAGTGTTAATGGGTTAATCAGCAAATAGTAATGATCTTGCTGATTAATTGCTGGTTTTTGGCTAATTAGTCAGCTTTTGGCTGTTCTGTTGGAAACATGTTAACTTCAAAAGAGCAACATGATCGTCAAATTTTTTTCTTTTTTTCCCATTGTTTCTTGTAGAGTAGTTTATATTAAAGGAAGATACTTAATTTAGATCAGTGGTTCTCAACCTTTTCACTGAAGGGAGCCAAATCCGCACAACTTTGTCAGAGAGCAACACTAAAGAAATTTTAATACATGTCTATTGACACCTTCTGTCCTGAAGCAGAAAGGAGTAGGTTAAACAAAATATTAGAGATTTTATTGAAGACTGCACAGATGGTGCTCAGGTGTGGCGTGGGGCCAAATAAACATCCAGCAATTCCAGTATCACGTTTTTTTCTCCATTATGCCACTTTATTTTGCCAGTTCCATGTTGATGGGAATTTTAATGTGATTCGTCATGCTTGATGTTAATGACCACTACCAAAAATACGAATCATATCCTGTTTTTTTAGTATCCGTTTTATATATGTCATAACATAAAAATCAGAACAATTTTTTGTGGTTTCTAAGCAACAACATGTTCCATTAACAGAACAATGGTTCAATGTGGGTTCACAGCTGCAGGATAACAGTAATTGCCATTTCTTATTCTTTCTTTTCTGTTGCTTCAGTTACACAACTGTTTAATTGCGACACTACTGCAATTTTGCATTGTTGCTCTGATGGGTATGAACCAACAGGCCTGTGACAAGGTTTTACAGTTTGAGGGGACAAAATATATTTTTAGGGGGAAAATTTGTTTTTGTTAAAAATTAACAACTTAAAAGCCAGACTAAATCAAGGGTTTTGTGCAAAAACAGGCTGTTTGCACGTAGCTTTGCGTGGGCATAATTACAGCGCCATGAGCTTAAGAGAGCTGTTCAAACGCTCAGGACTCAGCAAGTCTTGCAGTTTGGATGAAAAAAAATTATTGGTTTTGGGTTTCAGATTTTGTTGAGTGACGTCATAAGTGGAGTACTTTAGCCCACTTCATCTTGCCCAAACCACCAGGTGGTAGTTTTCGCTGAAGTTTTTTGGAAACTAGACTAAATTCCAAGTCTTTTGATATTTTGGATGACCTGCTGGGGTTTCAGGTCATAAAGTTATGATCTAAAGCAAACAAATTAATTGATTAATCCCATAATTAGATAATTTGTTGATTTTAGATCATACCTTGAACCAGAAACCCACAAAGTCAATAAATCTTATTCTAGCCTAGTTTCCAATGAAAACTGCAGCGAAATACTTGTCTAGCAGTTGGGCCCTAGGCCAGGTAACATCAGCCAAAATGGCTTAAAACCTACCTCACTTCTGAGGTCACAAAAAAAACAAAACCAAATAAATTATATTTCATTGCTGACTAGAAGACTTGCCAAATCTTTGGAGGGTTTGAACAACTCTCTAGCTATGCTGTTGGTAAGGCAAANAAAAATGNCTGATTTTAGGCCAATTTCCAAGTATGAATATATCGTACCCTGGCAGCCAACATGTTAATAACAAACTGTAACATGACAAAGTCCAACATGAATGTTCCGTAGTACAATTTATTTTTGCTTTTTATGCAATGTGCAGTAGTGTTGCGAGTTGGCATACCAATTAAACAGATTAATACCAAGCATTTGCAAAAGTTGTTAATTTTGTTGAATGAGTAGACGTACATCCATATTGATATAAAAGAAAATTTTCTGAGCACAAGGAAATTTGAGTGGGCACTGCCCAGAATGCCGCCCACCATGGCTACGGGCATTTGCACCAATTTTCCAGTGGAAAGGCAATGAGGTTGTTTACACTGGTTCCGATCATGCCTATGTAGAAGGGTAAAACGTTATACACAACGAATGAAAAAAATTATGTAATTAAATCCTTTGTTTGTATTAGCAAAATCAGGGAATGGGAGGTGCAGAATTACCTACCAGATTTGCTAGTCAATATAGACCACAGTTAAAATGTGATACTGGCCCTTATGTTTGAATATTGATAAAAAATGCGACTATATGAGACCGCATGTTATGGCTGAATGTAGCCTGATGTAGGATCTACCTCCTTTTTTTAGTTGAATTGCTGTAAATATCCATAGTGTCCTTCTTTAGGCTTCGTGGGAATTAAGACACAATTAATACACAAAACCTGGATTACATCACTATGTGTAAGCAGAAAAGCAAGAACAACGTCAATTATGCAGCAAAAATCCTTTACAACATGCTACGATTGTGATGTTAGGCAGCATGAAAATTGCTTTAGCTTATCACAAACAGAATCTTATATTTTTACGTTTGTTTAGCCCTTGTGCTTGTTCTCATTGGATACAATTATGTTTATAAACTTGCTGACTATGATTTCAGTGAAGCATTTACACTGCAAAGGATTCTTGTAAGGATATTGATTCTGATACCGGTTTAGACCACTGTTCCAAAAATGGAACAAAAACTTTCACCTCAAATCAAGCTGTATTCTTTTTTGGACAAATTTCCAGCCTAGTGCCCAATAACTTTCCTGACATAGTATGCAGTAACTTTCCTAATGTCACCAAAGTAAAGTGAGCTGATACGTGAAACCAGAGCTGAATTCATGGCAATCATTTACATAATTTGAACTCATAGTAATTACACAACTATGGCAAATCCTTACACTGGTGGTACTGATGCTGCTGACCAGCCCTCTAATTGTGGGCTGCTTGGCACTTTATTGTGGGCCGTGTGGCATGAAAGAATTGCAGTTATGTGGGCTACAACGTAGGCTAGCTGTAACAGCTACACAACATTGATTGTTCGATGTTAACTAAGCATTATTTTTGACATCGTACAATTTAAGATATTAACATACCAATGTTATATAACACACAACTGAATGGCAGTGTCTAAACAACCATGTGGAGTTTTCACTATCGAAGGACTATTATTTTAGACGATTTGATGTCACACCAAAACATCGCATACAGTTTAGTCCTGCCGGTGGTGAATGTTTCAGGGCTCACACAGATTTTCAAAAATCATTTTCCATGCTTTTTGATACAAAATATAACTTAACTACCATTACTTATCTTCATTTTTCCAAAATTTGCTTCATTGAACTCAATGTAAAAAATATCAGCAGTAAAGAACAAAATTTGAATAAACAAATGGCTGAATTTAGAATTGCCATGCCTTTTCAATACTTATGCACATTTTGGCCAAATTCCGATTTCACAATTCAATACTTTTTCAACATCAGTACTGTGTGGTAACCCTGCTGTTTAGTCTTTTTATTGCAAAAGCCGAATGTGGTCTTTTAGTCCCTCAGAAGCAATAAATAAATATGGTTGTTTAGAGACTACTTGTTGCAACCTCTTGGTTGGCGTTGCGCTGAATGTGCGGTTCACCACGAACGGAATGTGCGCCAAGAACAACACCACTTATGTGGCACGAACAAGCAATAATAGAGTGATCATGGCATGTGAACTCTATTGTTGCTTGCTGCCACAGTGCGAAGCTCTGCGCACATGCCGCTCGGGATTTCCTATCGCAACTTACCCAACTGAGAACAGCATAAGTTTGCAATTGGGCCATTGAAAATAAGCATGGCCCTTAACACTTCCGCCGCCAGGTGGATTTGGGTAAAAATTACCCAAAAGGATTTTTACTCAATTTTTGGCAACGAACGTGCTAATTACGGCTGAAAGGATGGTTTGGGCCATCGTAATTAAGTTCACAGATCACTGTTTTATGGAATGACAAAAATATGCAGGACCACCAAACTAGGAACTACTCTGAATTTCGGCTGTTTTTCATCATGAACCCAAAATTTGATCTGTGAAGGTTTGTATTTTGTATATTTTTTATGCAACTTCACAAAACATTCAGAAAATGGGTGTTGTGAAATGTGTAAGTCCGATCATTCCTATTCTCACCACCTCCAAGCACCTCTAGGCGAAAAAAGAAAATGCTACCACAGCAAAAGCTTAAGCGATCACTTAACACTTTGGCGTCCGGCCGGTTTAGGAATTTTTGCGAAAAACAACCGGATTGCATGCGGCTTTATGCACGCGTAACTTGGGCACCAAAAGTGGTAGAGAGCTGTCCAAAGGCTCAATAGACATTGAAAGTCTTCTGGTCTGCACTCAAAAAATTTTTTTTGGTTGGGGGGTGCAGAGTTTTGAGTGACGTCATAAATGAAGGACTTTTAGGCCACCTTGGCCCATTTCCCCTGGCCATGGGCCAAGACGGTAGTGTTTCAATGAAATCTTCATTGGAAACTAGGCTACAATGCAAGTCTTTTGATACTTTGGATGACCTACTGGGGTTTGGGTGCAAAAGTTAAGATATAATAAAAATATTNGACTAATTAGCTAATTAATTTATGTTTATTTTAGATCTAACTTTTGATCCAGAAATGCTAGAAAGTCAAAGGCTCAAAAGAATCAAACTTGAGCCTAGTGTCCAATAAAAACTTCAGCAAAATACTTTGGCCTTTTTGGCTCAGGTTACCTGGCCTAGGGCCCAACCGCAAGAGGCAAGTATTTTGCTCAAGTTTTTATTGGAAACTAGGTTAGAATCCAAGTCTTTTGAGCCTTATTTCGACTTTCTAGTGTTTCTGGTTCAAAAGTTATGCCTAAAAACAACAAATTAAATAATTATTCATTTAGTAGATTAATCATTAGGAGTGACATACTTCCATCTAGTGATTTGGGCCCAGGGCCCTGTAGCTTGAGCCAAATTGGCCTAAAATCTAACCCAATTATGACTCCACTAAAAAAAACAAAACCCAACTTTTTTTTTCAGTGCAGACTTGAAGACTTGCCAAGTCTTTTCAGGGTTTAAACAGCTCTTTACCACAATTGCCTGGCGAATTTATGCAGTTGCTACAACATGCTAGAAAAAAACGTGATTTACCAAAACTACCAGCAGCGAAAGTGTTGATATCAATGTGTGCACAATGAATTAGTCATCAACTCTAGCATCAATCCCATCTGTGTTCATTCAGGTACTATGAAATAAGGAATTCTGTTTTCTTAATTTTTAATTCTCTTATACCATATCTACAGTCTTGGCAAAAAGGCAAACTTACTACAATTGTTTTTTGTCAAACAGGTATTCAGATGTTTTTTTTCATTTTTACAGAACTGTTGCAAGCATGTTTTTTTGGCATAATGCAAAATGCTTTACTGTGTTAAATCAATCTGTCAGAAAAGTGAAGAAAATCATTACCATAAAGTGTTACTTAATTCTAACACCTGGCCTGCCTTGAAACCTGGGGAAATACTAGTTCAGAAATCGACTAAAATTTGTTTTCAGCAACCACTGCTCAGTGCACCTGCACTACAAACAAACCTCCATCGTTATTTGATAAAAGTGATATCAATCATTTATCATACATGTAGAGACTTTCCAAAATTAATCAATTGATATTGAATTGAAAAGTCCAAATGTTAAAACAATAACTCACACTTTTTTAACTACAGTTGGCAGTAAGAAAAAAAATTGCATGAATAGGATGTAAGAATTCCAATGCTTTTGGCACTAGTATCAACTCAAATTTTTCAAATCAATGGACAGGTTTAGAAATCAAATCCAACCAAGGACCGGAAAAACTAAAAGTAAGAAAATGATCACCTGACTGTTTGTGTACTGTAACAAATGTTTCATCCTACCCTTGTTTAATGGAATGGTTTGTGCAGGCAGCACTTACTTAAATACTACAGTAGCGTAGGTAAAGTTGAGTTGAATTCATAAAACACGAAATACAGCCCTTTTTTTCGACATCAGGCCAGTCAAAACATTATTTTTCACAGTACTGCAGCCTGCTTGAAAGGATAAAGATTATCTCAACATTTTCTTTAATTGTTCTATACAGTAGGCTACGCCCTATAACATAAAAAGTAGGACTAGTAGGTCAGGTGACTACAGCACGGAGGTAGGCGTTGGATTGTGATTGTTGGAATTCTTGAATCCTGCAGACATATCACAACTCACCACCGAGTAAGCGAATAAAAGTTCAATTGACTCAAAAGAGAAAAATAAGTATATGAAGAACAGAAATGCAAGATTGTAAGCGTTACCTACCTGTGATTTACGGCACGTTTGTTTGCAATCCACGAAGAATCTTTTCTTGTCGAAACGACGTCCACCCTGATCCCAAAATGGCGACTACCGGAAATGACGCAAGGCTGATTGGCAACATAAAACACATAAACGACGATCATGATTTTCAAAGGCAAGAAACGATGGGTGCAGATTTATACAGTAAAGTGCCGGATTCATTTTGTCGAGTCAGAGTCACAAGCCCTGCTAGTGAATGCAATCTAAATTATTTTCGAGTCAACTCGACCGAGTCATGACTTGGTCGAGTCACAAAAACTGTCGAGCAGAGATTATCACTATCCGGTTTGCCGGTTGGACGTCTGGTAGGATAGTGATCTTTCAACTGGATAAGGATATCCAAAGATCTGCCGCAGTTGTAAAAAAACTGACAAACTTGAGCACCTTGCTCTAAGTAAGACAAAAAAGCAAACCCAGGTTGCTTCAGGGTTTCATTAGCCCTGTGCACGTTGATGTTGCCATGGAAAACACATCGAATCCACGATTCCAACTGATTCACAAGTAATGACAAAAAATTAAACTTTCCCACTGAACCACAGCCTAGCATGTGCCAGCTTTGCTATTTATTTAGCCATACATACATGCATATGCAAATAAGGCAAAAAAATTGGAAAAGTAATGACGAGAAGGGTGGCTAACAAGTAGAGAAAGCAAGATCCATAATCGAGAATTAAAAACAAGACCCCTTTCAGTTTGTAAGTATTTGATTGTGATGTTCAAGATGCTTTATTATTCCTTATAGTTATAATAAGCATGATACATGATTTTCTCTCATTTTATATTCTTGTAAGCAAATGTGAGGAGTGGAAAGGGGTAGCGTTTTTATGGTCGGCCCCGGGCGACATTAACATCATTACGCCACTGCAGTAGAGCATGCGGTAGGATATTACATAACTGGTTCAAACTTCAAAGTGTAAACCTAATTTGTGCCAAAAAAGTCTATCACTCTAATAGGCCTAAACATGTTTTTCTTGGCGTCAACAGCAGAATCACAAGCAAAATTTTAAAAACTTGCTTTGGACAGAGAGAGCAAGTTTGGATGGATGAAAAATTAGTTACAATTTTGCTTTTTGAAATTCAAAATAGTGCTTTCGTTTTTTTAAATCTCTGAATTCATCACCTCTTAATTCTGAGTCTTTGGAGAACTCAATTACTTATCGTGTGAGGAGAAAAGTAGTTAGGAAAAGTGTAGGTAACGTTTCAAAAAATGGCAAAGCTATGTTAGCCGAAATACACGAAATATGTTACCAGGGCCGTCGCCAGCGGGGCCAGTGGTGCCCGACCCCCCATTTGAAATCTGTGCCCTTCCATTTCACGTTTGCCCCCCTGGTTGCTCCATACATCCAATACAGTATTTTAAAAATGTGTTTTTTTTGTTTTTGACCCCTCCATCTGGTTTTTGGACCCCCTGCTGCTAAATCCTGGCGACGGGCCTGCATGTGACGAAGGAATTTGAGTGCCTGTGCAGATACCCAGTGTTAAAATAAAAANAATGTAGTGAAACAGGTAAGTGGTAGATAGTAAAAAACTTTAAAAGTGTGTTACTTCATTGGCAAATGATACAAACGACGAAACACCTTGGCAAAAAAACTTGANNGATGGAAAGCAACCTTTCCTGTGGAGTTCCCACTTTACTGTGCTGTTTTGACCAGTGCTGCTGGGGCTGTATGCACTCGCCTACATCGACTGTGCTTGATTCAAAATAAAAAGTAATGATTCGCCTCTTCTCCACTTTCTCAAATAACATAGGTCTACTTCAATACTAGGTGGGAGACAAGAACATAGGAGCTACATCAGGGCATCACCTCCTGTGCTTACACAGAAGGATTGGTATTGTTTTGTAACGAACAAAACAATTAAAATTTTTCTGAGTCAAGACAAATTTATTGAAGCATGGCAACGGCAAACACTTTGAATATTCAATTGGTTCACCGACATTTTTCGAGTGAAAAATGCATAGACCAGGGGTTCCCAACCTGGGGTACATGTACCCCCAGGGGTACATTTGACTATCCGAAGGAGTACATTTAAGGCTAGCAGAAGATGAGAAATATATATTCACATATTATTTATTTCCAAATATTTATATATATATCACCGAGTATTATTTCCAAAAATCATTGTATGCTTATTGTTAAATATGTCTATGAATGAACATGATAATATATTTTGTCATAGGAAATCTTAGGGGTACATTTCATCTGTCAACATGCTGAAGGGGTACATGCTTATTTGTTGAAATGCTGAAGGGGTACATGCTCACCTCTCGGAATGCTGAAGGGGTACATGGTC
>JGI24158J21664_10007938_pt1 | contig 14100 bp, 9 predicted proteins | sample Ectturendosymbi3_FD_21664 | JGI IMG/M metagenome (IMG submission 21664) | reverse complement strand
ATTGCAGTATGAACGTTATTGCCGAATTGACGTTATAAGCGAATTGAAATGCATGTAAAAGATGCCATCGGGACCGAACAAAGTGTAATGTTATAGGGGAATTGACGTTGCAGACGAAGCCGTTATAAACGAATTCAACTTTATGGAAGAGATTTACAAGAGGTTTCAGGCCCCCTTCGGATTAGACTAAAAAAGTTAATTTCAGAGCAAATTGTTGATTTTCAGGGCAAATGTTTTCCGCCCCTCCAGTAAAATGCCTTCACGTAGGCCACGCCTATGATCTATGCATGCTTGGGGGATTCCACGAAACATCTTAGCTACCAGTTGCACCAGACGCCTGTCGCTGCACTACTGCCGGTGGGCAGGTAGGCCTACTGTTCCGACACAGATCAATAAAAACTTTTCGAGGCTTGTCACCCTGATCTGTTTCGTACGAAGATGAATGTCTTTTTAATTTCACCACAAACTTGCCAGATTTCACTCAACACTTTTCTCTGACCAAAGAGCGGCGTGCAACTAATTAGCAGAATAGCTAATTAATTCAGCCTGCAGCTAGCGGTCACTCACACCTCGCACTGCAAATCAGATAGTCTTGCCACTGAGGTCAGTCTCATTAACATCAGATTGTTGCCTTTTTCAACATCAGATTTTTACAATATAGTTTAACTAAACGCTTCCATTAACAATACAGTCCCATCACCACGGGGGTCTTGGGTGGGCTTAGACCCCCAAACGAAGCTCCAAGCCCCCCCAAATTGAAATATGAAACACATTACATCCGTGGAGTTTTTGTCAGATTTTAGAATGTCAAGCCCCCATACACAAACGTAAAGCACCCCTATTGACGAGTTTCTGGCGACGGTTCTGTACCAGTACCTAGCAAAGTGCGATAACCCACGTTGAATCCGAAACCGAGCGAAGTATCGTCATTAAATGGAAAAATCGGTTATATGTGTAACGTGTTATGTTATTCCCAATGCTAGGAAGAGAGCTTCTTCAGTTTGGAACGATTACCAAACACACACGAGAGTGCGAAATTGATGAAAGAAACTTTATGAAACTAACTACCTTCATTCTGAAAGGATATAAAATTGGGGAAAAACAACAGCTCAGTCAACATCAGAATTGCTGCCAAAACATCAGACATCAGAAGTGGTAACACTGATGCATATCATCCACGTACGCACATTAGGAAGGTCCCAGCTTTGTGACGTACAAACTTACACATTAATCGACACTATTGGTAGTTCAAATGCCAAGCTTGTTTCCACGCTGGCAGAGCACGGTAAAACCTAGCTCTTGTTATATATGGTAGTACAAACCACGCAGGAATGAAGAAAGGTGCTTCAATATTTCTCAAATCTCGAAAATTCATAACCGCTTGGTTTGATAACAAATGCGTTGCTGTGCCTCGTGGTACTGCCGAACAACGATCTGCAATGCACCCGGTCTCGACGTACAATGTTGGTGAAAAACTAAGAAAATGAACATCAACATTCTGATTGCTAAAGGGGGGGATTTGAGCCCTTTCAGCCCCCCCTGGCTGCGCCTTTGTCTGTTATGAATGGGTCTGTTATGAACGTGGTCTGTTTTGAATGGTCTGTTATGAGTGGTCTGTTATGAACGGGTATGTTTTGAATGCGAATTATTTTGAAGCATGGTTATGCTTTTATGAGTCACGAGTTTCAAGCTACTTACTGTAATGGGTTCAGGTCAAAAGCCCCCTCATAGTGAAGGTGGTGGTAGCAATTGCATATGTTGCAACGATTTTTACCTCAAAAATAAAAACGTAAATTATAGGAAATGATTCTGAAGTTTTCAGGACGAGTGGAAACCTTAATTAATAATGCACCTCCAGGTAGAGATGGAAGGAAGGATGAAGCCCGCTTTTAACTTCAGGTATTCCAGAGCTCGCCTATATTGATTTGCCAGAAATTGAGAATAAAACTGTGGAATGCTTGCCAAACAGCTAAAAAATCCTGCACAGAATCGGGCGTCGAAATCTAAAACTGTTTAGTCCAGTAGATGGAGTTGGGAGTCAATAAATTTTATCGAATGAGCTTTGGCCACATTGACATTACAACAATATAGTTAACCATTAGCTGTATATCCAACAAAGATTGACTGACTATCGGAAATATACAACAAAAACAATTAACCCATTAGCAACATTGACAAAAACTTCCTCATTTGCTGCAACAGAAAACTATCGTAAATGGAATAGAAACATATCGGCCTCCACACCTTTCCCTTCTGGTATGACTGCGTGTAGCATGAATATCAATACGACTCGTGTTACATCACAAAACTACTGACTCCCCCTTGTCACAAATCTGGTGACCCCTTCCCTCCTTAAGGTGTGACGTCATTTATGGACGACCCCACTCGTTTTTATTGCACTGCAGAGAACCGACTGGTTGACGATCGTGACTGAAATCAACAAGGTGGCTTTGCAATGCAAAAACTAACTCCCATTTCCTGCCCTGTAGAAGCTGTTCAAATTCTATCATTAAAGTCGCTTGAAAAGTGTAATTATGATGCGACGCGGTTTTCATAACCTCATCGCCCACCAGTTCTCCACGATTTTCTCTGCTTGCTGTTATTTTTCGGACTACACTAAATAAAATCACATCTCAGCGATTCCAGCAGCACCTACAAAAAGCACCTTTGTGTAGTGGAATCAGGCTTCACCTTTTCATTTTCACCTATTCACCAGCTTTCGCAATACCATAGGCCATTGCGAAAGCTGGGGAATAGGTGAAAATGAAAAGGTGTCCATGCAGTGCAAAAACGCCCCAATATCGACTTCGCAAGTGCGTTCACGAAGGTTAGCCAAGGGCGACGAATCGCTCACGCGTCAATCCGATAACAAGTGCAGTGTAAAGTGGTAAGTGACTGGCGTCTTTGCAACAGTTAAAAAACTGACAAAACTCACCAGTAAAAATCTTAGAAAGTTTGTTTCGGGAGGCGCATGGCTTCTTCGGCATCATTCTAGCTGCGCCACTGATTTTGCAGTTGTGAACTGCGCTGATGTGCCACTGAGTGTGTTCTACTCTCTTGTTTTAACGCGTTGCTGGATATTTTTGCAATTATTATAACGGCTCTGTTTTAGCAGAGTGTTCTATTTTGCTCCGGTCTCCTACCTTGAAGCGCTGATAATTTACGTTCATTACAGTGACAAATTGTAAAACAATATATTGTGACGTCATATTGTGACATCACCAATGACATATATCCAGTAACAATGACCACCATACGCCAGTGCTCAATACTAGAATTTGGTAGGGGGCATACAATCAAACAAGTCGCCCCGGGCGTCACCAGAACTCTGCACGCCACTGCTTCAGACGTTTCCTGTTGTGTTTTGATTTGCTGAGTGAATATGAGAACGAAAACCGTGGCAAAGGAGTGTTTCTTCTTTAGACCCTAACCGAAGTGCCGGGAGTAAGCTAGCTTTAATAATGTTGGACTGCTGAAATGTTCGCTGACACCTTCACATGGTCAAATTTACCCCTCGTTGAAAAACTTCTGACACCCTTGCAATCAGATATGCCTACTCCAAGTGAAACACTGAGAGTCTCATTAAGTCCGACGATTACATCAGGCAATATTTTCGAAAGTGATAGTCTAGGTTTTGTTAACATGTTCGATATTCGTTTTAAATCGAGGTTCGTGACACATCAAACCAAGAAATCAAAGGTGCTTTTTCCATGTCTGAGAAATACGGTGTTGTAGTTGATTTTTTTCCAGACGTAGAAATGGCTAGGCTTTTCTGACAGGCATCGACATCGATGTTCGCAATATCTTCATATCCACATTTGCCAGCATTGCTTGATTCCAGCGATGGGATTCGACCGGCTCGCAACAACATGTTCATGGAATTTCTTTAATCCCGAAAACCAGTTGTTGGCTTAAGTCACGGATTCTCAGTATTTCCCCATAAACACCTTTTGTTTAAAACTTATTTTGGCAAACCTCTCATAGACCTGTTACTAACTTTTAATAATGAAAAACAAGACTAAAATCAGGTTTGACTAAAATCTCGTTCGAAAGAGAGCGCCGTTACAAAGGCTACAGCTACAGGTTCGGCAACTCCTGCCAACCGGTTTTGTTTACTTTTCCATATATGCAGACACTACTGTAGCTGTTAGGATTTTAGCTGTATTGGTGCCTCTGGAGACTGTGATACTCAGAGAACCTGTCGTTAGTGAGTTCTGGAGTGAGAGAACCTGTTCTTAAAAAATTTGAATCCCACCACTGCTTGATTCCCACATAGGCCCATGGCCAAGGAGGACATTTCCCCCAAATTTGCTGTGCCCAGAAAATTGTGTATACTGTGTAGTTAAAACATTTAAAAAAACAAAAATCTTTCGTACTAAAATGTATTTTACCCCAACCTGCCTACGGGCTTGTTTCTACATTTTATTCCTAGATATTTTACGCCCAGTTGTGACAGTGGCTTGACAGAAAGGACATGGTTGCCAGGAGTCGATACACGAATTTTTGGTGAAACATGTTCCGAATATTTACATTCCACACTGTNATGCAAAATAAGAATAAAATATTTTACAGTGTAATTTCTACCGAGACACCAAGACAGGTAATTTAGGCAAGCCATTCGTAAGTTTAAAGAAAGCGTTTTATAGTATCCTTGTTAAGGATGTAGGCTGCGTTGAATGACTTGGATTTACGTTGGAAGATATGAATTTGACTGATATTTACGCATCATGGCGTCCTTTCATAACANACCACGTTGGTAACTGACCTGTTCATTGCAGACCAGACACGTCGCCAGACAATCTTCAGTAGGGGGCTTAACTTCTGAAAATTAGATAAAAATCGACTGATTTATAGTGTATCATACTTTAATTTGGGGGGCTTGGAGCTTTGTTCAGGCGGGATAAGCCCGCCTAGTTCCCTGTTGCAACGGGACTGTAGAAGACCCGTTCATAACAGACGCGTCATGAACGTTATCTATTATGAATGGGTCTGTTATGACAAGGAACCACGCATTATGTCTACTGCTGTACGTAAAATCGTAAATCTACAATAGTATCGCGAGTGTCGCCAAATTTGAAGTTTTATAGTAGGATTACTCAGTAGCAAGAAAAATCACGCTAAAGCAGCACACCACCTAAAATCTATCAAGTTTTTACCAAGCACTTGAACGATGGTGGATTCTCAGCGTTTCATCGACACCCTACATTTTATTATTCACTATCAGGGTCGAATTCACCAATATACTAACCCTTAGTGAACAGTAGCAGTGTACTTTTATCTCNTAGTTATATCGCCCAATTGAAGTTTTGCGCATTTTGTAAATTTCAACTGGGTGGGGACAGTCCCGTCGCCACGGGAGACTGTTGTGGGCTCTGGGTGGTGAATGCGTTAAAACGACGGTTCTGGACGGTGAACGCATTAAAACATATAGCAACTAGTTACTGAAAACGTAGGCAGTACACGCACAAAATCTCGACATGGTTGTGAAAAACTTTCTAATGATCGAAAACAGTGAAATCAGATTATTTCACAAAAATTACAATGAAAATCCTTGTTGATGCTTCAAGAAATCCCTTGGCATAGTTTCGGTTACATGGCGGATTCAGCGCGAACTTGCACAAAGCCAGGAACGGCTGCCAAATTTCCATGTGAAATAAACGACCTTCATCTCCATCATGTGTGTTTTTCTGCATTGAACGCCAGGGTTAGTGGTTTTGAGCTTGAAAAAGGTATAGATCGGTGGTTATTAACCTGGGGGACTTCAGCAAATTTCCAGGGAGGCGCGAGGTCTTAAGCGCTGTACAACATTGAAAGTTTGATCAATAAACTTACCAACAAATACATTTGCTTTTACACATTATTTATAGCCAGGGGACTTGAAACAAAAGACATGTACTTATGGGAGGCGTGGTAAAGAAAAGATTAAGAATCACTGGCATAGATCAATGTGCAACAAAGTTATAGTGTGTAGTGTAACTAAAAATCGGGTCACATGTCTTCGCCACTTCGTTCATTACATCTTGTCCCCTCAAATGTTTACACATTACCTTGGCCATCTGTGTTACGGTGCCCTTGGTCTTGACCGGCATGTGTATGGTCTGCCGATCAGCTTGAAGCACTTTAACGAAACAGACGTCTGCCAACCAGTCCAGTAAACTGACTCTGTTCTTTAAGTTGTTCTGCCTAATTGGTTGTAGGTCCAGTGAACACTTACTCCAAGAGTAGCGTCACGTGAGAGATGACGTTTTGAATAATATTGTTAGTTGAAATTTGTCTAATGAAGAGCATTTCAAATTTTCCGGTTGATAACAGGAGGTAACCAAACATTAATAAACAAATTGCAAAATCTTTCAGTTCGTTGTTTGAGGTTCCTCCCCGTTCTTCAAAATTGCGTTTAAACTTGGTTTGTCCACAAAATAATAAAACACTCTGCAGTTTCTCCATATCACTGAACTTTCACGTTTTCTTTTGAGGTAAAAAATGAGAATGTTATGAACGCACTCGGCAATGATTCCTTAATGTCCAAATAGCATTGAGTGTGGCATAAAAAAATTAGTTGCCTTATCGTAAAATTTTTCTGAAACAACCAGTGTTTGCCGAAAATTGTCAGTCAACACGATGACTACGCTGAAGTCGACAGAACCATAACAGTGTTTCAGACAAAGAAAAATTAAATTAGCAATATGGTTTATTGCTTCCACTTGATCAAAGAATAGTACTGTAAGGAACTTTTGCGGCACCCCCCAGTAAGGAAAGATATAGAAGTTCTAATGACCTCGCAGCGTTTCAAGCGAAACCAACATAAAGGACATAACAAAACGCTCACGATTTGGAAAACCTGACGCGTGGGTGGACCGTACGCCGGAATCTGCACGGATTGGCGCCTCTACTATAAAAACAAAGCACAACACGAACGTAGAATGATGCAAACAATCGCAAAATTTTTAGTGTTTATTCAAAAAATATATCTCTAACACGAAAAAGCAACTTGAACATGTCACAAGAATCTGCATCGATATGCGGACGGCACAACGCAAGAAAGGGTTTTCCAAACAACGCCATTGTAAAAAACTTAAAACCAACAAGAAATGTTGCAGACTGTGAAACATGAAGGTCGAGATAGTTTCAAGTACAAGTGCAACAATTAACCTCCTCACTTTCGGGCACTCGACGAAGTTTTGGATGCAGGCGGTAGAAATACTTTAAACGTGCCATGACAACAAAACACTTCAAATCGAGTAAGGTGCACCGGAGCTAGCATCTTTCTTGACATGGTTTGGTCACCGATTTCGAGCGAAAACAGCAACCTGAAGACAGTGCAAGGGTTTATTCCTCCAGCATTAGCAACCTGTGCTTAGATTTTCCTCGGTAGCGCCAAATGAGCGACAAGTCACGCTACTGCTCCTCCGGATCGTCTTCTTCATAATCTTCCCCAGATTTCATGAGTTCTTCTTGGCGTCTCTGCTCAAAAAGGTCTTCGGCCTCAGACCGATCCTCCTCCGAGTACTCGTCCTTGTCCAGACGCTCTAGCTTGCGCAGAATGATGAGCACCTCGATTCTGTAGCCGTCTTCTTCCAGGCACGGATTATCTGCATGGTATCGCTTTTTAAATACTTGATGTGTGTCAGGCTTATGCAGAATCACGTGGGATTATTTTCAACTGCAACAAAACTGTTTGTATGACATTTGAGGCCAAGAGTGCAAAAAGCAGTCACCCTATTACTGATACTGGATGGTCAAATCGTAAAAATCTGTTAACCACTACAAATATCTGGTAGTTGTGCTGGATACTGAGCTCTCAGATGACAAAGACATTCAGAGACAACTGCGATATCAATATTGCGCAGCAAACAAGCTGCGAGCCTCTTTTTTCCCTATGCTCGAAAGCAGTTAAAATGTACTTTTTCGTTCCTTTTGCACGCCCATGTATGCATCACAATTGTGGTGTAATTTCAGAAATTCATGCATGCAAACACTGCGGGTGGCTTACAATTTTGGATGCAAAATTCTATACAACCTGCCCTGTAGAGTGAGTGTTAGTAGCCATCAGATTCAATGTAACATTCCTACATTTGAAGCATTAATACGAAAATACAAGTACTTGTTTCTCGAAAGATGCAGAAAGCCCAACAACGTATGGTTGTGTGCTTTGATGCAGTCCGATTGTTTATATTCGTCCTCATTCTTTGAACATTACAACTGCATTTTGCTTTGTGACTGAGTGCTCGGATATTGCAGTGTTTGTTCGTTTGAGGGTGTCATGCCACAACGCATTCGTACTTTACCTGGCCTCAGCAAAATAGTGAAGTCACAGCAGTGACTACACATCAAGCGAATGAGTCGCAATTTATTTTCACAAGGAAACTAGTTTCGTGTTAAATACATCTTCACTCCTTATTCAAATAGAACCTTATTTGATTTACCTGGCCTCGTACAGTTTAGGAATTAGCGTCCTACTCTGCAGTGATGTTGTACCAGGTGTTACGGGTGAGCAAACAATAGTGTTTATAATGTGTCTATAACCCTGTGTTTCTGCCTCCAATGGCTTTCCAAAACGTTCTGTTCTGTACGCTTTTTGTCAACCTGCGTTGTACAGAAAGTGTGTGTTTGTACTATGGACTTCGTGTCTGAGGACAAAAATACACCACCATCATCATCAAATTCACATAACAAACAGCAGGCATTTTCTTTCAAAAGTGATTCCTCGCACTAAACTTTTTCAGACCTGATTTCATTGCTCAAAAGAGAAAGCGATCGCTAGAGTTGCAGCCATTCCAGCAAATGACCATTAATTTACCACGTACACATCATTTTTTCCACCACATTTTGAAAAAAAATCATATTACTGTGATCTTGCGTGTTTTGGGAAGAAAAACAATTGCTCTGATTTTTTGACAAACACTTAAAACCTTTCAAGATTAGAATCGAACAGGATAAGAACAATTTCTCTATGAAGCCTGATAGAACAAGTTAAGCAGCAGAAGCGCGAATAGACTTCAAACTTCATATAGTCGGTTTCGGCCAACAGAGAACCACGAAGTACTTTTTACACGACCGATGAAAAGCCTTCTAACTTGATGAAATACATCTTCGCAAGTGCGCTGGACAATACGGATAAAGAAAATCTCTTTATGTTTGAACGTAACAAACACATACGAAGTGCTGCCTGTTGCGTTCATATCTGGACATCTAGTTGGAATCGCAAAGCAGCAGACACATCATTGAAGAACAAAACAGTATAGCTGTGATCAGCAGTATATATTGTGGTTTACAGCGGTAAATTAGAATGATTAAAGCAAACACTTGGTTTGCTGCCGTCAACAGTCAACGCATGATAAAACTACACTAAACTTTGTGCCACTACGGAGCCTGCGCAAATCACTCGCCTTAGTGTCAAGCAGTTAGAACGCTTTCACTGCCGCTTAGCGGGCTGGTAACGCATTGCCACAAGCACTTCAGAAAAAGACCTTTTTTACCATAATGCGAAAGTTTTTAGAATTATGTGACCAAAAAGGTTTCAGCAGCGGAACGCTATTGAGTTCTGAGTAGCTCATACGTCTCTTCTCAGGATTTTGCACCAAATTTTTCAAAGAATTTACCAAGATACTTACGACATGGCAAAACCACGCGCAGGTCTCAGAGTTGAGGATCGAGGTACAGTAGTTAACCGTACTGTTTGAAAAATTATATGATCTTTCTACTTTACGGGGCGTTGAACATTGCCCTTAAACAAGAAAAACTGGTCTAGAGCAGGGGGGCACAACAAAACAAACTGTACTCAACGTAGCATGCTGTAGGTTCGACAATTGCACGTGTGTGTTTAGGTTTAGGTAAGTAGCAAATATTGTATTTGGTGTAAATCATAATAATTCGCGTTAATGTAATAAATTAAATCAGAAAGTTTATGCACACGCGGTTAATTGCTGTCAGAAACTAGTAACAAAGTGGCCAAGTAGCCTAATGCGCTGTTGCTGTCTGATTTGACATTTTGGAATTATTTGAACATGACACCGGACCAGACTCCACGAAATACTCTGGCGCGTACTAGTTCCATTCGAGTTGGATACCACTGGTCTAGAGCAAACACGTCGTCAGCCTAGGTCTCTGAGGGATGTTTCAAACAAATGGGTTGGAGCACAAAGATTTTATGCAAAAGAATCAGATTAGAGATTTATAAAGTTCATCAACTTGACGCAGTGTTTTGGAGGGTTGAAGGTGCCTTCGACGGATTCTATCTTTCAAGCTGTTCCGCACAGCAGAGCTTGTTTGGTTGTGGATTCGTCCGTCTTCGCAAAAGAACTTGAATTCAGCCACGATGAGGTCACCAAAGAAGGGAAGTGGCGTCACAAACTCGCGTGCAAACAATCAACGCGATGTGCTGAGATAAAGCCCAGTTCACACGACGAAAATGAACATGCGTGAAAGATGGATCGATTTACGTTAAATCACGGGGTTTCGCTAAAGACGGATTCAAGTTTAAACCAATGGATTTGCTGCTACATTTGATTTTTGTGGTTTGACCTACCGTGGCAGATTACAAAACGGTTGATTTGAAGATAAATTTACTAAGAGCGAATTGAAAATAAGTGTGGGAACGGCCGTGTGTAATAAAATGTGCCTGATCCCGTTGTGTATATTTGTTGTTAGTTGATTCTAAGTGGACAATACTCCTAGAGTACAGTTTGTTTTTTGTATAGACAAGTTTATGGCCACGTACCCGTTCTTCAATTACTTCATTATGGTCGAATTCGAATTTGTTCAGTCTGATAGACCTTTTTACACCAGAACCAAAACATTATAGAGTACAATTTGATTCACGATGTTTGAAAACTGGCGTCGATCTACAATAAAAATTATAAGCGCATGTACAAACTATTTTTACCAAAGTAGTACGAAAGGCCATATGATAATGCACTAGTCCAATTCAGACAGTCGAAGCACGCGCCAGATGTGATTGTGCGAATATAAAACCAAGCTTTCGATTGAAAGGAGAGTGTGGAGCAAGCACCTGCATATCATGAATGAACAAACAAGGCTTTCAGAGTGTACATGGTGACAACCAGTATTGCGGAGTCGGATTCCTGACAACACTGAGAGTCGAAGTCGGATTTTTTGTCCGACTCCGGAAGTCCAATTGGATCATTTTATATATCACTCGACTAAGATAGGAATACCTGTTGAAATGGTATAACATATTTTGAAACTTTTGTTGAAACATCTTGCTGTGTACCACGATTTCAATTGATTGCTAGTTGCTACAAAATCGTTGACAGCCAAACTTCATTCACGTACGTCGGAGTCGGAAATTTTGTAAAAGTCGGAGTCGGTGTCGGGAATTTTGTAACGGTCGGAGTTGGAGTCGGACATTTCACTTCCGACTCCGCAACCCTGGTGACGACCGATGCTGGAACTCGCAACATGCGATGCGCTTGCAAATAAAGAAGGCACCTGAGGAAACAACAGCTTACCGTTTAATGCAAGCGCCCGCAGCACCGGAAGACTAACAAGTTTACTGCATTCTTTCAAGTCGGTTATGTTGTTTCCTCTGCAAAATAAACGGTAAGCAAGATTTAATGCAAGATGACAATCAATTTCTCTTGGAAATTTTACCCCACGTCAACAAGCTTGAATTTTGCCCGTTGCCTTTTCAGCTTGACTTTTACCTCAGCAATGTAATAACCATGCAAACGCACTTCCTTGGTTAACTTCCACTTAAGCTGCTACTCCCTCTTTTGCGCCAAATACAGTAACTTCAGGCCAAACGCAGCCTTTCAGACTTGCATCGATCAAAGAAAGTATTCTCACGGTAATCATGGATGACTTGGATGTGTAAAACGGTAATTTCTCTTAACGTTTGTTTGCCAATGCTCTCTGTCCTTTGAGCAATGTTAATGCCAGTATAAAAATTTGCGGACACTTTTCATCCATCAAAGTTCAAACTTTGGCACAATGTCATGATTTGTTTCAACCCCGATCCAGCTGACCTGTTGGGGTTGAGCTGATAACACGCGGTTTATTTTCACGTACGAACATACTTTAACCCAAGGGTGGCCAAATTGCGGCTCGCGAGCCGCATGCGGCTCTTCGAACCTTTGCATGGGGCTCTTTGAGCTTTCCGAAAAATTAGTCGTTTTTTAATTTTTGTTTCTATTGCGAAGTGTAGAAATATTGTGAAGTGGTACTGTGGTAGCTAGCGTGCTGCACAGTATTACTTCTGCAAGCAAGTCGTTCCAAAAATAATTGTGATGTCACAGAAGCGTAGATTCCAAATAAATTCGTGTTTTTATATCTTCATGTTGCGGCTCTTTGTAACTTCGTTTTACGATATTCGGCTCATACATAGAGCAGGTTTGGCCATCCCTGCTTAACCAACTGGCCACCCCTGCTTTAACAGGTTTGGCCACCCCTGCTTTAACCAGCACAACACGTTCCTTCAGCAAAGCATAAAAAAAACGTTTGTGGCTGTGTATGGGCTTTCAAATGGCGTGATACTGCCCGTCCTGGAGCACTGCTTATATTCAAATTCAAAATTTTCCAAAAAGTGGTTCTTAGCCATTTTGGTAAATTTTTCAACAAACGACTGAATCTTTTAAGAGGCAATTGGTTGAGTTGCCACCGCAAAAGATCTTTACGAAAACGCATCGAAGCTCGTAAAACACTAAAGTTTGTATTTGAATTTGCGCAACATAATCCAACAGCTTCACACGTAGCAAAAATTTAATCGAACCGGACAGATCCTGAACTCCAATACACGTTCATACATCTTTTAAGTTATTTTGAAACGTTTTTGTTGAATATGAGCTTCGACTTAATTCGAGAACAAACCAGCTTAAATCATTACATAGCTGTTGGATCGCAAACAACAATAACGTCTGTACCTCTACATGAATCAACTTTCTTATCTTGGATATGCTCTCGGCTACGAAGTTACTTGGGAGTTAGACGCATTGCAACATCACAGTGAGATAGTTTTGTTCAAGCACGCTTGTTACAGATTGGTTCAAGATGTGTCATGCAGGAAGTAAATCATAAAATCCAGGACAGAACAACAGAAATAGCAACTTGAACCGTTAAGTAGTGTCTTGACTTCCCAACTTGAGCTAGTTTCCAAACGTTATTAGGTCCTTTTAAATCAGTCAAAAATGGTTGAAACTAAAGGCGCTATATTATTGATTCGAAAAATGTAATTATTCGATATCCGCAGAATCAACAAGTTACTGCCTATAGCTTTCTATGATTATGCAACTTAAGGTCGTTCCAAACGTTTACCACATTTTTCCTTTAATGCAACAGGGTCTGCAAGACGAAAAATAGAGTACAGCAAATTGACAAACCTTAGGTTAAGATACTGAAGTTTTTTCATGTTTTCCGAAAAACCGTCTAGGGTGTTGATCTGATTATCACGCAGGTGAAGAACAGTAAGATTCTCTAATTTATCGAGATCTTCCACAGCTTTCAATAAGTTTGCAGCCTGAAAAGTAAGTGTCAGCTTAATGGCTAAGTGCCAATATCTGCAGCGAAAACATTTTTCACGCTTTTAAGTGAGGCCACACAAAACTTGTACAACCATCCAAATTAGAACAGAGGTTCTAACGCCAATGCTTTTCGTGAAAGACATCTCCTGCGAAGGTACCCTGCTTACGCATTCTACCAACGCTCTGTTTGAGTCACCGTGGTGTGATTTCGTCAATGTGGGTCTGTTGCTTTGCTCGATAACTGGCGTTTCAGTGAAAGCAACTGTTTGGAAATGACGTATTTTCCAGTTGTTTTTTATTTGCTTTCCGCAGCTTGTGTTTTAAGTTATTTAGTTTAGTCTTGAGTTCGCTTGCTTTCTCTGCTTTGCCTTTTCAACTTTTCACCCGTAAGCATTTATTGCAGATTTCAAGACTGACGATGCGTAGTATTACGTGAAATCGATTTCTTATAAAAATAGCGGATTGATTCAACTCCGTCGCCTTTCAGTAGACTCTAGGCCATGGGTCGGCAACCTACGGCCCGCGGCCGGATCCGGCCCGCCAAGCAAAATCACCCGGCCCGCAGCCCCTTTGCAAATTGTAGTCATTGTATGGCTCGCCTAGTGGTATTGTATTTTATGAGTCT
>JGI24158J21664_10007937_pt1 | contig 14101 bp, 9 predicted proteins | sample Ectturendosymbi3_FD_21664 | JGI IMG/M metagenome (IMG submission 21664) | reverse complement strand
GGGGGCCCCACGTGAAATTTCGGGGGGGGCCTCACTTACCCTTGCCACGGCACTGATTATATCCCCACTGTCTGAAAAAATGGGGGGTGCGTCCCCCACCTAATTGCACCCATGCCTCCAACTATAGTATGGACGAAGTGCGATACTGTCTACAGTAGCAGGGGCGCTGCGAGGGATGGGGGATTCCAAACATGTGTCAGTGAATAAACCGCATATCGATCCTGTCAGGGACATCACGACGAACTGTGAAGGTTGAAGACCAACTGCACTTCGTGAACGTGCCTCGCAGTCAGTTCCAGCTCCAGACCACCTATCCGCGCTAATAGCAGGAAATATTTGCAAGAGCTTCACGTGGATTCGCAGAAAGTTTTCTTATCCATTTCCTGTTCAACCACAGCTGAAGGTCGATGTCCGCATCAGTAAATAGGAGTTTGCTCGCAACTTCACGATGAAATTATCGCCAGCCGCCTGAAACCGAAATAAGTACAAATGAAAATGCAGCTTTGTCAATAACGGTTCAGATTGTTATCGAACATTCATTTGCAAAAGCATACATAAAAAGCGCTCTGAAAACTCTTGCGAAGGAAACATGTTTCGATAGATTTCATCCACCACACGAATCACAGAAACGAACAGAGTCTCCAATAAATTACTTCCAAAAAACGTCCCAAATGGTGAATCTACGAGTGGCTTGCAGCAAGTTTTCTAGAAGTGTTTTCAGTGGAGTCACAGAAAGGCAACATTTGTGAAGCATATGGCCATGCGTTGCTGCTCTGTCAGCGCTTCACAAAAAAGGATAAAAACAACAATTCAGAAAAGTCGTTACAACTAGGAGGAAGCCACCAGTGATATCAACTGACATTTTGAAAGTGCAAGGAATCAAATCTGCATTTCATCCGAGCCCAACGTCTAGGCTGGTGTAGTGTGAAACCTTAATATTTAAGAGTTCTCAACCTGCAGGCGTCTTCTGGAGTGACCTGTGTATAACGGCCTAGACCTCCACAGCCTGGGCCAGCGCAGTGTGTGGAGATCATTGGGCACCGATGGCCCAGACAGGCCGCTGCACCAGGGCCAGGCTTCCGACGAAATGAATAGCTTAGATTGACCGACCACATCACTAAACATGATAATAATATTTCACGCCCAGGGCATCAACAACCGCGTTCCTGTCCCTCGGAGCCGGGCAGGTTCGCAAAGCAAGTCAGGCTGCTGGAACTTCCCTAAATCAAAACCGATCTTTTCGGGCCGGGCCATCCTGCATCGAAATGCTGACGGCGCACGGACGCCAAAGTGTAAATATCTGTCCCAGCTACTCCAGAAATGCAGATTTTAAATTGCCCTCTTACAGGAAACCCACACAATCGACAAATCTGCCCTGTGTAGTAGAATCCCTGGATACGTTTTTAACCAAGCCAACTCACTTCGACAGACGTTGTATCCTCAATTACCATCTCTATTAGAATACTTTTTATTAAACAAGGTTGGGGAAAACAGAATGACTTCATACTGACTTTCAACCCAACATTAGCTGTTTCCTTTATGTGCTTGATCCTGAGTTCACCTGAATTGGTCAATTTTTGCAGCTTTCAGTTTCATAATCTCCCACAAACTGCATGCTGCTGAGAAGCATGGCTGCTTCTGCAACCAAAGTTGATGTCAAGAATATCAATACAAACTAGACAAGATGTCAAACTCTTGTCGAGAACAGCAGCACCCTTGTACAGCTGATAGAGGAGATCAGGGAGATCCAGTTCTTATCTGATAAGTACGAATGTGAAGAAACACATTCAATCTATAAGGATGAAGTAAAGGCTCTACGTGCTGAGAACCAGGACGGAAAGGATTCATGCTTGGATTGGCAAGATTTATGAAGTAAAAAAAATCCTATGCGTATTTTTCCAGTGTGTACGAAATTTCAGGTTTTACCCTGGGCGACGACAACGTACGACATTTAATGCGATGAACGGCGTACCACAGACAGAGTTGGCCATTGCACCAACCATAGCCAGTATCTATTTCATTGACATGCGTGACACAAGGTCCTTGAAACTCGGTTATGCTGATGAGTGATGACTAAGAACTCCTGCATCAGTCAAGCCTTTAAAAAATAGTACTGACTTACGACCTCGCAAAACAATCTTTGCCTCAGGCGGAGGTACCTTCGACTGAGAACCATAACACTGAAAGATGAAAACTCCTCCAATCACAGCAATACCCCAAACATCACGTATTACAACAGAACAATAGACTGCAACCTCCGGTCTTTAGTCGGTCAGACATGGCATGACTGGTGCTCCAAACGCAATACACTTCCAGTTATTATTATTGGATCCGGCCTAAATTGTACTTCTATCAGGGCCGGATTTAACTGATGCGAGGCCCTAGGCTAATCCACTTGTGAAGCCCCCTCACCCATTGTTGCGAGGAAAAAATGGAAAGCGTCAATCAATTTGCGAAACTCCGAAAATGACGCTCTGAAAGTACGGTCGGTAAAAAATTCTAAATCATTACTGGAGTGCCCACGATCACTGCGTTTGTTGCTGCCTTCCATTCAAAAGCATGAAATTGCAAGGAATTGTTGAATTCCTACTTGGCTGGCGGGAACTGGATTATTAACTGCCGCAGGCAAACCAACCGAAATCGCCACAATTGAAATATTTGACAAAACACATGGTCTACGTTTTTTTTTATAAGAATAGCGTCTGTTTTTTCTTCTATCCGTGTTAAAAAAAACAAACACACTGCACCTATAGCATGTGTGGCGGTATAAAGACTTTAAAAAACAATGTGAGGGCCACGTTGCAACTCGCTTACCACGGCTGTAAAAATCTCACACACACGAGCAAAACACGTCACGTAAAACGCACCCAAATGGTTGTACCTGTGAGAGACTGGTAAGAATCGAATGCAACGAAACGGTCGCGTGAAAAGATGTGAAGGTAAAAACCAGAACCGTCGCCAGAAAGTCTTGCATAGGGGTTTAAATTTGCGCAAGGGGACTCGACATTCTGAAAATTTCATAAAATCTCTACTGATTTGTAGTGTTTCATATTTAAATTTGGAAGGGCTGAGCTCACCAATGCCTACCATGGCGACTGGACTAGTTTAAATTTCACTTATGCTGTCATTATTGAAATACGTAAAAAGAAATAAAAAGTTACAATAATCGAATCAAGTAAGGCTGAACATAACACAGTAAACAGTTAAAAAGGTTTTGTCCTGCCTTCTTCATGACAAAATTATCTAAGAATTCATTTGTTTGCTTAAGTTTGTCACTTTTAATGTACCAAATATTTAGTGTGACCCTTTAATTCATTTTTAATTCTTTTGAATCTTGAAAAGGACCTTTCGCCTGAGCAGTAAGTGACCATCAACCTAAGAAATAAGGCTTCGCTTGGTTGGATAAACTAAGAACTGCACTAATCTAAGACATCAGACCCAAACGCGCTTTTGCCATTTTTTGCTGTTTCCCTGTCTCGTTGGGAGTTCTGCGGTTGCCAGTTGGCAAAGTGGCTTTTGCTTGCTATTCAAGCTCATCAAGATCTGATTTGCTTAGAATGGAAGCAGTACAAACTTGCGCAAGTACTCAATAGCAATCTGATTTCTGAATGACATTACTGAAGAAAATTCAAATGGAAAAAAATCACATCTCAACATGACAATCGAGCTTTACACGATACAAACGCTGACAAAACTACTGTATTACTTAGTCGCCTACGAAACAACTATGCTTTTATTGTAGGATACTGCTGCTAGCCCTACACATAGCTGTTATCTGCAGTACAAACTTGCTTTGATCAGGTGCAGTGACGTAACTAGAGGTTTGAGCCTGGGGGAAACTCAGATGAAGGGAGCCCACTGGCTAACACTCAGGAAATAGTTGAGAAACAATAGCAAATCCGTTATTGAACGGCTATACAAAAACCCGAAATCGCCGGCCAGGGGGGGAGGCAGTTTGCACCCCTGCCACCCGTCGGTCATGCCACTGATCAGGTGCATCTCAAATATTAACAGTCACAAGTTCTTTTGATAGAGTCACACGTAACAATCAGTATGATTCAGCAAACGGAGCAAACGTGCTTTGAGTATATCGGCATAATAGTTGGTATGCGGCTTGACCAACCGTCATATTGAGATTCATGGAAACTCACTGGAAGACTCTGGCGTTAACAACACGAAAGTTGAATAAAATTTTGTGAAATAATATAAAAGACATAAACGTGAATATAGAAGACATAAACTTTTGACGTATTTCGTGAATAATATAAAAGACATAACTTTTGACGAAGTTTAATTTAAATGATCATATACCGGCCATTGACTCAATGCGTACCACAGTTTGTTGGAGGTCCCCTTGGATCTTGAGGCCCTAGGCTTAAGCCTATATAGCCTATAGGTAAATCCGGCACTGACTTCTATAACCCCAGAGCAAGGCGAATTTCTTCGAAATTCTGTCCTTTTGCGTTTGTTCTGCTGCACTTACAGTTCTGTGTTTACGCAATCCCGAAAACCTGTTTCTTTCACAACTTTATCATGTTACTTTCGTCACAATGACTCCATTTGTTCATATTAGAACGACAGTGTTCGCGGATTTAGTTCGCGGGTGGTCGCGGGCAGGCTTGTGTTACGTAGGCATCAACGGTAGGGGTGTTCTGCCACCTTCCACTGCCTGGATTCTAAACATTCATGCACGTACTGATTGAGTGCGTAAGTCTGTCCATGTGTAGGTTGCTGTTAGCTGTTGCTTTATTTCGGTGGACGTATTTGTTCACTGTTGCAAATGCTGTCGTCAAGCTGATGTTGTTGATCTTATTGCTGCTGTCGTCTGCTTCATTGCTGCTGGTCCACCAGGACGCGCTCGAATTAGTCAACAACACGTCGTGGGCTTTCAGTTTGGTGGTTTTTGAGAGTAGCAGATTCTGGTACAGGCGCATTTTCACCGAGGCAGTCGGTAATTTCCCCACGTGTTGTTGACCATTTCCACGATGTCCTTGTGAAGCAGCATCAAAGTATTTCAGCATTACAACAATTACTAGCACTGTAAAGTACTATTATGGGATAGAACGAGCTGGGTCCTTTTACTGCTGTGTTAGTACCTTGGGCAGTGTTGCCAATTACTTTCTGTAGGTGAACTCATCACTGAGACTTGATATCGCCTATATCTCCAAGAAGATACAACATCGGATTTCTCGCTTAACTACTTTGTTTTTGAATAAAGTCAACTAATTTATGGCTGAGAGCTTTGGTGCTGCCTGATTGTTGTATTCACCTCATTCAGTTTGTTTTGGAACTGAGTATGCGAATTTCGCAATGTTCGGTTCTGAATGTAAGTTACAGTGCGCTTGCATCCCGCCCGGTCTTTGTCATGGGTCTGATACGTACGTGACTTGCAAATTAACTAACATGCGTACAAGGGTTCACCCAACCGTTAAGAGTAAATCCACCAATAGCGTTTGCGAACGTCATCACGTGCGCTCACCTCGACCAGTCTCCAAATCAATGTTCTGTACCAGTTATTTGGCAAACTGCCTCACGCAGCTTGTGTTCCTATCTGTTTTTTTCGCTGGGACATTTTGGTCATTTGTCTCACAGTTGTATTAAAACTTGCCGTGACAGTGTCCGTCAGCTTATATTCCAACATGAGCTTTAGCTTTGCAGCAAACATTTAGGTCTACGATCAATAAATGGCCGAAAAAAATATTTCAATTTACAAATATCTATAATTAATCATGGGTAGTTGTCACAAAAAAACAGGTTCCTGCCATGCACGTTTCAATTAACTTTGTGTTTGTGTAATAACCTACAACAACCGTCTGTGGAAACCTTGTTTCTTCTGGCCTGGTGTGCATTCTTGACACCCTGAAACGGCCTGGTAGTTGAAAAGGTTGCCGACCTCCGCTTGACAGAAGCCTAACCTTACAACACTTCACAAAACTGAAATCGCGAACGACCATGACCTGTGAACTTTGTGCAAACCACACAGGTCTGAGAGCATCAAGGTTGGGTCTCTGTCGCATAACAGCAACGCAGTGCACACAGCACAACGACTGACTCCCAGCTGCGGTCCTCCGCGAGTATTATCTCTGGAGCATCAGCCACAGCTTTCACGTAAATAACGCAACAAGGTCAACCTGTACATCAAAATTAGGGCCGTCTTCAGGGGTCCCTCCGGTCGGAGGCCTTTAGTGTGGGCCCGACGTCACTGACCTGTGATCAACTTTGTCAAGCACAGCTGTCGGCCGGAGATACTGACAGAAGCTCTTCACTTCGTCGCCCGCTGAGTCATCACGTGGTGGCGCTAACGTGCTCACTTCGATGAGGTGCGAAGTGCTGGCCGCTTCGAGCTTGGACTTGTCGATGTGGTTCGATGTCGGCTGGGATCACGTAAGTAAACAGTTTTGCATAAGTTACGGGAAGGGAAAATATATTTCTTGTTTCAAAGTTTAACAAAACTGGACCAAATTCGGTGTCAACACGAACTTGAAGTTGTTGATTACCAAAATATAGCAAATACAAGGCAAGGACAGTCCGCTATTACATATCAATACAATTTATTTTGTAGTAGCATCTTCATCATCCAACAATGACCAGTGCGTGCTACTCTCCTCAACAAAAAGACAGACAATAACAGATACAATGGCGTTCAAATAACACTGGACGTGGAATGTGAACCCAAATTTCAACTTTAATCTTGATGCTACCAAAACGGCATAATTTTTTTTTAATGCATTATCCCAAAACAAACGATTTCACATGCAAACGTTTGCCACGACACTGACCCTCCGTCTTTTACTGTTGATGAAAAAAGACACAATCGATACGCGCCAATGGAGCCTAGGATTTAATTAAAAGTCAACCGACAAGTTTTACTGCTCAGGATTTGTAATATTCACAATGCGATTGGAGACCATAGACACTACATCATAAGAGAGTCTAATGCAAAAACTACGATCAATTTAGCAAGGGAACACTGGCATTCATTGATTTGTCAGTGACTTGGAGATGTTTATGAACTTTTGTAAAAAGAGCTACGAAAAACATATTGACCAAGGAATAACTGGCAACCTTATCAGATCGGTTAAACGTGTTTCTGACCACCAGGGCCTGCTCCCTCACAGCAACCAAATACGACCCGAGAAAAAAACAAGTTGATAAGTGCAATAAAAATACGCTTTGGAAATGAAAGTACTTCATGAAAACTTTAGGACTTATAGCTTCCACCAGCCCACCAGCAAAGAAAATATGGATCAAATAAAAGAAACAGAAGAACCTTACAGTCATTTTTCCAACTGAAATCTTTAATCGTCCTTTCCGGTAAAAACTTCCTTTGATTGCAAATTCAAACTGAAGCCTGAAGATACATGTGTGACAGCACTAAATTGACTTGCAATATTGCTTCTCCAGAACGTTTTGATTCTGCAGCCATCAACATCTTACATCACAACAAACCAATCGGAAAAAACAATAATTAACCAAGTGGTAGCAATATGCTAGCTGTCTATACTAAAATCTAACCCCACTGGTACAGAATTGTTGAAATGCTTGTGAAAACACAAAAAACAAGTTTGGTTTCCAGCTCTGAAATATGTTAAATACTGCTGCAACCTCTCGGTCGGCAAGGTGTTGAATGCGCGATTGATTATGAGCGGGATATGTGCTAAGAATAGCACCCACATGTAAGTGCCGCGAACAAGCAATAACAGAGTGATCTCGTCAGGTGATCTCTATTATTGGTTGCTACCACAACAGTGAAGCTTTGTGCGCTTGCCACCTGGGCTCTCCGATTGCTACAATACAAATAAATCGGGCCAAGACACCATCTGAGGACCAATTACTACATTTTTTTTCAATACCAACTTACTGAAAGCCCAAATCATTTAAAAAATGAGTTGGGTCTTGAGAAACAGCTGACGTCACGCAACTTCGGACCATTGATGGCTTGTTATGGTCCCCAGCTTCGTTGGCACCAACATACTTCAGCTGCCTGAGGAAATGAATTCACCACAAGCCACATTTTCATGGTTATGATATCTTACATAGAAGTGTAAAACTGCGTAAATTACAAAATCTGTTGCATACCAGGGTGTGTTTGGATGCTGCAATGACTTGCATGCTTTTACAATGATGGGAGCAGTGGTGTTGACAGTTTTTAGGAAATACACTCTCTCATGGTCATAGAAATCCTCAGCTGGGACGTTGTCACATAGCCCTGTCAACATATCATCAAATCTTGAAAATCATTCTGATTTCACATACAATTTGTGATGAAAGAACATTATTTCATTGATGATAACTCTTTACAGTCCATATTTCCATTGATACGCAAAAAGCGGAAGTTCTGAATAGCCTTATAATGAAAATCACGGCCAAAGAAAACGACACAAATGACATATTGCAAACGTTTCGATAACTCCTGTTGTCATTAGTATCGTTTTCTTTGGCCGTGATTTTCACTATATTTTCATTGAGATACATAAAAAAGACAGCTCACAGATCCCAATTTTAACAGTGCAATACGAGTAACAGGCATGTAACATGAACGAATATGGTATGCGTGCCTGCAAATTGGCATTGCTTTGACAGTAAGGATATGTACTGCTTACCACCTTCAAGGCAGAGACTTCAGTTAACTTTACTAGGTCTAATGCTAGCACAGCAGTGGTTGTTATGATGCATTAAGTTCAAAACTTTTAAGCAACTGAAAACACAGGTACTATATCTTACACAGTTGTTACAAACAACAGTTATTGCACATCTGTCAGGAATGGATAGCCATAAGTCACAAAATACCTTGCTGGAAAAAGCTAAAGATGGTTTTGCACCAAAAACATGTTTACCTTTTTAACATTGCATAATACTACCACCTCCCCAATATTTTTAACCAACTCTACAAACATGATAACAGACTTAGCACTGCCTTGACAGGGACCATACAATGGTCATTGCAAAATCCACTATTCTTTTTGTGCAATAGCAAAACTCAATTCACTCACCTTGAAGACGCTGGCGAACTTTTTCTACACAAGTATCCAAAACACTTCCTTGCAAGAAATATTCTTGCAGATTGATATTGCTTGGCTGTGCAGAATCTCCAGAAAGAGGCTGATAGTTTGCAGGTTCTACCATAATGCCATCAACTGCAGTACAACATCTAAGCGTACCCTTTCAATAATACTTGTTGTTCAAAATTCAAAATGCTTTAGCACGGTAGTGAAAAAAACTAATTACTCCCTGATGCCACGCCCAGTTACTTTTCACTAGATCTAGTAATTTTCAGACTGGCCTAGTGATTTTTCACTGAAATCTAGTGATTTTTTGCAAAGTATGTGTTTCAAGAAGATCACTTGGGTCTTTTTAACTTTTTAGCCAATTTTTAAAGATTTTCAACCTCGTTTTCATCCATAAACAACTGATTGTGTAAATTGCTGTTTGAAGATTTGCACCAATAGAACAAACAACCTCTATGATTTAAATTTCTCATTGTTATCACTTCCATACTGTTTATTGCTGCATTATTGGCCATGGCAGTATTTTAATTTCTTTGCAGGAACACTGCAGTGGAAATTTTTTCGTTAGATTGATTGCTCTAAAATACTCCATGAGTGNGTCGTTTTCAGCTCTTGAAAAAGCCTGAAGATTGTTGGTATGACATTTTCCAGGCTTCAGCATGATCTGTTTTAACAAACTTGCAAATGATGTTAAGTTTTTTGGCAATAAAGCATATAACTAAATCATTTCAAACAAAACTGCAAATTTTGACACAAAAAATTTTAAATCTAAATATTTTTTGCAAATGTCATGAATTATTTTGTGAAACCAGAGATTTTTGCAAAGAAGCCTATGGCAACACTGGTTTCTAGTCTGGAAAGAGAGGGCTTGTACCTTCAAGGTACTACCTAACAGTAGTACCTTGCATAACTGGATAGGCCTATTGCAAAGATGAACAGATTTAGGTTTTTCAAACCCAAGTCTAATCCAAGAATTTCATTTTAAAATCCAATCCAAATCCGATTAACTGACAGTCTCAAAATCCAAATCCTGTTTAAATTCAAAATTCCATGAATTGCGTTCTGCTAAAGGTAAAATAAATTGATAAATTATTTTGCCATTGTGTTTTTATTTAATGTTCAAACAACTAGTTTCCTTACTGCGCGATGCCTCGTTGTATTGTTTCTGTTTGTTAGCTGGGTTATATGAAACAATAACAATAATAGCAAAGACCAGTTACTGGTCAACAAGGTGTTAACTGCAGACTCCAAAAGGAGAAAAAACAATCTGGCTGTGGGATGGACAGACTACAAGAAAGCATATGACACAGTACCACATTCCTGAATAATCCAAAGCATGGAGCTTCACAAAATTGATCACGAGACCATCAACCTTGTCCAGCAATCAATGGGAATCTGGAACACTCCCCTAACATCTGGCAGCAAGCACCTTGCCAACATCAAGATCAAACGGGGAATATTCCAAGCAGATGCACTGTCACCACTGCTCTTCTGTGTAGCCATCAACCCACTAAGCTACATCCTCAGAGATGCCAAACAAGGATACACACTCAAAACAGGCCACAAACTCAATCTTCTATTCTACATGGATGATCTGAAATTGTACGTCAAGCACAAAAAAGACCTGACAGCCCTGAATGAGGCAGTTCGAATCTTCACAACAGATATCTACTTCGGACTAGAAAAATGTGCAAGGCAAATCATCCAACGTGGAAATATCGAAATAACAGACGGACTAAATCTAGACACAGGAAAAATCAAGGACACCAACATTGAAACAGGTTACAAATATCTGGGCATACTCCAAAACATGCAGAACAAACAAAAAGAGGTCGAACGCAAAGTAACAACAAACTACAGAAAAAGGTCAAGGCAGATTCTCAAATCACACCTCAATGCCAAAAACAAATACAGGCCATCAACACATATGCAATGCCAGTGATCACCTACACAGCAGGAATCATAGACTGGAACAAAAGAGATAAAACAGGATCTAGACAGAATGACAAGGAACATGTACGGAGGACTTCACCCAAAGGCAGACATTCACTGGTTGTACCTTCTAAGAAAAGAAGGCAGCAGAGGATTGAGAAAAGTTGCAGCAACAGTCAGATTCCAATGTGCAGGAATAGTATCAGCAAAGCGAAGGAAAAAGATTCTCTTATACAAGCAGTCTGGAAACATCAAGCAATCAAAGGATACTTTTGTAAAAAGGAAAAAATGGAAGAATGGGAAATTGAGAACACAGCAAACAGTTACATGGGTAGTACAAACGGCAAGTAGCTGAGATCATATCAGTATAGAAAGCCTACAAATCGATGCGAGAAAGCATAGGGCTCAAGATGGAAACAGAAGCACTCATAACAGCAGCACAAGATCAAGCACTGGACACCGAGTGCCACAAAGTGAGGATANTNCACAACACAAATGATCCAAAATGCAGGATGTGCAAAGACAAGGATGAGACAGTAGCCTACATAGTAAGTGNGTGCTCCGTGATAGCAGGAAGCTTGTACAAGACAAGACATAACAACGTAGCAGCAATCCACTACAGCATATGCCAGCACTATGAGATCAAAACAACAGATAACATCTGGCTCCACAAGATCAACCCAGTAGCAGAGAACAACAAAGTCAAGGTACTGTGGGACTTCGAGATCAGGACAAACAGACAGATACAAGCTCGTCGACCAGACTTAGTAGTAATAGACAAGCAGATGAAAAAAGCACTCATAATAGATGTAGCAATGCCAAACGACGCACACACATAAGTAGATAAAGAAAAGGAGAAGATAGAAAAGTACCAGGACATAAGGAAAGGGGGAAGATAGAAAAGTACCAGGACTTGAGGTTAGAAATACAAAGAATGTGGAACATCAAAGCTAGGGTAGTACCAATAGCAATAGGAGCTCTCGGAGCAACCACCAACAATCTGGAGAAACACCTCCAGGAGATCCCTGGCAAAAACAAGATCCCCAACTGGCAAAGACACTAATACTTGGCAGCGCACACATCTTATGAAAGGTGCTAGATCTCCCAGAGCCCGGGTAAGACTCCGTGGTCAGAGAAAAACATCTACCTCAAGACAAGAGTTGAGTGAAAATACAAAAATAATAATAATATAATAATTCATTTGTTTCAGGCATGTGGTCCACAATAAAACCAATATATCAATCCAAAGCAGTGTTTGCCCCATGAGGCAAACAGGACAAGCCCAAAAAATGCCTTGGAAACAAACTCAGGTAAGTTTAAGCTTCATCTTTGGCTCATAGCACTATAATTGTGAAAATTTTAAAGACTTCAATGCAAGCGCTATTAGTATCAAATATAATGAAAAGCTCAGTTATAAAGTGTAAGATAGCAATTTGGACAAACAAATTACCAGGCAGGTATTTATACAGCACAGGCAAATGATTAGCACTAGGCTGAACATATATAAAACACTAAAATGATCATCATGGGTCAAGAAAAAGGACAGAATCAAAGAAGTAAAAGTGGTTATAGGCATAGCTATAATCAGTAGCGTAACTAAAGGTTTGACTCAGGGTGGTAAACTTGCATAAAAGGGGCCCACTGGCCACTGTACGGGGTCCACTAGCCAACACTCAGAAAAAAACTTGAGAAATGATGATGAATCCAGATGTATATGGCTGAACTGAAACTTTAAATCACCGGAAAATAATCCGAAAAACACATAAATAACAACCTACTGAAAACCAAAAGAATGCTAAAACAGAAACAAGTACTGTTAAGTAGGAGACCGGTTTTTACATTTAGCTTGCCAGGGGGGAAATTCGTCCCTCTGTCCCCAGTCAGTTACGCCACTGGCTATGATATATTGTATTTACATACACTACAGTAAGCTCTCCCTACTGAACTGCAACAAGATACGAGCGGTGGCGTAGCTTCGTTTGTGGGAGGGCCTGCTAGTTGTCTAATTAATCTGTTTCCGTTGAGTTAATTCTCTGCTGGAAAGGCGGGAATGCCTTCAAATCAATCGTTGCATAACAGTGATAAATCTTTTTACAATATCTCAAATGACTTTGGCATTAGAGTGCGGATTTCTGACTTCATTATAGGTACTGTACTAGCTTTACGGTAGATGATGAAATGGATGCCGATTTTGCGCATTTCACCTAAGTTAACCTCGCGCGATTAAAACGCTGGAAACACTCCTTGTTTCTGCGACAAGGTAGAGCAGGGGTTCTCAAACTTTTGGTGTTATGGAGCCCATGAAGAGATTGACCATTATTTACGGAGCCCCAGAATAAATTTTATTAATGCCGTTATTGCTTCTTTGGACAGTTGCAAAATTAGCCAGGTCAGTATTTTAATAAGTAAACCAATAGCTCGCGGAGCCCCGAGGTTTCTCTCGCGGAGCCCTGGGGCTCCGTACGGAGCACTTTGAGAACCCATGAGGTAGAGGACTAGTGGCCTACTCGGCAGAGGTGGTACCGGATCTGGCTTATCCACAGTCGACTCCGGGGGGATTCTGCGTTTTTCTTTCGGATCCGGATCCGGACACGGAGTCAAAAATCTGTGAAAAACCGGACCCGGAGTCACATTTCTAATTCGAGAGTAGCAGGAGTCTGCGTGGTCATTTCTTGGGAAAAAAACATGGGTAAATCACGGTTGGATCGATGATTGCAGCGGAGTCGGAACAGGAGTCGGATGTTCAAATTTGAAGAATAGCCGGACCCGGACCCGGATTCAAAAATTTTGGAACAGGAACGGAGTTGGAGTCTGAAAAAGTGACTCCAGCCACTTCTGGTAGTGGGCAGAGGTGAGAATGGACAGGATTGCATATCCTGCACGATACTTGCAATTTTTTCGGATCTGGAAACTTATTTTTGAAAAAAATTGGATCAGGACAGGATCAGGTGTTGCAGTTGACTGCATCGCCTTGTACTACTGAGGCAAGCACAAAAGAAAGATGGCAATTCGGGACATGAAACTAACAGGAATGCAACCAGCAGCAATAGAGCTCCCTCAACGAGTTCACTCTACTACTACTAGGTTGCACTATCATTATATAGGGATAAGTGAACTACGATAATTCGCTTGTGGTGACTATCACAGTGACTTGTAACTTA
>JGI24158J21664_10007936_pt1 | contig 14104 bp, 5 predicted proteins | sample Ectturendosymbi3_FD_21664 | JGI IMG/M metagenome (IMG submission 21664) | reverse complement strand
CAAACATTTGGGGGGCATGACCCTGTTGGCCGACCCCTGGCTACGTTTATGGCATGACGGCACGAGGCAGTGCCTTCCCTAACCATAATCATGAAATGTGCAAAACGAATTGGTGATCCGAAATAACAAATTGAATAAACATTTGTCTTTCATGTTGAAAAGGTGCATTTATTGCGAGATTCTAATCATTCTTCATAGTCAATTCATCTAAATTTGCGTATTTCTTCAAGTCAGGGGAAAGTCATGAAGGGAGGCAGGGACTGTTTGTGCCTCCTTTCACCGGGTCGCTTTCACATTGAGCAGTTTGTGACAAATTGTGTTGGTGAGCGCTTGCCGTGTAACTACCTTTATGTCAGCTCTGTAACCTTCATGTCAGCTACACTGTAATAATGTTGGTATACACTTTTAATATATTCACTCCTTCAACCATATGGTCTCGCATTCCATATTCTGGCACTTACTTCACGTTGTGTACAATATACTGAATATGCAGCGTTATGCCACATCAGTAGCTGGTCAGACATGCTGCTATGGTGATAGGCGGCGAAGGCAGGCAGCCTCATCCTCATGAAAACACTCCATTGTTACGATAGTTAGGCAGTTCTATCGAACTGATATGGCATCACTGGCGTGACCGACGAGGCGACAAGCCACGTTGGGGAAACTTGCTAGGAAAATGTGCGGACCACAGCAGGATTTTTGACATGAAAAATCTACCAAGAGGCCTCAGCAAACATGCAAGGTCAACAAATCCCATTCAAAACCAAAGCCGTTTGGAAGCGCAAGGACAGTCTTTGGCTTTGAACGAACAGCGGAGACTACATATCAGCGTTCACAATGCTATGGTAAGGGAAAACCGAGAGATTTTGAAAGACCTCATTAATGTAAATTGCTTCCTAGCCAAACAGCAATTAGCATTTCGTGATAACGATGAGCGTTCGACCTCTTCTAATCGCGGCAATTATGTGGAACTTTTACATATGAAAGATTAGCTAGACATTACGAGACATCTACTGTGTTTTCCGGCTTCTCAAACATAATTCAGAACGATTTAAATTAAGCAATAGGTGATGTGATTAGATATGATATGAACATAAAAGAGGCAAGTGCAGCCCCATTTGTTTCTGCAGAAGTAGACGAGTCAGCGGATGTCACAAACAAAGCTCAGAGCTCTGTCGTTATGTGGCTAAAAGCGCAGAGTTGCTTAAAATCCTGAATGGTAAGAAATATATTTAATACAGTGAAAATTTTCAGGGGAAACTCTCTTTTTCAGGGCAAGCGCAAGTTGCTCAAAAATCCTGAACAGTAAAGATATTTTCAATACAGTGTATTCAGTATATATTCTATTTGGGGTGATCTGTGTAATTTGGGCTAGTGTAGTGTGTAATCTGGACCAAAGTCGTGACTGATTATAATGATTTTGACCGAGACCAAGCCCTCGTTTTTTTCAATGCCACGTTTTTCGTGATTTTTTGGAACTCTTCTGTTATCTGTTACAGCAATGATCTTAACATCAAATTTTGGAAGACTGGCTGAAACAGGGAAATTTTGAAGTTGTTTTGTGAAGGCAGTGTGTAATTTGGACCAATCCTGGTGGCTGCTTGCGTAATATGGACCAGTGTTACAAATGACAATACTTACATAAAGTACTTGGAAAGTGTTTTATAGGCTAACAATTCTTTGTCCAAACAATCAACAAGCAAAGCAACTTAAAACAGATTTGGAAGAGGTTTCAGACCCCATTCGGACAATGTGAATTTGTTCAGAGATTAACCAAAATTTTTCGTCTGTCAATGATGGTGTTTTCAGTTGATTCACTAGGAATCGATGCTGCGGGAAAAGTAGCAGTTTGAAACATGCATGTAAATGTCTATTATAGAAATGTTGAAAACGTTCATTGTTTCTTTCCAGATCTGTGATAGGCTATTTGCAATTATTACCATGACAAGTCTAGGATCGAGAAAACGACCATTCCCTCATGGTGTCAGATGTGAAGTATGTCAAAAGCAACTCAATTCTGACAACAGAGAAAGTCATTTAAAAGAAAAACATCATGGGAAGAGAGTTACGTTTTGATGTTATAAGCGAATTGAAATACATGCGAAAGATGCCATCGGTACCGAATAAAATGTAACGTTATAGGCGAATTGACGCTACAGGCGAAGCCGTTATAAACGAATTCAACTGTATAAAACAGATTTATAAGAGATTTCAGGCTCCATTCGGATTAAACTAAAAAAATTATTTTCAGGGCAAGTTGTTATTTTCAGGGCAAATTTTTTCCGCCCCCCCAGTAAAATGCCTTCCCGTACGCTTATGTCCACAGATTCAAACATTTACGCCCAGTGGTATGATACGATATATTAAAGCAAGACGTTCAGCACATTCCGAAACAACCATTTGTATAATGCAAAATTTGCGCACATTTGGCTTGATCTTCGCAAGTTCACGCTTGCAAGTTTTAATCGTCGCAGAAGAATGAAAGCAGAAAGCAGGCAGATTCCTCAGAAGCTTGCCACAAGGCTAAAGTTCGCTTAAAGTCTGAACCAATTCATAAAAACATAAACTCGTTTTTCTTACAAAAAAATATGTTTTTGAAAACCCACACATTGCCTATTGTAACGCTTATCTGTTAGCTACTGCCGACTAAAGTGGGCCTGGCCAAAGTTTTGACTGCGTTGCGTAAGTAAAAAAAACGATAGCCGAAGCAGCGTGATTGAAAAAAAATGGTTTCTGAACACATTCACTTTTTCTGTAGAGGACGGTCAAAAAATGTCAGTCAACGCAAAAATTGCAACTTCATCTACTGGTGGATCTCTGTAGGTCTTGCAGAGCGTTCCCTTCCTACTATTATTATCCGCTAGGAAAGACCAACAACTTACACTGTTAATCGAGAACAAATTTTTTTTTGATTTTGTACCTTAAAATCGCTCGTACTTTAGAAAAATCGAATATTATTCGCATCCTGACATCCGGCCGCAGATACCGCTGTTGCCTCAGCTCTATAGATATTGTTAGTTTACCATCTTACCTACAACAAGAGTGGTCAACAACTTGGCAAGTTACTCGATGTACAGTACTACCTCTGGCTAAGTTAAAATAAACAGTAAGGCGGCATGAGACCTACAGATTTCTTTGGATATCCATACCATTCTCAAATAAAACAACACCTTAAATAATACTAATGTAATAAACAGTTGCAATAAAATCTACTTGAAAAGTTTTGCGCTAATGACAACAACTTTTTTAAAAACGTAGGCTGAAGAACTCCACTACTGTATAAGCAAAATGAAATCGAGCCTTGTAATTGTCAGGAGAAAAACGAAGTTTCGGTGACAAATTTCATCACTTTGCGTGAATTCGTCGCGCCACTGGTACCTGGTAGAAGTTGAGAATGCCATCAAAAGAAGGTCGATGTCGATCAAAAACGTACTGGCCACGGTCTTCGTCGTAGAACCTGTCTCGCTTCTCAGGTTGCCCAAGCAAGGTGTCCGGAAATTTCTGGAGTGTTCTTTCGTCCGTTTCGAATAGTAGTCCCGAAACGTTGATGGTGATGCGACGGCAACCAGAAGTGTTGCATGCACTAAACGAGTCCGAACAGGCGCAAATGTCTGTGTTGACAAAACACTAATTTTCCGTTACGGATACTGGCACAGATTCAACGACGTTACTCGCGTGCGCATTGCAAAACTTTTGTTGCAGAGACTCAGTTCATCAAGTCTCTGTGGCAGTAGCAAAATATTCGCTTGAGCTGGAAGGAATTCCCACGTATATGCAGTTCTTCCAGTGGCTGCACGCAGCTCCATCATTAGAACGCTGGGTGCACCCATGGCTGATGCTCGCTAAGTGTCTCAGTACGTACGCTGGACACTTTTCAAAGGCTAAACAGATTTAACGGGAGGGCAAAAGACAAAATACAAACATTTCCCTTTGACGACGCCTTCCTTAGTTTCAGATTACATTGACATTCGATTGTAAAGCATTAAGAATGATCAACGGTGTTGGTTTAAACTCTTGAGGATTCGGTGCTATAATTTTTTCTGGGAATGCTGTAAAAAAATACCTAATATTTGAGCAACGGCCATTTTCTCTAATCACATAGTAACAAGCAGGAGTTGAACATCGCTAGTATTTTCATGGATTGAATGTCAGGTTTTCTTTTCTTTTTCTTAAAACATGAAAAGAAAAACGCGGCTTATAAGCTATCACATCATGTTTTCTCGTTGCAATTGGCGTCATGCTTAACAAAGGTGAAGAAGAGAAATTTTGATGCCTATGACATAGCATTATTAAATTTTAGTTCCATTTTTCTTTTCTACACACCGAGTTTCCCACTAAGAGCTTGAGAAAATTTTAACGGTTGCATCAGGCGAGAAGGTTTAACTTATGTTTGACAAATATAACTAAATATAGCGCAACCGTGTGGAATCGCACTTATTAATACATGTGTAAAATTTAATATTAGCAGTGCACTGATCTTTGCAAAAGTTTTACTACGGAACTAACTTCATTTAGTTACAATCTACTGTATAACCCTGCCGTATTGGGAGTTGTACAGTCAATCATTGCCACAAAATATTTAGGTTTGACTTATGTCATCCTTGAAAATACGTGTCTGAACAAATCTTTCCCTCTTCAGCACAAGGCTGTTTATCCAAGAGTATGACAATTCCTTGAAAGAGCTTTTTCAAACTCTGAAATTGTTAAACAGAGTCTTGAGGAAATTACCTCAGTAAAAGTAATTATAAAGCTATTTTTATGTGTAAGCAAAACAGCAACAGATCCTTATCTCTTCAAAGTACATTGACAACGCCGTATTTCTCATGACACTCTCTTTCACAAAGTTCGGACAGAATAACCAAAACCCAAGCTATATCATCCTAAACCAAAAGCATATTTGTGGTTAGTATACAATCTACCATCTCGTCAAAATTTGTTAAGGGAAGAAAGCTTCGTTAATCGTTATTATTACTTTTCCGGCAGGATCTGCTCGTGAAACACGTCAAAAATTGGTTTGTGTCGTGTTAAATTCTTTTTTCAGCTATATGAGTTGTTTACATTCATAAAAATTACACGTACATTTTTTCATTCACACTTGCTACCGTAAACAGCAAATATTTGCTTATTCTAACATGTACTGACCATTTTTATGTACTCAACTGTTCAAATTTTAAAGAAGATAGTTTTTCAGTGAAGCTCAAAAGTGAACGAAACGGTTGTCTCGATTTTGACAAGAAAGTGCCACATTTACTTCAAAAGTTTTGCAATATGTTTCCGCAAAGGCAACACCCCAGGTTTATTCCGTGTCAGTTCGGTCGATTGTAACGTCGTTATTCAGCTGATTTTTCCACTTGACAGGCGTCGCAAAGCAATAGTAGAGTTAATTGCGCCTCCTGCAAATTTAGTTTTTCTCTAATTACTGTGCAACTTCCATAGAAAGAAGACGACGTGCCCATTCCGCTGACGAGATCAGGTCGGCGAGCATCTGCACCGCAGTAATCGTTGTGAAACGAGCTTTCTTCTGCACCCCTAATCAGCGCTAAATACACGCGGAGGCTTCAATGTCGCTATAAATTATTCAGAACATTCGTTCTGCCTGTGAAGGTTGCTTGGAAGCCCATTCGATCTGGATTATAGTTAATCTTTTGGCGAAAGCAGTTTCTATTCTCAAAACGTTCCTGACACAAATTTCCTAGGGCAACGAGTAGAACTGTAAATCCAAGCAGCAGCAAAGTGTAGCTACAACCTATGTATATGAAAAATCGGAGCTATAGTATTTCAGTTTATACGGACGTTTATTGAGGTACCATTTGTTTTTAAAAGTTAACATCCCGAGCCGAAGTGAAGTTTTGATTTGAGACAAAATGCCCCAAAAGAGATTTCAAAAAATCCAATGGTACTTCACCTTGTTTTCCTCTGAAAGAATTCATATATTGTGCTAGGCATCACAAGATTAACTGAAAACGATGATTCGTCTGCGTTCAACATTTGGCTGCAACCTGCCAGGCGCAGAGTGGCTCATACCGTCATCTTCCATTCCGTTCAACAGATGAGAACGTGAGTGATCGTCGTTCATATGAATATCGCGTGATGGTTGGAGAAGCAGCGAGGCATTATGCAACGGAGAGTCAACAAACTCGTCAGTGATAGCTTCGCTCAAATTTGTCGGAAGCTGGAGAGTCTGGACCTGCACTCCAACGTTTATCATTTCTGGAACTGAACAATAATGCCGGGCTATCAAAAAATTCAGCTCTAACTTTGTAGCCTATCTTACTACTGGGCAGTTAAAAGTACATGAAAGTTCATAAATCGGCCAAGTGTCCAAAATCTCTACTAATAAAAATTCTGCTAAACACAAAAAGCGGCAACAGTTCGACTAAAGTGAAATGCATGACTAAAAGTAAATATTTTCTAGATTAACTTAGAAGCAGGTAGTAATATATTTTCTACCAACAAATCTAGCAATCAAAACTGGAATTGAATCAGTTGATTGGTCAATTCTGGCATTTGGGTGGAACTATATTGAGCAGGCCGAGTAAATTTTGTAAATTAGCCCAGTCTTAAAAACATTTGTACAACCCCTAAAGCAGAGGCTTTTCGTTTGGAACCTCAATTGGCCTCACAATATTATTTCCGCCCCATCAACATCCTTGACAAAATCAATAACAGCAGAGGCAGTAATTCTGAAGACCATCTGTGAGACAAGTGGACACCACCAACGACATGCTCACCTTATTTTCAAATTTTAAAAAATCAAGCCTTCTGTTACGAGCTGAAAAATCAATGTTGACTGCGCAGCAAGATACTTTGAAACTACTAAGCCATTGCTTGGTTTCTACCAATAATGTAAAACAAGCAGTGGTGGCAGTTTGCGTACGTTCGTAAAAGACACCACAAGATGAAGGTAGCACTGTTTCAAAGCCAGCAAAGAAGCAATTACACACCATGATTGTAAAGAACTCCAACAGAAACCATTATGTCGAAATATCTGTATGCAGCTAGTTTCTGGTTAATTTGTGATCAACTTCCGCGTTGTGAAGTTTCACACAAAAAAAATTAAAATTTCAGGTTATGCCCTGAATTTACTTCAGTGTGACGTTATTTCAGTGTGACGTTTACACAGAGAGTAATAAAAATATCTTAGATTTTTACGTGAACTGTTTTTCCAACTTATTTGAAAAGCTTGAAAAGTCCACGGTTTGCAACCACACCATTAGTTCAAAACCATCCTCTATTATTAGTTCTAGTTGTACGCATTACTTCATCGCACATAATAAAAATTCCACTGTGCTTCGTGCTGACGCAAAAGTTTCAGTCATTCTTCGTCTTTTTTTAAACGACCTGTTTCAGAATATTGTTCGAGCGATGGCTAAATCAATAAATCGAAATGTATGCAAAGACACCTGATAGCAAGTACCTCGTATTGATGGTGAGGACTAGGAAACAAACATCGTTATATACGAAACGAAATCTTTGTTGCGTCAATGGTGAGCGCTGGGACCACATTCTTAACAAAGTGTTTCTTTCACTGGTACAAATATACTCTTTAAAATACTCTTGTAAATGCAATTTTTGTCCCGTAATGCATTTCTTACTGGTTTGTAATGTGATATTTTTTACCTAAATGGTTTTACCTTTTCCATTTTGAGCCATACGTCTGCTGCCCGTACGGGAAAAATCGCTTGTTAAGTAAGTATTTCCTCGAGGATTTTCGTTAATCACTTCGTGACCTCCATAAGAAGATTTTCTGTTGCGTTCCGCTGGTCTTGGAATACACGGTTTTGGACTGCTTGGAGATGTTCTGCTTCCAGTGTCCCGAAAAGATCGATTAGATGTCTAGAACAACGATTTAAGTAAAACGTTTACGGTTTGCCAGGAGCCTCAAAAACGCATTCCGTTCGTAAGCTTATCGAAAACTTAGCAAACACTTCTGGCTTCTAACGAAACAGAGTTAAACGACTTGTTTTATTTCATACATCGGGCAGAAATATGTGTTCAACAAAAAGCAAGATTTTCTTACGCTGTTTTTAGCTTTAGGCTTGTGATTTATTTATTTAACGGAATTTTATCGCATTGTTGCTTATTTAACATTCTCACAAGCTGTTTAGAAATCTCTTTCCAAAATCTTTGGATGCGAAATTGAAACAAAGCTAAGGATGATATTTATACTTTTCAAAAGGTCTTCTACAACTGAATGATTCGCTTGTTTGACAAATTCCACCTAGCCCTATTCAAAAAACCATATCTATTATTTCTGTGATTGAGAAGCAGATATACAATCCATCTAACTTGTAATTAAAAAGGTGTTCCTTCTTTCATCTACCACGAGTGCTGCCTAGAAACTGATCTCATCAAAATATGCGCAACCACAAAGATGAAAAGTTGAAAGGCACGACTCACTTCACTGAAAATCTCGTTTTAAGTGTCAACAGCTGTGCTCAGTAAATGAGTACTCATTTCATAAGCAGTGATCTTTGCAGCAATGGCGAATACCATTTCTTAACATTGACGATAGGTCTGTTTGATTCTTATAACAAGGGGTGTTAGAGAACTGCAAGACCTACATTTTCTTTGCAGTTGTAATGAATCTGAAATTAGAAAATGTTACTGTGCATTGCATTCCGCTTACTACTGCAGTCATCTTAGATGGATTATTGGACTGAATTTTGATAAGTATTCCGAAAGAACAATTACCACTACATTTGTTTGTGACCATTTTTTTGAAGCACTGAGAGTTAAAAATTGTTTTCTGTAACATCTTGTTCTGATCTAACCATGCACTTACTGCTTCTGCTGCTTTCAGTTTCCTTAAACCTAGTGCGTGGTCATTATTTTCTTGTTTCCTAAATCACCTATTCATATATATCACTCATCACTGTCTGTTGGAAAAGTGCTGGGATTTATCCTTATGCCTATGCATGAGAATGAGATGACTGTCAAATGGACACGACCGTATGAACAAATAAATCACCGGGTTCTCTTCCTTAAGTGATAATTTTCAAGGAGCAACGTTCTGCCTTTGACGCACTCCATTATGACTCCGAGTGAAGTACTTCAACAACGGACAAGCACTGAGTGGCAGACATGCGACAGAGTATCACTAGTTGGCAAGAACTTGTTTGCATGTACTGAAAACATGAACGTGTCTCTTTAATTTTTTTGCAATGTGATTTTCAGTATAGAAACAAAAAATGTCTCTTTCTGGAATTCTGAATGCACTTCCTAACTTGGCACAGATTCTCAATATAACTTCTACTTAGATGCGTTGTAATGAAATAGACAAAATGACTTCAATATTGGAGCAAAGTCTATCGCATACATTCATAAAGGCTATTTAACGAATACGCATTTCAACTGTTGCTTTGTAGCGCATGGTTAACGCTGGTGTCTATTGGTGAATCATTTCAAGGGCGGATATGATANTATAAATGGANAACCAACTGGTAGATTTATTACAAAAATGCACTCAACGTAGCAAGGACATTTATTCAGATCATTACAACACTACGCAGCTTTGCACTTCAGTTAAGTTTTGATTTCTGCGAAGTTTTCTATTTTTGACAAAGTCCGAATTAAAATTGCTACTTATAACACCATAAGTAATTTACTTTTTTGTTTCTGCTGACATGGCACTGATCAAATAAACAATCCATTGGAAAACGTGGACATAAAAAAGTTGTCAAATCTGAAACACAGTTTTGCTTTATAATGACCAGCATTATACAAATGAATAAACCTGTACAGAAAAACATTGTCGAAGCATCAGACTTTTCTTAAGATTTCTACAACACTTTACTACAAGTTTATAATTTCGACACTGACTTAGAGCTTGCCATCTATATGATGGAATAAGGGTTCTTTGCGATATTGGGCGTCAGCAAGGTATACACAAGTCTCTCTTTCTATCTTTTGATAAGAACAATGGTGGTCATAGCAAATTAAAGAATTAAATTTACATGAAATTTGCGTTCCGACTGCTTCCAATACATCCTTTTATCACGAGTTGCTTATCTTGTTATTCTTGATGACCAAGCCAGAGGAACTATTTGCACAAAAGAAATCTTTAAGAGCTTATCCCTCGTGATGGAGCAAGTTGGACGAATTCAATCTAAGCACTGCGTGCTAACAACCATGCCACAGGTTTTAAGGTTTGGGGGGAATTTTTTTGCTTCCATTATATGTTTCAAACAAATTTTTCTGGGCACAAAAAAATTTGGGCGGGAATAAAAAATTGGCGGACGCACTGCCCCCAAATGCCCCAACCCGTGGCTATGGGCCTGTTAGCAACAAATCTAACAGCTGTCACTTTTTTCCAAAAAAAGCAAGAGTCGTTCCATTAATAGTTTCAAGACTCTGCTGCATGCATGTTACCTCGTATACGAGAACAAACAACGCGACATTTCCACAAAGCATTTGTAGAAAAATTATATTCGTAAAAGGACGGCAAGCAGTGTGGTTTTCAAAAAAATATTTGATACCTGGATTTCACAGATGACGTTCTGCTACGAAGAGCACAAAATAACTTGAGATTCATTAGACGGAAAAAATACTAACTTACTACAAACGTTGGCTAAGCGAGCGAGAAAAAATGTTTTGTTAGATTTCAATCAAATAGAGTTAAAGTTTTGATACAGCTGCATTTAAACAAAGTGGAGCAGAAGAGTCGTACGTTCATCTTGACGTTTAGGATGGNGTGTCAAGNTCCTGTTGTTTCCAACTGCAAATTTGTTGCTAACTATCTACAAGACGAATGAGCTTGTTACCTCGAGCAAAGTGCTTGCAAATCAGATTTTAACATTCTCCAACATGTGTAGCTAATGTCTACACAATATACAGTACAGCAGTGTTTTTCAACGTTTTTGCGGCAGCGGAACCTTTTCGGGCAATTTCTTGCAAAAGAGAATGAAGAGCCAAACCTCTTTTTACAAAATTTACGAAACGCGGTTGCAAACAAATGAAAAACACGTAATATCAAACCATACAGTCTTAATTTCGTCTTTTATCTAAATTAGACTACGCTTTTTGCCCAATTGTAACGGACACTTACAGCTGAAAATTTCACTTAAACGAAAAGTTTTCCAAGTATGTGTTATAAAATCTGTATAAGCGCTTTCAGAAGTTTGAATCTATCCTGATCATGTCCTTTTTCTTAAAGTAAGTCCCATATGATTATGCGTTAGAGTACAACTTTCAACACGTGAAAATGCTGCAGAAATACTGCATGCTGTTTTTGCTCACCTCCGGAGAAGTTGCGTTTAATCCCATGCTCATTTCAGTAAAGTGAGCTATCTCAATTGTGTTTGCTAAATATTAGTATCTACATANATAAAAACATANGTAACGTTTCAAATTATCTTAAAATCTTCATTTTTGTGCTTTCAGTGTTATGTTGACGTTAGTCATGTTGGTTCCTTCGCTGAAGACAAAACCACCGACACTTAAATTCATTTCTTGCTAAGCACACGCGGGGAATAAAATTTTCACGAAAAATTGATTAAACGTTATTTGCGATCACAGCGAACAAGTTTGGAAAAAGTATCTATCAACAAAGCTTTTTGCCCTTGTTTTTACAACCATGGTAAGATGTCTTTGTTGGGCAAAAACTGTTTCGAACGTTACAATTTGGTAAAAATGATTCGACTCCAATCATGTCACACTTGCCTGACTAGATTATACATACTGGAAATCATCGTCACATGAACATCTTAATTTGTTTCGACAGTTACAAACACGTAGGTACTTCTGGGCAACGCATACTCTTTCCTGTTGAAAAATACTTAGTATCAAAATCAAGCTGAGTGCAGGGTTCATCGAGATCATGCGGTTTACTTTCAAGAAAGACAACATAGGTTTTCACCTAAACATTGACAAAACAATCCTGCTTTGAACATTTCCAATTAATTATTCCTGTGTCTAAGAAGTGATTTTCAATACTCCAGACTTTATTTTTATTTTTGTCATACTTCTCTAATAACCTGTTTCGCTCTTGCCATTTGAGTTAATAACGAACAGCTTGATTGACAGTTTTCGCCAATCCAGCATTAGATAAACAAGTCCATTTTTAGAGTATGCATTGTATTCCCCTTGTGACAAAATAAACCATAGAGCTAGTTAATTTCTCGAATCTTCAAATAAACATCGAAAAGCTCAGGCCCTTATCGACTTTTCACTAGATGCATAGTTAATCGTTTTTTGTAGAAAATTTTCCAAACCTATGTTAAACAACTTTTTTCATTATCTGCATACACAGAGAAGAGCGCCTTGTTTTGAAAACCTGTGACTATCAGGTTTATAATCGACCCTTTTTTACAGTTTCCTATTTTAGCTTTTACCGAAGGTAACCCAAACCCTTTCTTTCAGGAAAACCCGAAACACGGAAAGCAAAGTCATGGTTTAAAATTTGCAATACTTTGCAACGTGAACACTCCTGTGAGCGGCAATGCTTGGTTGTGTTAAAACTTTAATGATGCATTAAATCACTGAAAGATCCTTCATCAGTTGAATGTATCAAAGCAGTCAGCTAAAGTTTTAAGTCAGGCACTTAATCTTAAAGCTTTTTAAAAATTCTGTTATAATCAAATGATATTGTCGCAAAGAGACTGAAGAGATTCTTAAAAACACTTCACATTAGAAATGGAAGTTGACAAGCATTCAGTTACGACCCAATGGTCTTCTGTCTTCATTATTTCCTTAAATCGATTGCTTACTTTATATTTTCATCGGATCCTTTTAAAAATGTTTTACAGGAAGAAATGAGAGCCCGTAAACCTTCTAGACAATTCCTTTTTCACAGGCGCTGTTGAAATATGTCTTCCACAACAATACACGACTCACTCACTATCTGCAACATCCAAAAGTTCCCGCGGGCGACTGCGGAGTAGTCTCAGCGACGGTACGTCCACGCTGCAACAGCTTTCCTACTGAACTTAGCAGTGACGCTGTGGAATGATAAGCTTTACCATCCTTATTACGTTATTTTTCTCGAAGTCCGCAGTTGCTCGGTCGCCACACGACGTGAAAGATGACGTACCGCATAATCGCGCTGCAGCGACAAACTTCAGGTCGTTATTGCGCCGGCGTCGACAACGCAGTCACCAACCGCTAGATGAAGCGTCCGAAATTACCAGCGTTTGTTAGGAAGCCTTCCAGTTTCTTTAAAATGATCGCGCTCAGTTTAACAGCTTTTCTATTTCACTGCAGAAACCGCAAGGTTGAAACTCCTGAAGTGAAAGGTCACTCAACACTTGATGTGCGATATACTGGTGCTGTTGCATGAAATGTCCTTGGTCAAAAATATCATGCGGCAATAAACTTCAATGCTTACGCTTTAAGTGGTGCAGTCTTCGCATTGTGCAAAAGTTTTTATTGTGCTGCAGTTACAGAAAGAACACATGGTTTTGAATTTGACTGCATCTGAACTGATCACTTGCAATATACGGTCTTGGTGTAACAGCATAGATGTGCATAACATTTACTACGTGAGTTACAGTGGTTCTTCACACATTATCTGCAGAATATTGCACCAAGTTTTGCAAAACCAACTGCAACAACGTCGTCAGCAAACTACCTAACTTTAAACGCATTCCGTCAAGGCTGAACATGCAGTCATCTATTTCTGCTCACTTGCTTTCGCATACCGCAGAAGCAAAGCTACTCAAGATTCAGGTCAAACATCTGTTTTTGTCATTTCATTGCAACTTCGCTTCAAACACTTAAAATCAAAATTTGATTAGAAACATTTTACTGTCATTATACTGCAGTTCACTGCTAAATGCACCAACAGAAAGCTAAACAGCAGATCCAACAGAAAGCAAGACATTAGCATCAGGCATTTTTTCTTTCACCGTTTTCGTCTAGTGCTTATCGGGTCTACCTCGCACAAAATACATTATTCGTCTAGCTTAGATTAAAAAGTCAATTATAGCATTGCTCAGTGCGACGAAAGGGCAAACATCTTTTGTTTCACTTTTTTTAACCGATATGTCGAAGAGCACAAACTGAGTACTTCCAGCAAAGTTTGACAGAATTGCAAGCAAATCCTAAATTTACTGACAAACTGCTTGAATAATTCTGGTTGAGTTATACTTGAATCACTGTTAAGATT
>JGI24158J21664_10007935_pt1 | contig 14105 bp, 5 predicted proteins | sample Ectturendosymbi3_FD_21664 | JGI IMG/M metagenome (IMG submission 21664) | reverse complement strand
TGAAGTTAGTAAAATTGGCCCAACAATCATAACATTGCTACCATTAAATCATCGCATCGATTTTCGCGGCGATAGCGAATTGCAAGTTGCCGTCAAGCTTGGCGCAGTTAATTTTCGTCGTAAACTGTAACAAATCCCTCCAACCGTATGTGGTATTATCAGCAAAATTGCCTTGAAACAAGTCTTGATGGCCTTCGGTAAAGCATCGCTAAACCATTGTTTCGCAGGCAAAAAATATGGCAGTCCATTATCATGTGTTTTGTAAGCTTTAGTTAGCACCTTGAGTGAAACAGCGTAGACCTACTGAAAGGTGTTCTGTTGTAAAAATACTGGAAATATGACTATTGCAAGACAATTTACGAAGAAATTAATGGCTAGTAAAACTAGGCACAGCTAGCCGAAAGTTGTAAAATGTGCTTATCGTGTTTTTCAGTCACTTCGAGTGTTTTGGCGTCTCTGGATATAACTGCACTGTGTTCATCTGGCTTCTGACCAGGGGTATAGTGGGGCGGGAACGCGTAGGAACGGCGTATCTACACCTTTTTCATCTTTTGGTTTAAGATTAGTTCGAAGCTGTTTCAAAATGACTAGTTTTTTTGGATGCGTTCCCACACCTTTTTTGTTAGCCTTACATCCCTGCTTATGATAGAGTGTAACAGAACAGTAGGCTAGGAAAGGAGTAACTTAGACCAGCATGTAATCCCAAGCACCCAATCTTCGCTAAACTATAGACTCCAAAATATCCTTTTCGCCACCTGTTGTTTGAGGCTTGCTATGAAGTCATTCTGTTGTGGAGATCACGCCGAACGTTACACTGCGTAGAAATTTATGGATGAAATAGCTTTTTGCCAGCTAACTAGCATAAGCAAATGCGATTCCACCATCTTAGGAACGTCTCAACTTTTGGAAAAGTGAAGCTAACGTTACTAGGTTTTCCCATGACACCACCATCCAGGAACGTCTCAACTTTCGGGAAAAGTGAAGCTAATATTACTGGGTTTTCCTGCGACGTATTTTCCTGAGCAAGGTTTCTGCCAAGTACTGCACACGCGTAATAAATACCGCAATCGCCTTGACATGAGCAAGATCAGGAAATCTCCATTCAAACTGACCAACCTGCAACCTGCTTTGAGAAAGCTTGCAGATAAACACCATTGCAAGGTTCGCATTAGTTGAAATGAGCTGTTTTTTGGGAAATTAATAACAGTTATTCTACAAATGCATTTGCATTCGTTTTGTTTTGTGCTAACTTGATTGCCCGTTTATATTGCATTAGCTCTGAATTATTTTCAAAACAAAATGCTATTTTCAGAAAAATTATAGGAAGGGGGCGATTTTCAAGCAAAGCACCTGTAGGGGGGAGATTTTACAAAAAAGCTTGAAGACCACTGTAGCAGCNTTTTATCTATGTTGTGTAAAGTATAGGCTAATCTAAGCCCCCTTCCTATAAGTATAGGCTAATCTAAGCCCCCTTCCTATAAAGTATAGGCTAATCTAAGCCTATACTTTACACAACATAGATTTTATATCTTGTTTGAACTCTAAACTTCAACATGTTGTGTCTCTCTGTATTGTGCTTGTCACGTGACCACTTCAACTATTTGTGGTCAAAAGGCAAAAGAGCCAAGCCACATATTTTGCCTCATGAGGCAAAATAGACACTATCTTTTTGATGTGAGTTACTTGGAAGTTTTCGAAGTGTGAACAAATACTTACCCCATTTTATTTGGATCGTTTGTTCCTTGTACCAATATTTTAGTAACTGCGCAAAACACATTGGCACCCTTCCTTGAATTAATTTCTCATATAATTTCATGTGTTATATTCGATCGAATGCTTTTGAGACATCTTAAAAACAGCATGCACTATTGAACCATTGGTTACGAAATATGAAACATTTTGCTTCAACAAAAATATACGTTGGTCGGCACCACTAGAAAATCAGCTAACTGCTAGATCAGTAGTTCCCAAACTTTCTTGTCCGCGGAACACTGCAAGGTTCTTTTAAGTGGACAAGGATCCCCGCTAGAACTGCCAAGTAGGCCTAAATATGAATGCTTTTTGATAAAATTCCATTTATGTCTAGCAGGGCTTTCAGCGATTCGATTTACTTAAGATGGTCCTCCTTTTCTGTGAATTATCAGCACAACCAAATATCTGCACTGTATTAAGTGTTAGTCGAACTTCCGCGCGCCATAGTCACAGCCTGAGGACTGAAGCGTGTGCGACCCGGTTGTTTTCGCACACCTTTGCTCATATGTAGTGGTCGCGCTAGCGTGACTGCCACATCACTTTCCTTCCTCGAAGTCTTTGGATTGCCCACTCTCTTTTCTTTGAAAGATCTTGCCAATTGATATCAAGTGTCCAGCCAGGTCCGATGACGTGCGTGTCATGCTTGATTGGGTTTCGGTACCTTGAGCCTTTGTCTTCTTTGTCTCTTCAGCTCTTCTCTCTTTTTGTTGCTTTTTCCATGACGTACGTTATCCATCCCAGCTCCTCAAGGAGGTGTCTCTTATCAGGAGCCATTGAAGCGTGTGCAACCCGGTTGTGTTTGCACACCTTCAGTGTGGGATTGATCCTCGAACCTCGGGAAGGATGGATTGTGACGTCACCGATGTTAATTCCGCGCCAGACGAATCTGCCAAAGAGAGCTCTTACTTCCATGTGCATGGAAGTCATTTTGTAAGTGGCGCTTGCTTGGTCTTTCCCTTCTCCTTGGTTTGGCCGACTTTGCTCACATGTAGCGGTCGCGCTAGCGTGACTGCTACAGGACATATCAGCAGTTTTTGCTTAAAATTGGAAAGTGTAGCTAGTGGAACCCTTTATATTTGTCTATGGAACCCTAGGGTTCTGCGGAACCCACTTTGGGAATCGCTGTGCTAGATGGAAAATTTCACTGCTAAAAGCGAAAAATCCTACTAAATTCAGCAGCAAATCAGCTAAAATGGTAACACTGGTCACATTTTCAGACTCTGGCTCCGCTCCTGTTTCAAAATTTTGGAATCCGAATCTTTTCAAATCCGAGAATTCGACTCCTATTCAAGCTCCAGCAAACATCGATGCAATCAAAATTTAGCAATGTTTTTACTTAAGCAATGATATTTATGAAGACCATGCAGACTCCTGCTATACTGCCGGAAATAAAAACTGACGCCGCGTGAGGATCCAGTTCAAAAATGTTTGACTCCGGCTCCAGATACAGTTCCGAAAAAAACGCAGGATCCTGCCGGTATCGACTCCGGCGCTTCTCTGGTTCCTACCAGAGGTGTCCGAATTGTGATTTTTTTGAATCCGGATCCAATAATGTTTTGAAAATTTTAAATCCGAAACCGATCCGGATCCGGTACCAACATGACAAAAGCAATCTGTCTCCTGTTTGACTATGCAAAAATATAAGTCAAGCAAACACCACATATTGTCAAATAATGGAATGTGAGCACCATTATTTGTAATTCACTGTAAACCAGAGATGAACACTGATTCGGATTTAAATCCTACGGATTTTCAGCTTTGTGATGGATTTGGATTTCATAAATTTTGCTTAACCGGAATTGGATTTGATTTGAATTTGATCATCTTGTTTTGAACTTCTTCTCAACTTTCAGTTCTGTTTCGGAGCTGTAGATTACTGCATTTAATCTTAAGTTTGCTTCAGTGGAGTTTCTCACATTTATCGAAATTTTATATCTTGTTTGTATTTGGATCACATACTATCCAATGATGCAAAGTACATGCCTGCTCTCGTATGTATCATGTCATCAAAGTTAAGGAATTTGTGTGACTTTCATTGATTCCTTCCCTTTTCTTGACCCATGATCGTCATCGCATATTATATATGTGTAGCCTAGTGGTAATGATTCGCTTGTGCTATATTTTGTACCTGGTAATTTGTTTGTCCAACTTGCTGTCTTAAACTTTATAACTCAGCTTTTCATTGTATTTGATGCAATCAAAGTCTTGAAGGCTTCAAAATGTCCACTATTACAGTGCTATGAGCCGAAGATAGGGCATAAGTTAACTTGAGTTAGTTTCCAAAGTATGTTTTTGTATTGTATTTTTGCCTCATGAGGCAAACGGTACCTTTGGTTGATTGATTTATTGTTTCTTGCGACTCAGCTAATCCATAAAGAAAATACAAAAGCCATCGCTCAATAAGAAAACCAATTGTTAGTGAACATTAGAATAAATAAAAACACAATGGCAAAATAATAATGAAGGATTTATTTTGCATTTGTAGAAATATTTTGCCTGTAGCAGAACACAATGGATAGACTTTTGGATTTAAACAGGACGTGGATTTTGAAACTGTCAGTTTATCAGATTTGGATTGGATTTTGAAATAGAATTGTCGGACCAGACTTGGATTTGAAAAACCTAAATCCGTTCATCTCTGCTGTAAACACAATTCATACAACATTTGATGCCTAATCTAAATTGATATCAAAATGTAGCATTTATGTAGACTTCTGGAATATGATCATAAGTTTTGCGGTTTGACATTCATTGCACGAAAAGGGTGTTTTCAGAAAGAGACAGCTGTTAATATATCATTAACGTTTCGTCAGCAAACATAAAAACCAAATCCAATCCGGCTGTTCGAAGCAGCCAGAGTCCGGATTAAAAAATCCAAAATCCTGTACATGCACACCGCTGGTTCCAACTCCTAGTAGACGTGTGGTACAAAAAAAAACTTGCCAGAACGCATTCACATTGGCAGATTTTAGAACGTAGGCGTGTAGGTTACCTAAGCACTTATTATCCCAATTTTCTCTTACATTTTTGTGCAATTAGGACCATTTATACCCCTAAAGGAAAATGACGTACCCCCGAAGCGTCTTTCAGCTATATTAACAGATTATTGCAGGGCCGCAACCAGCTGATATTTTCTGGGAGGCAAACTGGAAAGTGATTGCACATTGTTGTTTCATCTAACAACTAAAAAAGTTTTTGGTGTTTAGTGTTTTTGAAAATTTTGAAGGGGGTCAAATGCCCGGTCGGCACCTGGTTGCGGGCCTTGGTTATTGTGTTCTTTTCACTTTTTATAGAATCACGTATACGATCATCTACGACCATCTGCCGAGATAATACAATGTTTTCCGAAATTTTTGTAATATTTTATTGAAAATTTAAGTGAAGAGCGAAAAAGGGAAGTCAAAGAATATTTTCCCAAACCGTATGCTGCCGATGCATGTCAGCGTTACACTGTTATCTTTGATAACTTTTCTTCTTTTGAATTCTATTTACTCTAATGAAAGTGAAGAGAAAACAAATAAATTTTTTTCCTCTTTTTAACCAGCACATTCAATACAATTTGAGCGTTACCTTCTCTTTTAGCCGCCGTTTTGATCGCCAAGGGGCGGTATACTGTGCACCGTGTTGAAACTGTAATCATCAGACGCACTTCGGCGAAACAAACAGTTCCTGTATCAATAATTGTCATCCTGACAAATCAGCTATATATCAATAATTGCCATCACATCAGTTATATATCAATAATTGTCATCCTGACAAAGATGCTCTTGCAAAATAAATTAGAGTTTTTTGATACAGAATGAACCGGTCATAAACTCGTAATTTTGCATTTGAAAATGAATTAAGTTTGCATTTGAAAATGAATTAAATTTGCATTTGAAAATTTAGTGTTTAAAAAACACGGTTTACCGAATCTTTTTGTATTAATTGGAAACCCAACGTTATTATTTCCAAAAGTAGCCAGATTTTTTTCAACAAGTATACAATTCAACGTTTGACTATGCATAATTTGATAGTAGATTAAATACTTTTACTTCATTTGTTAGTTCAGTTTAATGTGTAGTTTTTTATCGCTCTACCCTTCTTTTATTTCACCCCCTTCTCTTCTTTCTTCCTTGCCTTTTCGAGTTATGTCGTTATCAGTAGGCCTAGATCATGTGGTCATGCCTGTTCGGTGATTCCTACTGCTTTTCTGGTTCGTGCCATTTGCCCTGATGAAAGCTTGCTGTTAGTTAGTGTGAAACGTCGGGGTCGTTTTGAAATTTTACAATAATCAGTGGCGTAGCTAGGGTATGGCAGGTGCCATGAGCGCCACTTTGACGGGGGGAACAAAAATTAAAATTCTTATTTACAGTTTCTTCAACGTCTATTTTGGGCCCCGTGCTTTCACAAACAGCAAAGATGCATCAACACCACTCCCTTACCTAAGTTGGGCGCATTAAGGCGGGCGTGTTACGACTGCACCACCAAGCATCATGACAAAACTGTGGTATTGTAACACAACACGCGAGTCAGACATTGTGACCGAACAAGACCGCTCGCATGCCATATCTACGAGACCTCGTCCTTCTCACGCTATAAGTAAGGATAAGTCAGTCCGTACTGCTGCATTTCAGGCAAGAAGATATTAGTCAGAGTCTGACAGAGACGAGTTTAAGTCCATGGCTATGAGAATCTGACCGTTATGCAATTAACTACTGTTGAGGTCGTACATATTAGCAAATTACTTAAAGTGCTACGGCCCACTCCGACTTTACGAAACGTCTTCGGTGGCCACTAATGTCCGATGAATAGGCTGAATACAATGCCCCATTGCAGAGACTGAGGTAGAGAACATTAGTTCGTCCTCGAAAAATTAGCAGTTAGTATCGTTGCCGTACCAGTTGAGCAAAAAATGTTAACTCATGAAAGAGATTTGTTAGTCTTGTTTTGAGATAGCTTTTTCTGCCGAAATTTGGCTTTCTGTTCGATGTCCAAGGCCTTGTGAGAAGGTCCTGATTGTGAAAAACCAAAATCCACGTTTGACAAATTTAGGAGCTGTGTACAGTTCAGATGTAGATGACAAGCAAGCAATTATACGAGAAGACTCTAGAATGCAAAATGCTGGTTTCAACAAGTCGTGTAACTTTAAACTATCGCGTCTTGAAGTCCTCTTGACATTATTCGTATTGCTTTGCAAATAATGCTGACGATGGCAGCAAGTCCGTAACTAGGGGGAAGAAGCCCCCCTAAAATTTCTTTCACCCCTGCTGGAAAAATGTGTTGGACGTAGTTTAAAAAATTTGGGCCCCTCAGAAAACTCTTCGCCCACCCTGGTGCCCCAAGCTGGTTACGGGCCTGGATGGCAGTTATATGTATTGCCAGCTGCAAACGATTTTTCAGTCAACTAAAACTGGTCCTTTCATACCTCCGGGCCTCATTGACTAGCAATAAGTCAGGGAAGATTGTGTGATCTAGCTTTGGTGAGAATAGAAAGGGACGAAACAGCGAAAGCTTACTTTGATGAAATCATAGACGACTTTGCATCGATAAAGGCATGGGATGGGCGTAAAGAGGAGGGGGCACAATTCACCGGGCGCCGAACCGCTATGGGAGCGTCGAACCACTGCAAGGGGCGCCAGATGACTGCGGGTGGCGCTGATAAGTCCCGATAATGTCACAAGTACTTTCTTCAATTCAATACAATTTGAAATTCGATTCCGAAAGACCTCAAGTTCGAACATGGGGGCGCCCAACTTGCTTCTTGCCCCGGGCGCCATCTAACCTCGTTCCGCCTCTGCATGGGAAGTGTTGCTTTAATTATCATTTTTGTGTAATTAAACCGGAAAAGGCTGGATATGTTTATGTTTCAATGGAATTGTGTTTTCCGAACACAAGTGATACATGACTTGTATTAAATAATGTATTGTGCAACTCAAATTAAATGTGTTATATTTTAAAAGAAATTGTCGTCTGCAGTTGAAATATGTTTTTTGCTTTTTTTTGTAAGATATACATTTTTGTCAGGCAACACTATGTAATTTGAGTAGACCTACAAACTACGATAGCGTTATTATTTGAATGTTTTGATATTCATCACAATGAAAATAAATGAGTATAGAAGTATATTGTAGTCTTTCTGGAAAATTTATATTTTATTTGCCGAAAATTTCAAAGCAAAAATAGGCACAAATATTATTTTCCGTTTCAAAAATTTATTTTCTTCATGGTTTGTCTTTCGTAAAAATTGTGCATACATCTAATATCTAAATTATTAGAAGAGGCACACATTTATATTTTGCCAAAGGCGCCATTTTGTATAGATAGGCCACTGACAATAATTGAGTACAAGTTTGCATCATTATTGTCCTGTTTGCTGGATTTGCAACAGAAAAATCTTGGTTGGATCTTTTTTTTATTGTTCTTATTTATCAATCATAAGATTGTGCTTCTGCTCTAACAAATTATCAAATAAACTTCATAATGCGAACTGCGCAAAACCAAGTGACCCCGTGAAAAGTTAGCACCGGTCAAAACTTTCTGCACTGATCACTTCACAGTTGAAAATCAAATTGATTCTGGAAGAAAATATATGGCGATATGAAGTTAGACAAACTGAAGAGAGTCCGTTATTAGAATATAACTTCGTTCCGCGTACCAGAGGGGCAGTTGTATGTTTGTGGGTTAAGATCGCGTCACAGATATTCGTCAACAGCACTGTTTTCATGTCACAAAGTTTTCGCTGCGGTTCGCACAAGTTCACAGCATTCAAGACTACATCTCAAAATCGACGCTGCACGGATTGGTTTGCATACTTACATTATCTCAAGATGAAAGGTTTAGCAAACCTTCAAATGAATTCATTGCATTATGCAGCAGTGCCGCAGCCAGCTGAAATTTTCGGGGTGGGGACAAAATGATTGTAGCTTAGCTTGTTGCACTATTTTCGGCCGGGCAAAAGGACTGCAACTTGTTGTTATACCCAACAACTCAAAACTTACACACGCTTTCACAATATTTTTAAAAATTTCAGAGGGGCCAATTGCCCGGTCCCCCTGGTTGCGGGCCTGACATTTTGTGATCATGCGTCACAATATTATCGCAAGCACTATCAGAATGAAGAGTAGGAGAAAACGGTTCACTTGCGCAATGATATTCGCTTTCACCGCTAGACTTGGTGTAGAAAGAATATGCACACCATTTCTTTATATCGTTTCTTTGGAAAAAAACTTCCGACGCCCATGGGTGTGGTCAGCACCGGATTAACCATTGGGCGAAGCGGGCAAATGCCCGGGGCCTCGCGCTTTTTGGGGCCTCGCACTTGAATATCAAAACACTCCTTTACTGGCTTTTCATGTTTTTAGGCTGTTCACCACGCGTCAAAATTGCAGAGATTTTTCATTACTGCGTTCAGTACATAGGTTAAGGAAACTGACAACTGTGGCATTTATCGTTTTTGAGCAACTTAAGAGAATTGAACCAACTAGCACCATGCTTTATGACCCAAGAACTAAATCGAAAGCAGTGCATCCATGGAGTCAGCAGAAATTTTTCCAAGAGCGAGGGGAGCAACGTCGAAATTTTGCTTATCCTTTTCAGGTTGCTGACGATACAATGTAAATGGAGATTCACAAAACACTTTACCCCTTCTACCCCATTAGTCTGTATTGGTTGAACCTCAACTCTCAATATTTTTTCTGAAGTGCTTTCTACACTTTGGCTATCAGAAATGCTTTTTCTTTTCATAAACTGTCTAATATCCATTTTTTGAGCACTTTCTACAAGTAAGTCATAATTCAAGAATAATCAACGGCCAAAACAACAGGAGCGGTGGAAAAACAAGAAAGTTAGACACTCTCACAAAAATGTTTCAAGCAATGAGAAGTAGAACTATATGTTGACAAGACTATCGCACAACTTACTAAAGTTAGAACACCACGCAGAACTGAGCAGATGAATTACGAATACTCGCCACAACAAATACAACTTTGGACTTAGTGCTAACCCAAAAGCCAGAACAAAGCTTTAACGATAAAGACGTTTTCCCACAACTCTGAACAGACGACGTATTCTACAGCAACAAGACACGTATTTTTATGCTGTGTAAAAAGAAGGCTGCATAAGAGTCGTTTGATTACACTATTCACCCGGGTACGTTGATCACAGTCTGACACTGATAACGGATTTTTCAAACATGTGGAAGCACTACTACAGATTTGCTAATGCTTCATTTCACACAGCATAAATCTATATGTGGCTTACCGCTATCAGCAGTGTCACTGTCTCGCTGCATTATCTGCCACGATGTCTGTGCAGTCACTTGCAGGGCTCCCATTTAGTGATTTCACATAAACCCAGATTGCACACCAAAAAAGCCATACACGTACAATAAAAACCTGGAAAGCTTTTGTTACAAATAGAAACATATGAGTGTGCTTGTTGAAATTGAAAGATAATCGAATACGTATTAAATTATAGTTATTTATAGTTCCTCTTCCAAATTTTCTTCTGCAGCGCAAACTTTAACATCTGGACGACTTTTTTGTTGCTCAAGACGTTTTTCATAATGCTGGTAGCATATGCTGTTGATGACATCTCTCACTAATTGCAGGAGTATATTTGTTATTAAACTACGACATTTTGTGCAATCTTGAATTGCAACGGGATCTATAATCACACAAAATATATCCCAATGCTTTCTTCCTCTAATTGAACTTTGTTTTTAATTTGTATACATAGGGAAACATCGAAATTTAAACATTCAGTCCTAACCCTTATTTCACCAGTTTCTTCAATTGACCGTTCGAGACAATAACATCATATACATACATAACCCCGACAATGATCTTATGTGAGGTCATGAAACCGATTGAACACGTTCTGCTTCATCCGATATGCGTGCTTTCTCACCTGATGTGCGCATGCAAACACTGTAATATAAAGTTATCTTTATATTATTGAACACACTGAAGTTGCTGATGAATTGATCACTTGAAAAAAAACAATTTGACTCGATTTTTCATAACTAAACTTAGACACCCAGATCGACTAAAAAAGCAGATCTAGTGGAAAAACCCAGCAGTGGGAGCCGATGGTCACATGCGGAAAAACGCCTGCTGCCGTAACTTGGAGTGAACGTTTGAAGATTCGTTTTTTTTCGTTTTCTTATGATATAACTTCCTGTTTGAACAAATTAACCACATACGAACCGCCGCACATGGTCACTCCCAATTGTTTCTGAAGTGTAGGCTGCCAAAAGGCATCAGGTTTGACCAGGGGCGTAACGAGATTAGATGGCGCCCGGGGCAAAAAACAAGTTTGGCACCCCTGCGGTCGAACCGGCGCCCCCATGGTCGAAGTTCGACGCCCCCATGGTGGAACCTGAGCTTTTTCGAAAGCAAATTTAATGTACTGAGGAAAAAGTACTTCTGACATTGTTGGGACTTTTCGGCGGCTCCCGCAGTAATTCGGCGCACCCGCAGTGATTCAGCGCCCCCATAGCGAATTGGCACCCGGGGAAGTGTGTCCCCCTTGCCCCCCTCGTTAGGCCCCTGGGTTTGACGTTTTTTACCGGTGATTCTGCAAAGTTGAAACGAGGGCATTTGAAACGCGGCGCAGTTGTGCTAAGTGTTTAGGGGTCCTCGCGGTCACGACTTTGCCCGGGGCCTCGCAGTCATTTAATCCGGCCCTGCCTACATCCCTGCATCCACGATGCTTCAGGTCAACGTGATGCAGCTGAGAAAATGCTGCTGACAGGTTGCCAGTTTTCCAGGGTAAGGATACCGATATGATATGTGGTCGTGTTACGCGGCGCTCGATTAGCAGTTTTGTAACTGCTGGACTGTGGTCGCGGTCTGGATACCGGGGCGGTCGCGTTAGTTAAACAAAAGTAATCCATTAGCATAGGCAAGACCGCGTTAAAGTGGTCGTGATAGCGGGGTGGTCGTCGATGGGGTGCCATTGTATACTCAAAACATTCCATCGGTGTTTTGTGAACATTTATCGATATGGTTTCAAGTCTGCAGCAAGAAATGGAGACTTGAAATCTATGAGCTTCGTTCATATTATGACGTCCATGTTAGTTAACGATTCGTTTTTTTCTCAAGCTTTTTTTGTTTCAATAATACAAATACTTGAGTTCGTTCATTTATTTTTTCCCTATTAAAGACCGTTTTATATATAGAAAGGCAAGGGCGTACGCAGGGGAGGTGCTGGGGTTAACCCCCTCTTGAGCTTGATATTTTACAAAATCTTTATTACCTGTGCAAAGGAAATTATATGTTTTCGCATACTTTTTGCTTGTCAAATTGTCGACTGCAAATACCACAGAATAAATTTGCATGCAAATTTCAATAAACATTGTAAATGGGCCAAAAAGTAATAATTAGGTTTTGGTGAGAATCTGGGTTATCGTCTGCGTCCAGAAACGATCTCACCACTTTTTGCAGAACTTTCGTCCACTGCGCATGTTCGAAGATTGTGTTCCGCGATAGTTCACTTTATCCCAAATAATTGTCTTTATTTTGTCATATGGCTGATCAGCGCAAGCACTGACCGTACTGGCTACATTACCAAATTCTGTAGCATGATAGAACTGTTGCACGAGTTCAAAACAGCAGTTTTTGACATAGAAGCACTCAGGCATTTGATAATGTCTCAGCAGGGGAAAAGGAAAGCTAAGTTTTTTAGACATCTATACACAACAAAAAATTGATAGTCTTCTTGCGTACTTTATGCGCATTCTCAATTCTTGTGTAGCAGGGTTGCCAATTTGGCTTTTTTGAAACCAGATTTTTTAATTCTGGTTGTTTTTTGAACACCTTTGGCTTTTTTTGGAAATAAAAAAAACAGAAAAATCTGGATTTTTTTGGCTTATTTTCAGTCGGATAGGCTTGGCTCTGGCAAAGCATTGTCTGAGCTGCATATTCATTACAAATCTCTTGCGACGAGGGACTATTACCATGCAGGGTGCACAAAATATTGCAAAAATTTTGCTGTTACACTAAAAATGATCTATGTTTAATTACGGGGAAAGAATATGCTTCTGAAGATTGGGCTTATGTTATATCGATGTTTTTGACGAGTTTTAATGTCTGTTTTGTGTGTGGTTGTGCATGTGTTATGTGTATATGCCTTAAAACTGCTATCTAGCTGTTTTTGGGACAATATCTGGCTTTTTTTGGTGAAGCCAGGTTGGCAACCCTGTTGTGTAGTTTAGCAAGATTCGATCTTGCAAACCGGGTTGTGCGCCAGCCAGTCCAGCCGCACACTGGTGCTCGACTGCTCGTATTCGACGAGACATTAGCGCAGTCTCATTTTGCAGTCGTCAATTGCGCTGACGCAGTGATGAGTGTGTTTTACTCTCCTTTGTCAACACGCAGCCAACATTTTGCAGTTACGAACTCCTGTGTCGCAGCACTGAGTTTATTTTCCTCCGATATCCTAACTTGGAGCGCTGATAGTTTATATTCAGTGCAATGATATGTAAAATAAGGGGAGGGCGTGTAAACGAATATGCGTATTATGTCAACAAACTTCGCCAAAACGTTGGTTTGGAAACATGAATATGACGTCGAATTGTGACGTCACAAAGACCGCACACCACAAACAACAAATCACCATATGCCACTGAAGATCCCCCATGAAAATTTTCTGCGTACGCCACTGTAGGGCCCCTTTCTAAGTTTCAGCCAGGGGCCCCACACAACCTTAATCCGCCCCTGGTGCCCGGGCAAGAAGCAAGCTTGGCACCCCCAGGTTCGAACCTGAGGTCTCACGGAAGCAAATGTAATGTCTTTCGAAAATCGTTCGCAAGCAAATATACTGAAGAAAGTACTTGTGACCATGCGCAAAATTTTGTTGCAAAATGCGGGGGACAGTTTAGTGTGAAATCAATAAAGTCATCGGGTCGATGCAGAAGTAAAGTTTTATAAATACAGATTTCCAATCTTGTTTATAGAGGTGTTTTAAAAGCGAGACTAATCACGCTAATACATCAATTGGGTTTTATCAGAGCTGTCAGTTGGAGTGCACAAAATGCTGAATCACATTGGTCACACGTGTATATCACTCTTATAGTAGAACACAACGGTTTTCATGCATGTTATAAGAGGTGTAGTTTACAGCGCGATTTGAAGTCTTTTTCAAGTTGCTTAACGTTACAAAGACGATAAATATTTTCTTGCACATTTCCGCTCTTTGTAAAAGCTACAAATCTTTTCAATGCTATTGGGCATCATGCCTGCAGCCGCTCCCCTGCCAAAATCTCCACTCATGTCCTCTTATCAGGTGGTGGATGCATCCTTTCAATCTCCCCTTGTTGGCCCCTGCATACATACCCATCTAGCCTACAATGTAATTTCTGCACACCTGAT
>JGI24158J21664_10007933_pt1 | contig 14110 bp, 8 predicted proteins | sample Ectturendosymbi3_FD_21664 | JGI IMG/M metagenome (IMG submission 21664) | reverse complement strand
TAACCGAAAGAAGCAGTCAACTTAGAGTACTACTGGAGAGTTATTAGCGAACAAAGTGGTGAGAGCCTTTATTTGCCTTGCTTTGGCTTGGCAACTTTAAGATGTCAGGTTGCTTAGCTGGGAGACCGACCTGCGCTCTTGCAACAACTAGGTTGACCCCTCAACTAGTAGGGACCTCTGCAATAACCTACAACCTTCAGACCCTACAGGCCCAGGGCCAGATGAAGTGGGTCAAAGAGACATAAAAGTACTCCATTTATGGCGTCACTCAAAAAAATCCAAAACCAAAAAATTTTTGGCCTTTGCAGACTAGCTGAGTCTTGTGAGGGTTTGAACAGGTCTCTAGTGCTTTTGGTGCCCGAGTTATGCCTGCGCAGAGACACGTGTGAACAGCTTGAATTAACCTGGCAGTTACTTAGATTAATTTGGTGCTTGCTGTCATCAAGATGTAAGCATTTTCTTGCTATCTACATGTGGCTTACAATTGCCTTGGATTTTTGATGACAAAATTGGTTTCTTTTTAGTGAGTCTTGTTGACAAAGTGTGGGTTATGTCAGTTAATTTCTCTGCAAACCTGTTTGAAGTGTTTTTACCATTTCAATTTTTTATTCAAAACTCCACGTTTAACTTGTAAGATTGCTTAGGCGAGACAGACTAGTGAGCAGTGGTTTTCCCATGAGAATTGCCATGGAATAGGACAGTGGTTTTCAACCAGTGGGCCATGGTCCAGTGGTAGGGTAGGCCATGAGGCTATTTACACTGGGCCACAGACCTTGGCATAAATCAGAATGAAAGCATTATGACACTTGTATAATGATGTAATTATGATTAAAGAAGATGGACCATGGCCTACTTAAGATATCTTAAGTTATAGAAGTGTATCTAAAGTTATAGAAGTGTTAAATCTATGAGATTATAAGCTTTGGGGCACCACCAATATCTTTCCTAGTTGAAATGGGCCATGAGCAGAAAAAGCTTGAAAAGCCCTGGATTAGGAAGTTCTCATTGTTAGCACCTTTAGTCTACAACTGTTTTGTTACAAAATCTGCTTGTGCAGTTGTCATAATTGCCTTTGCAACATTGTTTTGACAAAACAATAGTGCTTTTGTGATTAAAGATATCACATTAGAGCTGTTGATTGACTGTACACCAGGGTTTTTCAAGGACCTGACTGAGGTCCCTAGAATCAGAGAAATCCGGTCCCTACCAGGTACCTAACATTTTCCTTTAAAAAATCATGTTGTACATGGGCTTGTGTTGCAGTGTGGTAGTTTTTTTGCGTTTTTGCTATGTGTGAAAACATTTTATAATTCATTTGTCAATCTTATTCAAACCAGGGACGGATTTAGGGAGCACAGGGCCCCAGGCCATCTTGGTTTTTGGGGCCCCACGCAGGTGTGACCTATTGGCCGTTTGTCTGAAAAGCATGAAATTATGCCCCTCTTGTGGGTAGTTCCCCTTCAAAATCTATCTTTTGTGGTTCCAACTTTGGTTCTACGATTGCCTTAGATCTTCAACAGAATTAGACTTTCCTACGTTCTTCTCAGAAACAAATACCAATGCATTCTTTTCTTGAAATTTTTAGCACTTTCATGTAGTTCAGAATTTCTTTTCATTAAATTTCCATGAATTCTAGCGTTTTTTGTAGGTTTATTTTTCGGATACATACATATTCGTGGGGGACCGTGTTGCCACCCTTGAAAATAGCGTCTAGTTGTCGATCTGATTAGCTGTACGTAAACTCCTTTGGTATAGTAACCACATATTTTATGGACTGAAGAAGTACAACCCATTAAGTGGACACAGGGTTGATTCATGCCGTTTTAAGTTATCATTTTCCAAGCAATACAAAATATAGTGTTTTAAGCCATTATGCCAGGAGTGGCCAACCAGTCAGAGACCAACAACCACACTTCTGATTGTGTTACCGCAAAGAGCCACATACATGTGGGCACACAAGAACATCACCCCATCTCATCCTCACTCAAACACGTACCTTGGCGCAGCTACATTTACTGTAAATATCACACACCAACATGACAAGGACAGAAATTTACAAGCCATTTATTGTTATGCATGTTATTTAGTGAGACTTCTGATAATTACGTAAGATCCGCATGAAACCGGGCAAAAAAACACATCTTATTTTTTCACTATTGACAAAATAGCTTCGAGGGCTGGATGAAATGGTTTCAAGGGCTGTAGTTTGGAGACCCCTGCTATAGATAGACTGATGGTAAACAGCATGAAGACAAGTTTTGCATAGCAAAGTGTTTTTGCAACACCCTTAGGTTACCGAATGAAGTAAACCCAATGTAGACACGTTTTTCCAAGTAAAACTCACAAGAAACTGTTCTGGATGATTTAACTAACTTATAGAGCTTCAACAAGCAATCTCTGTTTGCGAGCAATCTAGTTGGTAACAACCAAACGTAGCATCCAATGCTGACGTTATTGCTTTTCATCAGAAGTCCTGCAGTGTCTGGCGGTCTTGCGTTTTTGCGAGCTTCTTGTCAGATTAAGATTGAACATCAAGTAGGTTAAGTACTGTTCTTTCTTTTTCCTGTTTTCTTGCAATGGTAGGTGTAGACAGGGGGGCCAAGGAACCTGTGTCCCCAAATTTTTAGCATGTCTTGTCATTTTGTGCTTTGACAGGCAGTGTCCTGAACAAACTACTGTTGCTCGCGGAAAAATCTGGCTTGTCTACGCTACTGCTTGTAACTACTTTCATAAAAACAGCTGCATCTTTCTAGTGCCCAGCCATGTTCCTCAGTATCAAGATTTTCACACAACCTGCACTTTCCTATTTGACGTTCAGACTTCCACTGGCAAAAAGCTCGCAACAACGCAAGATCACCAGACACTGTAGAACTTCAATGAAAAGCAGTATTGCCATTCTTATACTGCGTAGCAAAAATATTATTGTATTGTTACTGTACAGATGAGAATCTAGAGCAAGGGTTCCCATCCTTTCTCTTACCACATACCCCTTCAGCATTCCGACAGATGAGAATGTACCCCTTCAGCATTTCAGCAGATAAACATGTACCCCTTCAGCATTTCAACAAATAAACATGTACCCCTTCAGCATTTCGGCAGATAAACATGTACCCCTAGAATTTCTTGTGACAAAATATTTTATCATGATAAGTCCTGGATACATTTAACAATAAACATATAATGATTTTTATGTAATATTCACTGATATACGTACAAATAATTTTGAAGAAACCTAAATATATTTTTTGTAAATATATTTTTCTCTTCTATTGCTAACCTTAAATGTACCCCTTCAGACAGATAAATGTACTCCTGGGGGTACATGTACCCCAGGTTGGGAACCTCTGATCTGGAGGCTTGCATTTTCGCTCGTTTCAAAGTAAATTGTGAAGTTATGCCTCTGCGTAGTTTCGCAGTTTTTAAGTTAATAATAGTCGTCATAGGACGGAGTTGCGCGGGGCCCCCCAAAAACGCAGGGCCCTAGGCCATGGCCTACTTGGCCCGTGCGTAAATCCGTCCCTGATTCAAACCATTTAGAGATTGTGAACCTACTGTACAAGAAAAGTGCATACTTTTCTTCGTAATAAATTGTTTTAGTGCGAAAAGGTTCTTCATTTTAAAATAGATGTTACTTTGTTACAGGTTCATCTGTGGTTGACAGCTCAAGTACAGAACCATTGTCATTGAGGTTAGTGTTTAACATTTAAGGAAAAATGTTTAGTTAGGGATTTTATTCTGAAGATTTAAACAAAGTTAATTTGCCAGTCCACCTTCATAAACAACACTGAACAAATTATTCTCTGCTGTATCTTTAGTCAAAATATTGGGAAGGGGGTTGCTGTAAATATCTACTAACATATACGAGTCCACATGTCGTGTGTTCCCAGTTTAGTCTTGAGAAATTGCATGGGATGGCAATAACTCGGTGGTAGAGTGTCCGCCTCTTAATTGGAAGGTTGGGTGTTCGGTCCACGGCCGCTGAGTGAATTGCCATAGCACTACTTGGGCAAGAGCATTCACCTCAACCGCCCCAGGAAGAAGCACAATTCAGGCTTCGACCTGCTGCCAATTGCCGTCACCGAAATTAAAAAAAGGAAATTACATGGCGCTTCCTTAAGTGCAAAGCACTCATTCCAGCCGATTGACATGCGGCTGCAAGCAAGTGTCCATTTTAATTAGACATTTGAAAGACAGGTTTGATTCATAGCAATGTCAGATTATAGTCATATTTTTTTTCTCTGTAGGTTTCAATTAATGAAAATAATTATTAGAAGCTATTGACATATACTATTGCAGTCAAGGTTGCTGTGTAAACGGGCCAAACCTTTTGCAAATCGTTCAGTGCGCTTCATTGCCTTGCACAGTCGTACTTGTTCATCCAGATATGATTTTCATTCATTGCAAGCGTTTGTCGCATTGGTGGGGTTTTTGTTAAAGGTATGACATGCTTTTTGCAAACTTCATGTTTTAATGTATGTTCAGAATTTCAAAAAGAAAAAGAGTTCCGAAGAAGTCGATAGACTTGGATGAAGCATCGAAAGATTCCAAAAAACCTCGGCCGTTTCCCAAGGAACGGGTATGACGTTTTCACTTGTTTCTGTCCTGGTCCAGAGAGACAGAGTTCTTTGCTCTTTGCTGCGACGTGTTGAGCATTCGCACCAGGCCCGTAAGCAGTTTGGGACACCAGGGGGGACGAAGCCACCCGCACCCCCCTAGTTACGGACCTGATCGTCACAAAGTTGAAATCGTTTCGACTCGTGTATGAACGGCGAACGTATGCGTCAGCCACTGCTGTTCGCGTCACAGCAGCAGTTGTTTTAGATGAAAATGGGTTAAATTGCAAAAACTCAGTCTTCGCAAGTCAGTATCATTCAAGTAGATTGTATTGGAATTTAAGTGAATAAGACTTACTAGAACTGACAATGCGTTCGTAAAACAAAACGATTTCAAATTAAAAGATATTTTGCAGCAACTGATTAGTTTGACAGCGCCGCACATTGCACTGCGGTAATTTCTGGTGTCGCCGACAATCTAAAATCATCTGAAAATATAGCATTTTTCAATTCGTCGATTTCCTGCGCTCCTGCAGAACAAGTCAAGCTTTGCCTCATTAGTCAGCAAAGACGATCTGGGCGTTCTGGTCACTTCTTGAAACGCCATTTATTGAAATCCTTTCTGCTTTTCTTTCGCGTTAATTGTTTGCACATCTACATCTAATTGGAAGTTTTACCAATATCTTAAGGGTGGTGGCCAGGGTNGGTGTACTCGCTTTTTTGCTGTCTCTCTTTGTCTCGCTGTATACCCCTCACCAACTTGTTTTCTGTAGCGCAAGAAAATCCACCCTTCGTGCATTTGCGAAGAAGGAAGAAAACGGCAATTATATTTTTCCACAGTCTTGTTTGAACGAACCAAGCGTTTCACGGCGTACTGTTATTTCTTTGCAGCCGCCGGTTGTGGAGACGGCGGTGCTATGGAAACTTGGTGATTTGGTTTGGGCCTACGTCCCGGGGCATCCCCTGTGGCCATGCATGATCACGGATCACCCTGAGGAGGAAATATTCACAAAGATGCACGGTCTGTTCGCTGGACTTTTTATTTTTTCCATGTGGTCTGCGCTGCAACATGGAATATGTTTGTGTTACAACCAGGCGCGGTTGCATTTGTAGCTGGGTTTTAACACAGTCCCGGTCTCTTCTCGAAGAAGTGTCTTATTTTTCTTAAAGAAAAGAGCATGTCGCTGCAGAAAAGTTTTTCTTAGGATTGCAAGGATTTCCGCAGAGGAAATAGAAAGTAAAATATACTTTATGTGTTCGTGGTGCTGATGACAGCCGTCGCTCCGTTAGCCCCCCCCCCGACGCTTTGCCAGATCGCCTCCCTCACGCTGCTACCTTGATGAGCAGTGGAACCTGTGATTTCGCGTTTAATTTAAACTGCGTAAGATGTGAAAAGGTGTTAACCACCAGCGCAGTTATTTGTGTTCTTGCTTTGACAATATCACGCGGGCAGCGTCGTTTAGTGGCCCAGTGTGATGGCGTGTTGCGTTTAGTTTTCGAAGTCAGCCAAACAAATAATCGCCAAACAACCTACTTGAGTCTTGAGTAACAGGGAAAGGTTCCTATGTGTTGCATACTGCAAAAAATGCCAAATTTAGTTTTTATGGATCGTAAAAGACTAATGGGAATTAATTTACGACAAATATTCCAATCTCCATGTTTGAGTTTCTTAAGGTGCATCGTTTTCTTTCAGGAGGAGGTCAAAAGGGCACCAGGGTGTATCACGTGCAGTTCCTGGGGGATCGCCCCGAGCGCGGCTGGATTTTAGAAACCAGAGTTTTTCCGTATGAAGGACCTGATGACTACACTCGCATTATTGATGAACTTACGGCTAAAAGCAAAAAATTCCCAGTTAAAGTTCCGAAAGTGGATGTACCCGAGAGGTATATGTTACTGTGTTGAAGCAATGATTTTTCGCGTTCATGCCTTAAACTCCTCGACATTTCTTAGTTGTCCGGAAACAGCTTGAAAGCATCTGTCATTTTGTCGTTTTCGGCTATTTTTTTATGAGTAGAAAAATGCATTATGACTGAATTGACTGCGGTTAATTTTTTTTTGGTTGGTCATTTAAATAGAATTCGGTCAATGGCCGAAATAAAACTAGATCTCAAAGTCTATCGAAAGGAATCCTTTACCAGCAAAGAATCAGACACTTTAAGATCTTACAGAGTATATATTTCGCCTACAATGTGGGCATAATCAGCTCTTATTCAAATAAAATCAGCGGTTAATAAAAAGATCTGAAAGTCAGAAAAAGACGCCAGAGAAACGACTGGAACTGCTGATGAGTTTCTTAATGGAAAGCAAGGGGCCGACCGATGCAAGACGCATCGTCGATTCTCTGCCTTGCTCACCAACTTCTCGACACATGACAGCCACGTACGGCGATATTGCTCGAGGTGCTGCGGTATCGAGTCCTGGCCGTGAGCGGCATATAGAGCAGGGTCTCAAACACGGGCCCGCGAGGTCATTTTGTGTGGGCCCACACCGGCGGGCCCGTGTAATTTTCAGACAATAATCAACAGTTACGTTATTTTGTTTATTCACCGGTGTTTAAAAGTGCCAGGCCAGCGAGTGGGCAAGTTATTTTTTAACGAACGTAAGAGAGTTATAATGATTTGCTTATATCACTAACGATACCTTTCGCAGGAAATAAGACTTAAAAGCTGTCTTTACTAAGGTTCAGGTACCGCCATTGTTGCGTCAGCGATATAATGCGGCCCTCGGAGTAATTTGAGTTTGAGACCCCAGATATAGAATAAGGGCTTCTTGCAGAAGTAAGTTTTGATTGGTCGAAGAGGCGCTTCACCATTGGCCTCGGGTCATTTTCTGTCAAGCGACAGTTAAAAAGCAAATTCAAACTAATTGAATTTTGCTTTCTTTCTCAAGCAGTTAAAAATATCGTTTTTCCGTCTAATGCTATGACTTCTGCCCGGAACTATTCACCGCAGATTGAAGGAGGCCTGGGACTCAGCCATCGAAGAAGTAGCTGAGGCTGTGCCTTTTACAGCCGAGGAGCGCATCGAAAACTTCGCCTACGACTTTAGGCCATACATTAAGAAATTCAAGAAGGCTGCCGCTGCTGCCAAGAAGGAGGTAAGATGTCTCTAAACCCTGTTTCACTGCGCTCTTGAAACTTTGCAAATCTATCGCTAACACCATGAAGTAAGATACTGGACGAAACCGAAATAGTAATCCTACGATAAGGACTTGGGTAGGACTTGGCGAGAGACGAATTACGGTTTTTGTGTTTTTGAGTGAAAAGATCTTAGTGCTAATCAAACGATTACTTCTTAATCTTTTACTTTTGTTGTGGTCTTACTGCGTGAATAATTCGATCTCATTTGGATACCCCCGACACACATGTTTGCGACGACGTACCTGCTGAAACGAGTGCCGGCTGTTACACCATCCCAACACAGGGCGCGCTTTCTGTCAACTTCTCTGCTCAATTAAACTATCCGGATCTACTGCTCATGAGAACATTTTCCAAGCATTGTCTTACTGTGGAAGCCGATTTTTCTGAAACGTTAAGTACTGGCTTACAACAACAGCGAATTAACCAACTTCGTTTGTGGTGTTTGTTGGTTCTAGTAGACCTTGTGTGTGCGTTTTCATTAGCAATTTTACAGCAAACTGTTAAATCAGTGGTTCCTAACATTTTCTCTACGAAACCTCCCTCAAGTAATTGTCCTTTGTTCCAAGCCCCCCTGACTTTAAATAAGTTGTAAAAATAAATGTATTTGTTGGCAAATTTATTGATCAAGCTTTCCGCGTTGTAGTGCGCAAAAGGTCTCGCTCCCCCCTGGAAAGTTATTGGCGCCCCCTGGGGTGGCGTGCCCCCCCGGTTAAGAACCACTGTGTTATAAAATCCTGTAAACCTTGGTGGACGTTTTGAGAATGTTGTGTGTAAACTGCTACTTGATGAAATTTGAGGAGGAGCCCAACGAGGACGAGCGGGAGGAGCTCGAACTGCTGGAGGTGGAGGATCTCTTTGAAAAAGATGGATTTATTTTTACCCGCAATGGAAAGCTTTCGGAAGCAACAAGAGATTTGCAATCGTCGCGTATGCTGGAAAGCTCTGTTGACCCAGCTGCAGGAAGAACCAACGCCATGTCGTCACAATCGCGATTTACCCCTCACAGATACGAGTCCAAGGTGGTTCCGTGTACGGAGGATCATTCATCGAGTGCTGCTTGCAAGGGTTCGCCCGACAGTCGCGCCGTGTCGTTTTGCATGCGGTACCGCTGGCGTCCGGACAGCAAGCGCGATCGCTTATGGCTCGAACACGCTCGCTTTGAAATGCTCCTACCGAGAGATCCTCGCCCTGTTCTCGCGCAATCGAACCCTGCGATCGCCAAACCGCCCCCCTCTCTTCTGTCATTTGACACGAAACGATCGCACAAAGTTCGCGCCGGTGCCGCCGGCCGGGCCCTGGATTTGTCCCTGGCCGTCCCACCGCTCGGTACCAACGGACGGGCCGTGGTGAAGGTTCGCGCCGACTTCGCCGGCAAGACAATCCGCCACATCTCGTCGCACCACCGCAATCGCGAGAGCGGCGTGAATTGCTCGCACGCACTTGCAACCGCTCCCGGCACCGTCCCCCCCACAGACAAAGAAAGGTTCCTCGGCGATTTTTTTCAACTCGCGCCACTTAAACCGCAGGCTGCCGCTGGGGGAGGACCGTCTGCCGGTGTCATGGTAACCGACGTGCAGGCCCGGATTGCGGCGTCCGCTCTGCGCGCCGACCACGACGAGGACGCGAGCGCGCGCGTCTGCTCATGCGCGGCGATGTCCGGCAACCACGCCAACGGAAGATGCAACTACACTGTCCAGAGCCTGGTGAAGGCCATCAAGCTTCTCCACGACGGCTTCCCTCGCCGCTATGTTGCCGACAACTTCAGCATACCGTGCTCGACCTTATGGGACTACACCTGTGGCAGGAAGCGGCTGCTGGTCAAGCACGACGTCGACTGCACCTTCTTCGCCAGCGACAAAGAGCACGCGGTCGTCTGCGGCTTCGCTGTGCACGAGCGCGTCGCTGGCGAGCCGGAAAGACCTCCCAAGGATAAAAAGAAGCTCGCGAAAATTGTCGCACCGTCCACGTCGCAGCCGGACCGATACCAACTGAAGACTGCCTGGAAGAATTTCATGAAGCCGACAGTTGAGCGACGGTTTTTGTCGACGCTGAGAAACCCGGACGCTTTCGATTTGCGCAATTTCCGCCTGGCGCTGAGGAAATGCGCGAACGGTGCGACTGTGCGCGCATGCACCGTGGCCTGCCGCATCCCATACCACACGTTCTGTCGTCACGTCGCCTTTTTCGCATCCTACAAGTCCGAACCGAAGGAGGTTGACATTACTGGGCCTGGTGCTAAAAAGGATGCGGGACAAAAACCAAGCCCGGCATCCGCGGTCAGGCAAGAAAAGAAGCCAACTAAAGACGTGGCAAAAAGTTCGTGCCGAGATAAACCCGCTTCTCCGACATCGAAGCGCTTGCCTCCGTACTCGTTGAAAGACTTGATGTCGGCGTTTGACGAAGTGCTCTGCGGTGATTCAACGAGATCCTTCCGGCAGACTTGCACGCGGTGGTCGATACCGAAAACCACCCTGCGCGATTGCCTCCGACGCAACGAGTGGCTTCACAAGAAGCTGATCAAAGACAAGCGGATGGCTCAACCGGTCCGGGTCCGGGTTCTCATGGAAAACCGCCATCTCGTGCGGGTCCAGAAAGCCTTGAAGAACACCATCAGTTTGGGGGCCGGGAGCTCGGTGGCCGCCGTCAGGTTACGTCGCATCAAAGCAAATGCGCAGCAGCTCCAGTCGACGGCCCGCCGCAAGTTAAACATGAAAACCGATGATGATGATTTTGTCGAAGACAATGCAACGAAGAAGAAGGTTCCACAGCAACAAGCAGTGCGCAGGGACCGTCAAGTCAGGGAAGATCAGTGTGACAAGGCAATCCAGACTGTCGCTAGTCAAAGGGCAACGAAAGCTGCCCAGGCCGCCATATGCAGAGAAATTTCTATCCCATTGACGCCGGTAGTTGTCGGAAGTTTGAGACCAACACTTCCATCTAGAAGACGCGTCCCTGCTCTCAAAAGCGATTTGCATAAATCTCTGTCCTCCGCAGTTGCCGCTCTCGTGGCATGGGGTTGGTCTCTGGACAAGCACGCTTACACAACACTGGTCAGCGAACATTTAAAACACCTTAAAGTGGACGCCGACCCTGTCTGGTTGAATGACTTTGTTTCCAGTTGCAAAACACCGCCCGTTCTGGAATCGACTCCCGGCGATTCTTCCGACACGACTGACCACGTGTCTGGTTTCTTCAACAGACTCGACAATTATTTGAAGGACGCAGACCCCGGCAGCAGACCGTCCCCGACAATTATTTGAAGGACGCAGACCCCGGCAGCAGACCGTCCCGGTTGTACGTCGTACAGGAGATCCCCCTCGCGCGCCCCGGCTCAGCGAACTCGTCGTTCTTGGCTGTGGTCAATGCTGCCGGCGAAAGGCACCCCCCTGTGCTTGTGGTCAGGGGAGATGTCCTGTGGGAAGCCGACTCCCACGTTTACCTGCAGCCTGGTACGAAGATGCTCGTGTCGAGCGACGGCACGCTTTCTGCGGAAGTGTTTTCGAAATGGTTTGAGGCATTTCTGCGGGGGACGAACGTGTCTCCCCTGCTTGTACTGATCGATTCCTCGTTGACCTACCTCCCTGTGAAAGTCGTTTTATCCGCGCTCAAGCGTAACGTTGTCGCTCTCAGGCTCCCGTACACGTCTTGCCAAAGCAGCGTTCAAGATTCATATCGCAAACTTTTCGAACTTCGCGCAGCGCCCGACGGTCCCGGCGTTCCCTGCTCGCTGTCCGTCACTGTGAAAAACCTGCGTAAATTTTGGGACGAGCTGCTCACTCCCGAAAATATTGTCGCCTCCTTTAAATCGAGCGGTTTGTTCCCAGTCGACCGCCGTAAACTTTCAGCAACCCCATCAAAGGGTGTGCGCATGCGCACATTCTGTCTCAGCTGCAGACACGCATCGACTCCCACGAAACAAACCAACACTTCTTCGTCTACATCTTCTACTCGCGGAGAGAAAGAAAAAGTAATTGAAATCTCAACTTGTGAAGTTGTGTGCTAGTTTTTTACTTGTAAATAGTTAAAAACAACGCTTTTTATGTTTTGGTTGGCTTAATAACGGAGTTTCTGTCTTCATAAATGTGCTGCTGTTGTAGCGAATGTTGCATTCCAGTGTGCTGCTGTTGAAAAGCCAGTTATAGAATTTTTCAAATTGCATAATAATATTTTGTCTCATTTTTTGTTTGATTCTCGCACATGTACCATATTGTTTCTAGCCGTTCTTGAACACATTCCTGCTGCGGTTTCATTCTCCGTTTCAAAACTAATAAGCTTTACTGATCGTTGGTGGAGACGTGTTTTGCAATTGAAGCACGCCGTTTCTGGCCAATCAAGGTCAGGCGAAAGCTACAGCGCAGGGTAACGGTAGTCGCCGTTTGGTGGTCAACGTGCAGTGCCTGTCTTTTTGTAGATTCGTGTGTGCCGTAGTTCTCTCTCGCCAAAGAATTTGCTTGGTAGGTTTCTTTTGCGTGAGATTATTCCATGCCTTTGTGTGCCTGAAATTGCCTTTTTCGCCCGCCTTTCAGTCGCGTACGGCGTTTTTCCCTCGTTGCTCTCTCGCAGCAGTGTTTGTGTTCAGAACGGTTGGAGCTGTGGTGCTGTTCAAGCAATTCTTCTCAAATCGCCAACTTGACCGCGTTGAAAACACGCCTTGTTGCCCGTTTTTTTGCGCCGACGGCGGCGGCTGAACTGGCCTTTCAACCAAACACTGCTGTGACGAGCCACACATCAACGCTGCAGCCTCATCGTTGACTTGCACGCAGGCCGCACTCGCCCTCGCTGCTGCGAAAGGTGCTCAGAGGAACTCGCGCGCGGCGCAACTCAAACAGCGCGCGCTGCAACGGTCCGGCAGCAGCCCCAGGTCGCGCAAAAGCGCTTCTTCGTTGAAAGATACGAAAACGATGTCAGGCAATGATGGGTCGTGGTCGAAGGTGGACATCGTGAAAGTACCAAGTGAGTCTTTGCGGGAACGGGCAGGACAGGGGGTTCCCCTTACTCGCCGGCAAAACGCTGCTGCAATTCTCCACAAAACCTCCTTGCAGGTTTGGCTGATGACAGTTGCCCATTGTGACTCGATAATCACTTGAATTAAATGTTGTTCTCCAATGCTACGCTGGTCGAGGCGTGATTTACGACTTGGGGGAGGGGGGGATGACGCAAAATCCACGCTCAGCAGTGGCGTCAGGGCGGATTGCTGCGATAATATCGGTTGTGAATCATGTAGCTTAGGTGTATCTCTGTCGATTTGCGTGATTTCCGGAAATTTATTGAGGCTGCTCGTGCCTTGCTCCATTTTGGATCAGCTCGCTTAAAGAAGGTTGAACGCGTCCTCTGCTCGTGTGTTGGCCGCGTTTTGACGCATAGCTTGGTGCGACCTTCGCCGTCCGTTTTCAGGGAACGTCCGTCAAAGACAGAGGAAGCTGTCCGAGCTGAATACTTCGGGCGCAACGGGGCCGTCGCTCTCGCAGAACAAGCTTTTCGCCCAGTATTGCAAGAAGCACAAAGCTTCGGTAAGTTTCGCTTTTCCAATCGAGTTGCTAGTTGAGAAGTGTTCTCGTTCCCCGCTTGTAATGCTCTGCTGTTCGAATGGTGTTGGTGATGGTGCCAACAAGGCCCAATCAGCCTGTTGTCACGGCCTTAGCAGTCTTGTCCGCATGTGTGGCAAGGTTGATGTAAGCAAGCGTGATGATTCGTTCGTTATCTTTCATGCACTGCCTGTGGAAAGCCAGGTAACAGTGACTCCTATGTTGTGTGCGTTAAACCTTCGACGAATGAATAAAGAGACGTTTGCTACAATAACGTTTAAGCCAGGGATGCGGAAGCGGTCCTTTTTCTGTGGAAGCGGGAGCGCGAAAATCCTTCCGCTTCCACATAAGTTATTTGACTTGGTGAGTAACTTGGCCAAAACGTTTTGTCCATTTCCCAACGTGAATTAAACGGTGAAGTTGCACTATAAATCTGAATGAACGTGCGATATCAGTAGCGCGAGAGAACGTGATAAAGCATAACTAACATCCATGGCATTCTTCATAGAAGGCCAAGTCATCGTGCAACTTACCGATTTTATCGGAGACTGACTTTTCAAACCTAGCTGCTGTCTACTACAATGGTAACAGTTTGAAAGCCCAGCAATCTCCCCGTTATGTTCGCAACTTGAATCTGAGCTGTTTGTGCGAACTTATGTGGAAGGTGCGAAATTAGCAGTTGTGCTTTTAACTGCATCAGCAAACAGATGTTGATCATTAGGGCTAATGTTTGGGGACTGAGACTGATGCTTTGACTGAAGCTAACTATTCTTTTCAGCAAGGCATATAGTATTCACTTTCATTATGCTATTCACTTCACAAACAATGTTAGGCAAAGCCAAGCGTTTAATTGAGTCATTTTGAGTCAAACCATCCAACTGATCCAAACGAAA
>JGI24158J21664_10007932_pt1 | contig 14111 bp, 11 predicted proteins | sample Ectturendosymbi3_FD_21664 | JGI IMG/M metagenome (IMG submission 21664) | reverse complement strand
TCAATAAATTAACCGATAAATATATTTGCTTACACAAGTTCTTTGTTTTCAAGGGGGCTTGACACAAAGGACAATTACTTAAAGGGGGCGCGGTAGAAAAACGTTAAGAACCACTGGTCTAAAACAAGCATGAACAAACTAGAGCCCGTTAAGCTATGTAATGCCACCCGCTGGCATTGTTCAGATTGCCTCAGCAGAGCCATATCATTTTCATAGACCTCAAAATGTCCACATTTCCGAGTACAAGTCGCAATCCATACCAATGAACCTTTGTTGAAGTATTGTGTATTATCCCTTTTCACGTTTCCATTTTGCTCTTAAAACACGTTCAGCTTTATGTGATTTCGCATCAACTGCCTTTTCAGGACTTACCTGAAAAAGCATTCGTCACAAAGGCCATATTGTGAATTCACACTCATCNACCAATATTTGCTGTGCATTAATTTGCAAAGCTGAAATNCTTGGCAAAACAATCCAAGTGCAAACTCTTCTGCAAATATTAGTCGACTGATGAAAAGTGGACACAGAAGGCAGAGTGTTTAGTAAGGAGTGGGCAGTAAAGCATTTTGCAGTGAAGTATGGTCAATGGCTGTGTGGCTGACATGTCACGAAAGTGCTGCAGATTAAAAAATGCAATATGAGCATTTACTTCATCGTTTACTAGGAATATTTGAGTAAGTCTGCATTGCACCTTGACATATCGTGAACCGAGTCGTACAACTTTTTGCCAGCCAATGTGTTTCAAGGCATGTATAGAAGCAGAAAGAGGAAATGGGAGCAGTTCTCAGGTCGGCGGGAATCTAAATTTATCATTTCCTGAACTGAGCGACGAGACCAGGCTGTGCGAATTTGTGTTTGCTCTTTTATTTTCATACGCGCTTTTCATCTGGGGGGCATGCTAGAGCCTATTAGCCAAATGAAACATAGAAACGAAAAGAAAATAAAAACATTCATTTCATATATTTCACATTCCGTCCCTGTGGATGGAGACTCAGCCTTCCGCAAACCCATTATAAACCAACCGCCTCGGCATTTCGAGCTTTCACTGCCACAGCACAGACATACTCGCAGATATTTTGTCAGTTTGGAATCCGTTAGCGATGCTGACTCTGGCCTTGTGCAAAGCAGTGGCTGGTTGTAAAGTGAACCAATGTATGAACACTGTTGAAGGACAAACGTACAATCGAGAATGTATTTCATCAAAATAATCGTTGCTTTTTTATCAGTGGCACCAAGAATAATAAATTGATTAATGACAGTAGAAGCACACAAATTGAAATTCTGACGGTTCGCTGGAGAAATGAAGTTGCAGATTTTTGCACAACAGGCTTTCCTTCTTAAATGTATTTCAAGCTGCTCTCTTGCAGTTGTTCGTCTTATCTGCTTTTACCTGGAAATGCTGTACTGAATAGCGTTTCGTGAAAATCAATGCCTAGAACTACCACTGCAAAAACAAAGAATAAAGGGAGTGTAACGTGAGGCTGACGATTGATGAACCGTAACATTTCGCAGCCAATCACAGCGTTCGAAAGGATTTCGCTATTTAGATCGAGATTTAACTGAAATGCAGCAAAAATGAAAATATATCTGTTTTGATAAAACTAACTTATGTTAACACAGAGATCACACCAAAAATCACTTAGAAAATATCAAAGTCGATTTAAGGTCAATTGCTTAAACTTACTAACGCAATTCTTCCTGAGAGTTTTACAGGATTTTTCAATTAAAAATATTAATTTTCCTCAACGCGCAATTTCAGTGCCTTTTGATTTACTTAGTTCAAAAAAACGTTTTAAGTCAGGTCTAAGGGAAATCAGTAATATTCATCTAGCCAAATTATATAGACTTCGTTGACAGCAAAATTATGCAACACATTACAGGAATCATGTTTTGCACTAACCAGAACATTTTAATTTTAAGCTTACGCCATGTGAACCAGTTTGCTAACCATCCTCTTGGAGGCCAAAATATCTTCCACCAATGCGTTGATTGATCGTCTGCGACATTAATTGTTTCTTCGTTCAGGGACTGGTAGGGACTTAAAGCAGTGGCAAGTTCTAATTCATGCATAGCTATATTTAGCTGAAAACCCTATTACCGGTGTTTTCACAAATTGCTTTAATGAAAGTTGGTCTTGCTTCTTTTGGCATCTGCAAATTTAATGACGTCGCGTCACACAGCGCCAGCGACAATGGGAAGTTTTCTTGTTATAGATAGAAGGCACAGTGCAGCACAGCCAATAAGAGTGAACCTTGTCGATCGGGTAATCTCTTATTGTTTGCGCTGCCGAAACATCACCGGCCCGCTATTCTGAATTCGCGCCTCCAAAGAGCGACCGTTGCATCATCTGAACATCACGGCCCCGCTTAGTAGCAAATATGTGCCAAGTTATCTGTTTTTAGAATCCAAACTCTTTGGACCCAGTTCTCTGTAATTGTGACAAACACACGTAATAAATCACGAAGTTTCGAACATCAGAATATCTGTAACAAATTTGGGTTATTTTGATCTCGTTTTTAAGGTTATTTTCAGAAGCGATTTGCATCTTAAAAACCTGTCACAAAAAATCAAATATTTTTCATAGTCCTGGCCTTGACGTTTTAAATTTGGTCTGAGTCTCATTCTGAGCCTGAAAGTTTTTGATGGCGAAAACATTTTTTTTCGCTGACCAATTGTCTCACAAATCTGAAAGCTCGGCCTCCAAAGCAAACTTTTCAGCTTTCAGATACAATTAAACGTCTGCAATTGTCTTTCAAAACAACTTTTTACTCCAACTTAGAAGTTTGAATTCATCAATGTATCTTGTTCAGATTTATTTTGAAATGAATTGTGGACAGACAAACACAGACATGTCAGCAATTGTGCCATTTCTCGAAGCTGCCTGATCAACAATTTGCTCTTTGCTGACAATCCTGTGCTGCTTGCATCTTCTGAACAAGGCTCGTCACCATATCCATGATTGGCTTGGAAATGCGTGCGATTAAAGGGGAATCTAAATTAGCACTAAACATGCCAAGGTTGTACGCCTTTTCAGAACTCCCAGTAGGACAACTCTGCGAAAAAACGTTTTATGCATCGCAGCACTCTGAACCACGTAGGTGGCTGATAAATGGTGGGCTTTGGTCTCCGAGCTGGGCACTTGGTTTATGTAGGTGTTCTATGAATATCGCGAAGACTGACAAAACCGCTGAGCTTTCATTCTATTGGACATGTGCTTGCAAGGCTTTGTACACTACTTGAAAAATGAAAATGTCAAGAGTTATTTGAGTGTTTAGACACGAATCACAAAGCAAAATATTTGAAACCAAGGTTTGTCACAAATTGTTAAAGATAGAATAATGAAAAAATGCGTTGGATTTTTATCGTGCAACAGCCTATCCTTCAAAATTGAATTTTTACAGAAAGATTGAAAGCACAAAATTTTACTGTAATAGGGAAGTTAGTAGTGCGAGCACACCTTGCGTTGTCGTACAAATTCACAAGTGGAGTATTTGGAAGTTGTTTTTATGCGAAGCTTTTGCGCTGGTTGATAAGGATCACTCGCATAGATTATTGCGTTGAACGGTTGCTCCTGCACCACCATACAATTAACAGCAAACTCAGCAAATTAGTTGTAGAAACGAAACGTTTGTGTATAATGATTAATCGTTCTAATAAGTTTCACCTTCAGCAGTTTTTTTTTAATGTTTTAGGAACCCGATTCGGGTCCCTAGAATTGAAAATCGGGTCCCTAGGATCGGAGAAAATTATCATCGGGTCCCTAGAATCAGAGAAAATCGGATCCCTAGAATCAGAGAAATCGGGTCGCTACAGGTCCATACCGGGTACCTACCATTTTCCTTAAAAACAAACCTGCCTTTATTGATGCTTTTTCGGCGCACACCTTCCTGCACTTAATCAAAAAAAGTATCGCTGCTAATGCTGCTACATCCATAACGTCATTGATGAAATGAAAAGAATGCAACGAGCTGGATTCTTCGAGTGCTAAAGCACATCTTATATGTTTGTAAACAAAGCTACAATGTAGCCTTTCGTACACTCTTAGTTATCTGTAACAAACACTTAGAGAAAAAGGCTTGAACCTGCTTGTGCGAAACGAAATGAACACTGCCTGTCGCCGCATGGAACAGTTGAAACAAAGGAAAAAGAAAAATTCAAAAATTGACAAATTTCTACGTTTGTATTTGTAACCGGTTAACCAGCAAATTTTGCGTAATAGCACAAATTTTTTTGTAATAATCAATGTGCTTGCGGACTCAACTGAGTCGCACTCAGTTGGCTCAATCGAGTCCGCGGGCCCGCGTTGGGACACACTGGTATAAAGAAACGGTTGAACTGCATTTAGCGTAAACTTTGAATGGTTTGTTGTGATCGAGATTGTCAGTGCATTGAAGCTCCGTTTATCAAAGGATTTCAAAGAGTAGTCTTTTAAGTTCCCGTCACTAGAAATGGTTCTCATTGCTTCGATGAACTACTTGATTAATAGTAAGATTTGTGAAAGTGGCGTGTGTCAGCTGTGTTCCTCCCATTGGAATTTCTCTATTTGGTTGCCACAATCAGGTTTGCAAGCCGAAGATTGTTCATTTTGTCTCCATGGGTTTATCACTACCCTACAGAACTAACAGCACAAATAGCAAATCAGTATTTCTAACACATCCCAAAATATCACTTTTGATTGCTGGAGAATATCAAATAGTAGAAACACCTAAAAACTCAGTAAAAGTTAGAAATGAGTACAACAAACGTCGGATGCTACTGGCTGAACGTCAGCTTCTATTTCCTTATTTGTTTTATTGAGTGCATGGAGAGAAACGTGTGAAGGATGCTGACGATGTGTCACGTGATCATCCGTGAACGATTCGTCTGGCGAGACTGAGTGGTCCGCGGAAAGTGACCTTTGACCGCTTGCACTCGACGAAGGCTCTGAGCGTTCCTCATCCTTCTGGAATCCTTCATTCTCTTGAACGTTCATCGGATCAAATTTGCTGCTGCGAGAAAGAAGCTTTGGGCCAAACAAACTGATGCCAAACGAACCAATAGGAGCTGTGATGAGTGTGGCAATCACTGCGAGTTCCAAGATCTGAAATTTTAGCAAAAAACACATTAATGCTTTCAGCATGCGTAAGATTCTATGGAAGGATAGTTGTTATAACAATTTCCAATCCAAAAAAAGTTGGTATAACAACTTTCACTCGAACTATGAAAGACAGACAAGAATAATGCAGAGAACCATGATAAAATAACTTCGTAATGTTTGCTGTGTGATGTGGCTGAAGCCTAAACGTTACTATGTTGACGGATATTTGTGTAGTGTCCTGTGAGCCTGAATAAGATTTAGGCAAAACAGCAATCAGTTCCACAGGTTGAAACAACTTGTTGTCAGCACTGGACGTAATTGTAGGAAAAATTACAGACACAAGATGCAAAACCATCAAATGCACTTTCAGAAAACATGGTTATATTTTCTGAATGAGATGCATATTTCGCTAATTTAAATTACACTTGAGTGTTGATGTTTACGACACTCATCAATGTGGCGTGACGTTTCGCCACAAAAAAAGTTAAATTTGGAGCGGCAATAGTAAATTCGGAGCGGCCTTGTCTGGTGGGGAAAAACTCTTTTATTACTGTTACGTGGAACGTCGTTGGTTCGATTCTCAATTAAGATGGCTCAAGGCGACGCAGCATTGTGGCTGCAACGTCAAGAATGGTAACAAAATTAATCTATTAACAGCATTAAATAATGTTTTTTACGATTTTCCTTTCATCTGGAAACTTATTGCCAAAGTTATAAGCGTTTCCTGTATTCAGGTGCTTTATTTGGTTGAACAAAGACAAGTAGTTACCATTTAACTACGATTAACTTGCTTCGTCAAATACCAAAGAATTTACACATACGAACATTTTTTCATAGAAAAAACAATGTTTTCATAGCACTTTTAGCATTCAGCAATCGTAAAAACAGCATGGATAGACAATACTTTCTGAGTTTGTAAAGCATCTCGGACCACAGTAAAGAGCTTTTTTTCATGAAAAAATATTTTTAAGAAATTTGAAACCAGAAGAAAACGGTATATATATTTCGTTCCCTTCCAAATCGTTGTTTCAGTCCTAGGTCTTCTTCTCATGTGTTCGAACGTTTGCTTTCAGACGCTACGGATTTTTACGTTTTTATTAAAACGCAATGATCTTAGTTTTATAGTTATGAACATCGTTTTGTTTCGAGCTTAGCATAGCAGATACCTTGCTTTTCCAGGTGTTTTTCAACATCCTGTGTCCCGACATGTTTTATACTTGGTATAGGTTCCACAAACGCCGCAGATTTCTAATCAACACGTTCCAAAGCCACACATCTTACTTGAATTCCTCGAAAGACTTCGTTTCCTGGACGATCAAACTCTCGAGCCCGATCGTAAGCTGCAGATCCCAAGGCAGCCTGAAAGGATTTGAATGAAGATGTTGGGAAAATTTTGAGCGATGATGGAATAATATCTTTTATTCTGAGCTCAGCTCACGTAAATTAAAAAATAAATTATTTCGGGACGAAATAACTGTGAAAAAATTTTTTTTTACCCAAAAGATATCGAAACAACTACATTCCCCTAATCAGGAATCGGAAACCTCCGGCCCACGAGCCGGATACGGCTCGCTAAGCAAAATCATCCGGCCCGCAGACCCTTTACAAATTATAGTAATTGTATGACCCGCCTAGGGGCATTACTTTTTTATGAATCTTCCCTCCTCACAAATTCTTGCTTTGCATCGTTATGAGGAACTACGTATGAGAAACTGCACTGAGCTATAGATGTACTGAATGGCGTATTTTGGTCTTTCGTTATGAACAGTGAAGATCAGGAGTTAATCTGATTAAAATTCTATAAATTCCCAAATTTTATCAACATCATAATCAGCAGAGAGTGCGGAATTATTGGTGGAAAATTAGTAGGGCCCGCCATACCTTGCACAGTTTGTTTTTGGCTCGCGTCTAAGGAAAGATTGCCTACACCTGTCCTAAATGAACGGCAGATTTTTTACAACTTGATTACTGCAGCAAAGATCCGAGTTTGCTTTCCCACTCAACTTGGCTTGAACAAAAAAACACTCCTCCTGCGTTAGCAGAATACAAGAAATTTAATGAAAATGTGCACAAAATGCCCTGACTCTACACCGCTCACAATACAAAATTTCCTCTCTTGAAACAATCCAAAGAAAATTTGATGCAACACTGGAATGAATATTATTTATGATATGAGGGAACAGATGTTGTTCCTACTGCATTTTGGTGATGACTAACAGAGCTTTATACAAAGAAAATACTTCTTGTTCCAGCCACAATTATCATGCTCATGAAACGTGCATCGTTCTGCAGTGAAGGCACATTATTTACCGCACCATGAAAGCCTCGACAGTTTCCTAAAATCGGTAACTTCATATCAACGTAAAGCCGGCTAACAAAACTTGTGTGGTAGTTGCAAAGGGGAAACAAACTATGACGATAACAGTAAACACGGGACAGCTCTCAGCTTGCTAAACATATTTAAACTCTGCTTTTTGGCAATGGACAAGACTGCTGATTCACCTGGACCGTGCCTTTTGGTATCCAAGATATTGAAACAAATATTTTTTCCTTAATGTCAAAGCCTTGTCCAAATGTAACCAGAGAACTGACAGTCAACCTGACCACCATGGAGATCGCCAAGGCTGCAATTCCAATTCCAACTGTTGTTGCTGGAGACAAAGTTGTCAGTGTTTGACACAAACATCTTGGCTTTACTGTGTAACAGATGTCGAGAAACAATTTTTGATCAAACATTACTTCGTTATCCGAGGTAATCGATCGCGCATTTTTCTGTGGGTGGTAACAAAATGAACAGTCTATTTCTGGGAGTTTGACTGTGGAGAGCTATCACCAGTGGCGTAACTAAGGGTTTGAGCTAGGGGGGAAAAACGTAGCTGAAGGCAGCTTACTGGCTACCGTAGGCGGGCCACTAGGTAAAACTCAGAAAAAAAGTTAAGAAATGATAGTGAATCCGGATGTCGTGGATGCTTATACTAGCTAAAAAACGAAAATACCCGAAAAACGCAAAAAACAACGATCTACTGAAAACCAAAATAATACTAAATATCAATATGTAAGCTAGGGGGGGCCCAGTTTTTACATTTAGCTTACCAGGGGGGGCGTCTCGCCCACCTGCTCTTCCGTCAGTTACGTCATTGGCTACAGCAGGAAGTCTTGACTCAAATTAAAGACGTACTCGTCGCCAAGTAAACGCTGCTAGACTATCCAATTCACTGTAGCGGTAAACTTTGTCTCACCGACATGCTCCAATTCACTGCAGTGGTAAACTTTGTCTCACCGACATGCCCTTTAACGACCGCGTGGGCCAATATATTGGCTCGCACTTTTCTGGCCATAAATCGCCAGCCGCTAGAGCTAGAGAGCTGTTCAAACCCTCCAAGGATTCAGCAAGTCTTCTAGTTAACATCGAAAAAAACGTCTTTCGTTTTCGGTTTGGGGATTTTCTGGAGGTGACGTCACAATGAGGTCATGTTTTGGAAATTTTGGCCACCTTTGGCCAGCCCTGGACCCCAACCCATTGACCCATTCTTTTGTCTCAAAATTTTGTTGAAAACTAGGTCAAAATCCGCGTCTATAGAGCCCTTGATTGACTTGCCAGCATATCTGTAGCCAAAATTATCGGTAAAAAAAACAGTTTTTGGCCTATTTCGAAACTTTTCAGAAAGGGCACAATTTGCCTTTTTAGGGCAAACTTTGGCCAGCCATAACTCGGCAGTAGATTGCGCTAGAGAGCTGTTCAAACCCTGTAATGACTAATGGCGTAGTGTAGTTTAGAATAAAAATATTTTTTTAAATTTTGACGGGGCTTTTGGGCCAATGGGATCATGATGGGGCTATGTTTTTTGATTAATTATGTGACGTCATCATCCTATCCCACGCGCCAATATTTTGGCTCGCAGTAGTTTCAGATTCTAGGCTAAAATACGCGTCTTTAGAGCCCTTGATAAAGTTTCTAGAGTTTCTGGTTCAAAGTTATGCCAAAAATATTCCAAATATGTCAGGAATCTCCCAGGGGATTAGCGGGGATTTCCCTAGTTAATATTCTACCATTTTTGCCATAACTCATCAACTAGAAACGCTAGAATATCCATCCAACCCTCTGAAAGCTCGTACCACAGCCTAGAATGCATTTAAATCTCGCGCGGTTTGGCGCCAGTGTTTCGGCTCGATTTTCGAACTCCCACGGGACGTTGAGGTCATGGATTGTTTTGACAGACCTGTCAAACAGAGCAACCTGTCAAAACATGTCAAAACATCCTGTGGTTTTGTAAACATGGCCAGAAAGGCCGAAATCGCACGGCGAAAATTGTTTTTTTCAGTGTAAACTGCAAGTCTTTCCCCATTGAGAGCGGATTTGAACAGCTCTCTCGCTCGATCTGCTGGGGAGTGATGGCCATAAAGAAAAGGGATGTTTTGCACCCCAGGTTGGGGTTTGTGGGTGCAGAAATTTTCACCAAATTTTGTTTTTTTGTCCATAATTTCGGCTACAGATATGCTAGAAAGCAATTCAACGGCTCTAAAGACGCGGATTTTGGCCTAGTTTCCAAACAAATCTTGAGCCAAAAGAATGGCCCAATGGGTTGGGGTCCAGGACCGGCCAAAGGTGGCCAGAAAAAAGCAAAAACACCCCCACTTGTGGTGGTCCCCCTGAGAACCCCAAACCCAAAACAAAATTTTTTTTTCTATTTCGACTAGAAGACTTGCTGAATCCGTAGATGGTTTGAACAGCTCTCTAGCTCTAGCGGCTGGCGATTTATGGCCAAAAAATTGCAGGCCAATATATTGGCCCACGCGGTCATTAAAGGGTTGTTCGCCTCAGTAAAACATGATAATCTTTCTGGGAGTCTTTCCATTTTACTCTAGTGGTGAAATCTGCCTCACCGACACTGCTATTAACGTTCGCCTCATTGTTGACTATCAATAGATATGACAAACACTTTTAGCGGCTTTTATTTCGATCTGAGATAGAAAATTTTTGTTTTTTCTGTAAAAAAAATTTTACAGTGCTTTTGCATTAAAATTAGCGATTAACCTAAGCAATTCTATTCCCTTTTTTGTTGTCTTACCGTCCATAATGGCAACGTCTATGAGTGTTCCAGTGAGTCCGAACAAGATCGGTTGGAATACTGTCCACATGTAATGCCAGATTTTTTCCAATGGCTTCTGTTCACAGTAAATTTCATCATGCTATCAGCTGCAAAATGTTTTGCTAAAACTATTTTAGAATCGATTGAAATCAGCGTCTTTGGTTTTCTACAAAAAGCGGTATTTCAGATTCTTAGAATAGACGATTTTTGGATTTCAAGGAAAAATGTACCAAATGAAAAAATACCGCGAAAATCTCTGTTGAATAAAATTTTTGTAGAGTTACCTACTGCAGAAATGTCTCCAGCATTAGATCTTACCAACCGAAATATTTTTTATGTTTTATCAAACCATAAACCACATTCTTTGCAATCAAGAAGCTTCGTCATGTCTTCCAACGCACTTAGACATTTTGATTCTTTACCGTTTCGTGTCCCCAGTGGAAGGATGCTACAAAAGACATGATCAAGGCACACAGAGTTCCTGATCCGGGTATTCCCCATACGTCGCATCCAAAGACAAAAAATATTCCGATCCCCAGAAGAAGGAATGCTCGACAAAATGCCTGCATTGAAAAACAAAAAATTTACTTCTTCTCTACTCACGATATGTTTCACGTTATCACGTTATATGCCCAAGAAACGATGCAGTGCCTAACGTGAAGCAATTTTTGCAGGCAGTCTTTCTCCATATAATCTGCAACCCGTCACAACACATCGATAAACTACGCGTGAAGTTCATGAAGGTGTTTTGAGCAATCAAACATAAAGGTATTGGACGTATTGAATTATTTCAGTTGATGTGCTTATAGTTTGCGCAGCAATCAGGTATTTAAATCTCCGTAGCTTTGCCTCATATATGCAGCAACTGACAAGGAGCCGATGGTGGCGTTCGTCGTGAAACTATTGTGTTATTTTATTGTTTATTACATTTTCCACCTTCATCTTAGTAAAGTAATAAACCAGAATCAACCTCAAGGTTAACCAAGTACAAAGCCGATGCGTTTGATTCGCGTTTTTCAAAACACGTATTGACACTGACATTAAAAGTGCGCATTTCACCCTCAAAACATTCGCGTAAAATAATTATAAACAAGTGATTATAACAATAAATGTCAAAATTAAATTCAACTCAAACCTTGAATTTCATTTCACGTGGCGGAAAGTAGGAAAGAAAAAATCCAAATGCTACGCCAGCTGCAATTCCTATAAGTAACTCAATAAAAGCATCGAGGACATCTTTGCCAACATGATTTTCAGCCGGAGCTGCATGAAACAAACTTAGTTCAATATTTATTTCTTTTTTCTCCATGAAATGTAACTAAATCACATTGGGCAAAATTTATATCTGCAGAAAATGAGTGAATGCACAACTGAAACAGGTAAATTGAAAACTTGTTTAATTGCTTCATTGATACAATGTATCCGAATTTGACTTGCCTGGCATTGTTGTCTCATCTCCCGCCAAATTGTTGTAAACAGCAGAAGTGTTTGATGTGATCCCAGCAGTGATGCCAATCGCTGAGGTGACCTCGGCCATCGACGGACGTACGCTTCGTGGTTCCGGGATGGCAATGCCAAGCAGAACAGTAACTCCAGCTTGATGATGGAACACATGATTACAAAAATCGATTAACAAAAGACGTTGAATGCTTTTCAGTAAAAGAAAATTTGTAAGGTGTTTGGTTCTTTGTAAGGTGATTTAAACCTGGCAATGAGGTTCTTTGTAAGGTGATTTAAACCTGGGATTGGCTGCTACACAACATGCAAGTTGTAAATGAATACATACGTATATTCCCTATCTTGATGATATAATTAAAGTCTCCACAAAGGTGGGAGTTTGAATCCACCACCAAATGTTTTATAGAAAATCGATTTAACCTAGCACTGCGCATCTTCAAACAGACAGTCTTGGTCAAATAGATGTTATAATGAAAAAATCACGAAAATTTTCCGAAAAGAAACTCTTTCTCAACCACTTTCTAAAATTTGATTTTGCCTGACGCACTTTCCGTCATGATCATAATGGTGATTTGTGATCATAATGGTGATTTGTGTTTTCCGTCATGATCATAATGGTGATTTGTGATAACTCGGCAGTAATAGTGTAGTGCTTTACAATAAAGTGAATAGTAGCTTTTTTGATTCCAAAATTGCAGAGCATGTTCTTTTGAATTCAGAGAACGAGCTCATCAGAAAAATTTCATATATGCTTTGATAAGATTACAAATGCCACCGCTCCAGCATGGTTGACGTTTAAAGGTTTTTATTCAGTTTGAATTTCGTTCGACAAATGTTGTGAGGAGGTTTTTTGATTTTTTTTGAGGGAAACTATTCAGTAACTTTACTTGCATTTTCAAACCTGGGCATTACGAAAACAAGCGCATTTTTCTTTCCCTGAAGGCTGGAATCTTCTTTGGCCTTCTAACAGCAAACTCTTTCGCAATTTAAAATGTATCTTTTGAAAGGTTTGTGTGATTTACAGTAAACAGGAATAAAGTCATTATATTTTACCTAATATAGATAAACTGTTTTTTGATTCAAATGTATCTTGATCACATAAACACAAATATTTTCAAAAAACATTCTTTCAAGCATAACTGAGAGTTTAGGATCACATAGCACATAAAATTAAAAGATCGCACGAAATATTTTTTGATGTTCATAGCAGGGTTTTTTTAAGTTTTGACCATGGTGGCCGTTAAGACCTGTTTGAGAAACCGCAACTATTTGATGTGAAAACCGAGATGATCGCAAAGCGAGGTTTGAACGTAGTTTGATGGTGATTATGCAGTGAGGTTCTCTTGTAAGAGACCGTTGGAAAATATTTGAAAGACGGTTTCTCTCTGAAAACATTTTGACAAAACACTGCTCCAGAGTATTCATCCGCTTCAGTTGACAAATCTAGGAAATTTATCTCATGCACAAAACAATAAACGTAAGAATATCACAAAAATATTTTCTAAATACGTATATTTTGCAAATCTTTGCAAAAGAACAAAATTGGAAATTGTAGGATATAATTTCTCAACATATGAAAGACTTTAGTGCTGTATTCTTGTTGTTGCAACAAGCAAGCTGGGCTCATACAGAATATGGTTTTATATTTTGAAAAAGTAAGCGATATTTTGTTTTGACCATGTGTAGGTTTTGTTGTGTTGCCTGGGATAATATGTCATTGATTGAAAAAAGCACAAGAGACAGCGTTTTTGAGATTTACATGGCTTGGCATCGTTCTTGAAAATAGCAATTTCTGTTTTTAGTAAATTTAAACGAGGGGCTAATTTTATCTCAGTTGTTCTGTTCAGTTGAGTAGATCTCGATTTTTGTTACACTGTGATAGAAACTTTTTCAATCGCTTTGTGAGAAACGTAAATTAAATGGAAAACCAACCTGGCCATGCTCTGCCAAATACTTTTTTACTTACTTATAGAAAGAACATCATCAATGCCAGAGGCGGCCATGACTAAGGACGGCACGCCTTTGTCCACACCGAGGCCTACTTTTTGAAGAAGAATTACAGATGGTACGACAACAGCTGGAGAAACCGCAGACAGCATGAACCTGCGTTGGAAGACAACAGCTGGTTTTCCGTTTGATGTCGATCTAGCGTATCTTTGTAAGAAAAAGGAAAACGTATGAGTTCTGCAGCAAGCGTCTACAAAACTTCCGTCTAGTCATTGAAGACAAAGATAACAGTTTAATTCTTCGTGATCTTTCAAAAAATGGTCAAGCATCACCTATCTCATAGCCGATACAGCTTTCACAGTCAATTTATTAGTATTATGCCAGGGTTTTTTAAGGTATTTTAGGGACCCGGTTCGGGTCCCTAGAATCAGAGAAAATTATTATCATGTTCCTAGAATCAGAGAAAATCGGGTCCCTAGAATCAGACAAATCGGGTCTCTGCGGGTCCATACCGGGTACCTAACATTTTCCATAAAAAA
>JGI24158J21664_10007931_pt1 | contig 14113 bp, 4 predicted proteins | sample Ectturendosymbi3_FD_21664 | JGI IMG/M metagenome (IMG submission 21664) | reverse complement strand
TGACACCATGCATCTGGTTGGGAACAACTCATCCATGCAACCCACCCAATTATGATCTGTGGGTAAATCTACTTTTCTTCATGATGTGTATTTATAAACATGGTTTTCCGCCCATGCTACTTGTTTTTGCTATGAAATGTTGTACTAAAATCCCTTGCCCTCTGCCTCATAACCGTTATTGCTGCTTGCTTTCTTCACCTATATGCTTGCCTCACCTGCTCATCTGTACATGCCTCATCTCTTCACCCATTACTTACCCACTATCATCTGTGTTATGTTGTCTTATTGCGTTTTTTTTGTTTTTTTTTCATATATGCTACATTTCTTTGTGACTCCATTTTGGATTGTTTGTGTACATATTTTTGTCTGTTTTTTTATACCATTTCATTTTGGCTGTGTGTTTAATATGTGTGTGTATCTGTGTCCCATTCATACGCCACATCACAAGTTGGACATTATACATTCATGTATTTCTGGACTAAAAACAGCTCCAGAATATATATTTCCCAAGAAAAGATTGGCTCTTGCTTAGACCTCTTGCTTATATATATGAAGACCTCTTGCTTATATATGACTTAAGATTTGGGAATCCTCCTTGGATACAAATTCAAAAGTAGAACCTTTTTACACTTTCCAAAAGAAACATAAATTGTACCTCCTAAAACAAGGAAGATTAACCCTTTTCAAATATACCTTACCTTATGTATTCTTCATTGATATACCCTTTCTCAACATTAGCACGCAAGTGTGGGACCTAACTAGAAAACTAGTTGGTCTAAATACCTTGGGAAGATGCAAACATTAATTTGGTTGTGATGCTATTCTGTTAATGACCAAGGTTTGACAGACTACAATACAATGCTTTAATCTTGTTTTAACTTAGAAGCCTGTTTGTTCTTATACTGTCTGTGTTGTACTTACATGCTTATGATTTAGATTCTTTTTGCTTGTCTATCTTGTTTATTTTCGTGAGCTTTTTTGTGAGTTTCCCTAAATAATGAACTGAACTGAATTACCTAACCAACAAACAACTGTTTACACTTACATCATCCAGGTCTACTTACAAAAACTAGGTCTGACAAACTTGAGATTCGTTGCTTTTTATTAAATTACAGCACAGGCATACTTTACAAAAATAACCTCAAGTTAAAGTGAAAATAAAAACAGGTTGACCAAATCATTTGACATTTAAATAAAAGTACGCAATTTGATATTTTAGATACGGATAAAATTATGTGAATAGAGTATTAACACAACAATCACAAATACCTGTATAGTGCTGTACACTACAGTACCTGCATTTGATTTTCTTGGACCATGGCTGTGAGGTTTGTGAGGCCATCCTTGAAATGTTTAGTAGTATTGTACAGTAATAGTTTTCTTGCTAGAACGACAGTTTCCAACAATGTATTGTAGAGATGCTTGACAAAAACAGCCACCCTTACCACCGGTCACAGTCCGCTACTTCTGGTCCAGCTGAATAACCAAACTGAAGCCTGAAGCAGACGAGGACTGGCCAGGTAGCAAACGGGCTTCCTGCAGGCACGTCAGATAACAACAACTTGCATGCACTCTTAAAAACGTAAAGTTAGTAAGGTCACCACCTGAACAACAAACGAAGACTGACAAAATACAACATGAAGCCACAGAGAAACAGTGTTCTCCGCTACTCCCACTACGATAGCAAAGCCAGATGCAAACGTAGCTAACTGCCTGGGTGAAACACAACAGCAGTCCACGAAGTAACCTTTGTGATGTAATAATAACGCGTTTACAACGCTCTTGACAAATTACATCAAGCGTGAAGGAGTTACGCAATCATTGGTTGAGTTCACCAGTGTTGCAACTTATGATGTTTCAACATCAGATCTGCTGTTTTTTTCTGAGAAATTGTTGATGTCTGATGTTTTGGCAACAGATCTGATGTTGACTGGGCTGTTGTTTTTGTTTACCACATTTACTCTCATTTCAGGATAAAAATAAGTTGGATTCATAATTTATAAGTTTTTAAAAAATCAATCTCTCCCCTCGTGTGTTTGTTTATCGGTTTGTCGTTCCAAACTGAACAAGCTCTCTTCGCTCAGGATCGGATCCAGGGGGGGGGCGATTGGGTCGATCGCTCCCCCTAGCACCTAAAAATGTTACTTTATTCACCATGTTTTTTTACAATTCGGAAAACAGCATTCGCGATATAAGGCTATTTTGTCGTCCATTGTTTTGTCACAGCAGTGTTGTGAAGTATACTTCATCCCCGTTACAGCAGCGAAGCCGTTATGATGCTTGACTGACTACCAAATATTGCTGAAATCGCCACCTAACCTTACTGGCTGGATCCGCCCTGTCTTCGCTGCTTTGAGCAGGGTTGCCAGGTTGTCATAAAAAAAAGGCCAGATCAACTTTTGGAAAAAGCCAAATAGCACCGAAAAAAGCCAAATACACGATAAATACACTACGGCACCTTTGAAACACCCAAACACGCTTTTGATTGAAAGGCAATATACAGGGTGTCCCAAAAGCCGCGCACCATGCAGATTTTATGAAAATACGTATAAACAACAATTTTATTGATCACAATCATAACAGATGCTCAAATTGTTCACCCTCTGCATTAAAAACTAAAAAAAACAAAAAAAACAAATCGTTATATGGTGAAAAAAAACAAAAAAATTATTATATGGTGCGCGACTTCTGGGACACCCTGTATACATGTTTTAAACATAAAAAAACAAAGCTCACTCCATTGATTAATCAACTTCTCGAAACTTTTGGTTTTGTTGAAGAGTAACCTGAAACTGCAAACCCAGTTGAAATTTTTGCAAGAAACAGCAAAACAAACCATTATAAATTCTCGTGCAGGGTTTTCAATTAAAATTTATCATTCTGCATCTAGAAACAGTGTCGAAAAATCTGTCAGTGCCCAGAAATCTGCCAAAATCATCTTTAAATCTGCCAAATCGACATAAAAAATCTAATTGGCCAAAAAAGGCCAAAAAAAGCCAAATTTTATTTGGCCTTTTTTCAAAAATAAAAAAAGTCAAAGGAGTTGAAAAAAGGCCAAAAATTACAAATTTGGCCTCAATAACGCCAAACTGGCAACACTGGCTTTGAGAATAACAGTTTTTCGATGCGCATGACCTACTTCTCCAATTAATGACGACATTTCGCTCTGGTTTGGATATAGATTTAATGAGGTTTATCGCGCTTTGTTAGGTAATGGTAATAAACGTATTTGGTCATATGAAACAGTAACGTACAAATCTGATGATGTTATCTGATGCTGAAAAAGGCAACAATCTGATGTTAACGAGACTGACTTCAGTGGCAACACTGTTCCTCGCATTTCCTCATTTTCGTGCAGGCTGCCGGATACGAGTCACTTGGGGACAAGACGAGAACATTGAGACGTTACAATCGGAAAAGCAAACGAACGTTTGAAAATACATTTAAAACTATCTTGACAGTGACACTCAAAAACTGACCAGGTTTGAGAATCTGTGGTTGCTGTAAAAGAAAGGCCGGATTTAGCTGATGCGAGGCCCTCCTAGTCTAATCCACTTGTGAGGCCCCCATAGGCGTAGCCAGGGGTCCAAATTTTTAGAAAATATAGTCATTTTGAGAGGCGTTTTTCCAAAGAAAATAGTTTTATTCGCCTAAAATCGAACATTCCCCCCCCAATTTTTTGGATCCCCAAATTTCTGGGCTGGCTACGCCACTGGAGGCCCCCTCTCCCATTGTTACCATTTGGGGGAAATGGAAAAGCGTTGATCAATTTGTGCAAAGCCAAATATGACGATATGGATGCTCTCCAAGCAGGCTCGTTGAAAAATTTCTAAATCCTGATAGTGTCCAATGATTGTTGCGTTTGTTGCTACCTAGCCTACGACGTAAAAGCAAGGCATAGGCTACCATATTTTTGTGATTGAAAACCGGGACGCTTCAGAACAACGAGTCTTATCAGATAAATGTGATTCATATCTTGCTATGAGTATGTAGCTATTTTGGATTCCTATAGTTAAGACACCAAGAAAAACTAAAATAATCCACTTTACTTAAGAAACAAAGCATTGTTCCAGCATTTATAAAGGTACACATTCGCCCAAACATACTTTCCTGTTGACAATGCTTTCTTCAAGAAGTCTTTGTTCGATTTTATTTTCTCGTAAAAGTTACAGCAGAGAAAGACAGTATTAATTTTACTGGTGATAAAGGTGATAATGGCTTTCACATTCTGCTTCTGCCATTAGACCACATGTATTCATGATGGCTGACTGAAGGCCTAACCGGGACTTTTTGGTTGACTGACCGAGACGCCTGGACAAAGCCTCTGGGACTGTCCCGGCTAAAACGGGACGCATGGTATGTCCAATTAAAGCATTCACTGACACGGAATTGTGGAAATCGTGCTTGGCTTGCGGGAACAGGATTTTTAATTGCCTTAGGCGAAACAACCGAGAACGTCACGGTTAATTATTTGGCCAAACACATACCCTACGTATTTCGTAAGTTTCACATTTTTTCTCCTCTTTGCTCACTCAACAATAGCATCCAAAATATACAATTTCCTAAAGCAAAACTCGCTGCATAGGCGTAACCAGGGGGGACCAAAGAGACCATGGTCCCCCAAAATGTTTAGAAAATATAGCCATGTCGTGCTTTGAGAGGCGTTTTTCGAAACAAAATAGTGTTATTCGCCTAAAATGAAACATTTTGCCCCCCAAAAAAATGTTGGCCCCCCAAATTTTTGGACTGGCTACGCCACTGACTCGCTGTACATGTACGTGTGGCGGTATAAAGGCGTTAAACAGAAATGAGTGAGGATCACGTTGCGACTAGCTTACCAGGGCTGTTACAATCTCGCACACATGCCTTAGTGATGAGCAAAAGTTGCTGCTCCTTGCAAAATACGTCAAGTAAAACACAACCAAATGGTTGTGTAGCATCTAGGACCGTGTACCAGCCGATTCCGGTCACTTACCGTTTATGTCTCCCCTTTGCTTTTCGATATTCATGATTCGAGCGGTTATTACCCTGTCAGACTGCAAAGAATCGAACGCAACGAAACCGTCGCAAGAAAGGGTATGAGGTTTAATACTTTCCTTATGCTGCCATTATTGAAATACGTACTAAGAAATGACTAGCTACAATAATCGAATATAGCAAGACTGAACACAGTACAGTAAACAATTACAAGGGTTTTCTCCTAGCCTTCATAGCAAAATCATCTAGGAGTTCATCAAAATATGTTTGCCTTAGTTTGTTACTTTCAATGGTTGATGTGCCAGTGACTGATGCAAAAAAGCAGTTATAAGTGTTAACGTTTTTACCGCATGGCCCTCGAGACTCTTTCTGTTGCACTTGCTAGAGTCACTTTCAAATCTTTTACTCAAGCTCAGATTAGAATCTGCAAGCAGAGCCCCAACGCCACCTGTCGCATAATATGTCTACGTCACATGGTGGAGAAACTGCGTTGCGGCATGAGACGATTGCAACATTTGTTGACTCTAGATCTGGTTTCACAAAATGAGGTCCATTATGGTAGTATAAAAATTGAAAATGAGGTTTCTCCTACATCATACATACTTGGATATATTTTTAGAAGAGTAGTTCTTTATTGACAGAGGCCCATTGCAAAATTATGAAGAAATCTGCTTTCAAAATCTTTCGCAAAACAATTTGCCTTTGCTACCATTAACCAACACGCTATAAAATAATAAAGTGCAGTTTTATCCTACCTTCACTGATGAAAACGGCAATATATTTTGAAAAGCTTGCATAGAGGAAAAAAATCTGTAAAGAAATCAATGCGATAGCTCTCAAGGCCAAAATAACTGTCGTCTGATTTAAATACGTTTCTGTCATGATCAGCAGTTATACCATCCTTCTTGATAAATATACCCAGGGGTGTATTGGGGCGGGAACGCGTGAGAACGGCGTTCCCACACCTTTTTCACGTTTTGCTTTATAAGGAGTATAGGCGTAGCCAGGGGGGGCCAACGGGACCATGCCCTCCCCAAACGTTTAGAACATATAGTCATTTTGTGCTTTGCGAGGTGGTATCCCAAACAAAATCGGTTTCATATTCTCATGTAAGATCATTGTTCCGCTTATATACAGTGGTGTGTTTAATGGTGGCATGCGAGGCACTTGCCTCGGACCCCCCTTTGCAACTGTAATGTGCAAAGTAGCCTACCTTGCTTTCAAATGGGGCCCAATAACAACTGCAATGTATAACTGGGCTACTTTGCTTTCAAAGTGGCTCGCAACAGCAGTTGTAACGTGAAAATACCTTGCTTTCAAAGGGGCCCAAAATAACTGAATTACACTTTTCTTTCAAAGGGCCCCTGACTTCACTGATTGCTAGTGCTTCATATTTCAATTTGGGGGATCGAAGCTTTCTCTAGGGTGCTAAGTGGTGACGGGACTGGAATTTTGGGCCCCCTGTGACAGCTTGGGCCCCCCCAATTGGGGGGTATGGAGTGCGGCTGATACGACTCTGATTAACTGTATTTTCAACGTTACCGCTGCTTGTCTGTGTCTGTCTGTAGCGTTAGGCACTTGAGAAAAGAGTGAATTCCTGAAATTAAAAACTAATGCCAAAAATCATCCATACAATCGTTAGTTTTTTCATACGTTTTTTGACGCTTGGGTCGTAAGGTGTTTGCCAAACTCAGCTTTGGGTCGCGCTTAAAAAAGTTTTGGGAATCGCTGATCTTGTCCTTCTATCGTAAGCGGTTGAATTCTCTTTTTAAATTCATCAGTGTTTAAACAACAAAACCCAATCCACTGGGAAAAAGATCAATTTAGTTTTACTCACATGCGTTTTATCGAGAAAACAGATTGCAAGCTATCTGTAATAGCCATATCAAAGTGTGAACGCCCTCAACACTTACAAAATAAAATTCGTCTTTCTACAGTACTTTTGTTAGATTTTGCTGTTGATTCTTGGCGTTGCAGCTGAATGATTTCAAATTTACTGTAGGATAGGGTGGCGATTAACATCGGATGAAACTTGAAACACTTTCAGACTATGTGCAGGCCTGACTCCGATTACTTGACAAAACTGTTTTTTGCTCGCTGGCAAGGCAATGTGAAATCATTGATGAAAACCTTAAGGCTCCACGTAATTGTGATTGAACCGTCACAGTAGGTCTACACCACAAATAAATGTATAGAATGAGTGCTACTGTTGCTGAACAGTGTCTGTGGCCTAATTGTGTAATACAGTAAAAAAGACTTTGAAACTGGATTGTTTCTTAGCCAAGATGTAAGCTTCAAGGCATATAAAATGTATATTACCGTTATATTCACGCATTTACTTTGAAATTGTACAAAAACAGAAAATTTTAATGTTTATTTAAGGCTACTGCTTGCAGGCAAGGGCAAGTTATATAGCATTTGTAGCAAACCAGAGTTATCAGAAAGCAATTTTTGCGATGGTCTTGAAACGAAATTTACATCACATCCAGGGGCGTACCGAAGGGGGCAAGCGGGGCACAATTCCCCGGGCGCCGAATGACTGCGGGAGGCGCTGAAAAGTCGCTATAATGCTACAAGTACTTTCTTCAATACAGTACATTTGCTACCGAAAGACCTCAAGTTCGAAATGGGGCGCCAAACTTGCTTCTTGTCTCTGGCGCCATCTAACCTCGTTACGCCCCCAATCACATCACCATTAGGTGGGATGTATGGGAAGCTGGCGCACCAGAAACAGTTGCGAAAAGCTTTACTCCGTGTTTTAATTTCGGTTAGTGATTGCAAGCTCGCGTATGGATGCTTGTATTTTATAATCACCAACTTCCACACGGAGCTTAAACCTCAGGTAAAGGTCAGGCACGGTATAATTTCTCCAGCATTTACACTATACACGGACAGTTGGTAAACCATACTGTGTTGATAAGGTTCGACTAAGAGCTGAAGCAGGATACGTTTCTTTTGTAGTTTCGTTGATTTGCACTGACGTATTTCTTTGGCTTACACTTCAAAAGCTTGATAAACGTGAAGATTGTTGGTTTTACTTTCGTAATTGTAGGGGGGCGTTGCCCTCATTGCCCCCCTGGCTACGCGCCTGTCTGAGTTACATTTTCATTACAAATCTCTTCTGACGAGAGTTTTCATGACCATGCAAGGTGCAAAGAATATTGCAAATATTTTTTTACTGTTGCCATAAAAATGCTTGGTGTATTTAATAAGAAACAAATGTACGTCAGTGTAATCACGGGAAAGAAAATGCTTCTGAAGATTGAAATTATATTGCATCGATGTTTCTGACGAGTTTAATATTTGTTTTAAGTTTGGTTACGCTTGTTTTATTTGTGTATGCTTTGTGACTGCTATCTGGATTTTTTGGAACTAGGTTTGGCTTTTTTTGGTGAAGACAGGTTAGCAACCCTGATGTTCCGAGTCTTCGACGTGGTGATGTGATTATTAATCAAGGGTGATGGTGTATCGACGGGAAACGCAAATCGAGGCAGTTTTGCTTTACGTGCTTATGTCAGACTGAAGGTCCGTTTTTCATGATTTAGTTAAAAGACATGTCAACAGGAAACACGAAAATGATCCACACCATAAACATCACTCAAAAGCGACTAGACTTACATGGACAGCGGAGCAAGGGTCGTTGGGAGGTCAGGACCCCATTTTTTCAAGGAGGATCCGAGATACGAAAGACCTCGGACCTTTACTATTTTACTGAATGTTTACTTTTTTGTTGTAAATTTCACCATCGTGCTGAGTGTCTGGCTTTAGGAAGTTTATCCTGATGCAAATATCTCAGTGACAAATTACAGTAATGAACCGTCTGTGTGCAGTAAGGAATTTTCGGACGCTTGTGTGTGCAGTAAAACTTTAAAATGTCGCATTTCACATACTTTTTACTTTCACAAGAGATTAGCATCCAGAGTCTAACGATGTTTGTATCCTTCTTATGACACGATTGGATATGATAGAGCTGCCATTAGAGTCCTGTGCAGGGCGGTTTAACTCGCTCAGGTTGCGGGTACCCGCATTTGCGGGGCGGGTATGGAAACATGCAGAGCAGTGCATGCGGGTGCGAATTGAACTTGATGCGGGTCAGGTCGGACGAGGAATAAAAACTTTTTTGTGCAGGTTACTAAATGATGACCCGATGCATGTGAAATAGACATGTGTAAAAATTCAAAGCTATGGAGATCTTTTGGTACAACGGCAAGCCCGTAGTCACGAGGGGCATTCGGAGGCAGTTCCCCCAGACATTTAGTGTGGCCCCCCACATTGTGTTGTGCCAGAATTGTTTTTAAAAATATATAGTAAAAACAAAGGTCTTGCCCCCCTAAAATGTAGTTTACCCCATCACAGCTTACAACCTGGCTACGGGCCTGTACAAGGGTGTAGCAATATTTTCCAGTGGTGGCGAGGCTACAGATTGTGGCATCCAACTATCAGTGAATTTGCTGGAAATACGTTCTGCGTCATGGCAACTAGCGCTACTAGCGAACGCGTATATGACTGGGCATGTCTTCAATAGCAGAAGAACAACTTTAAAGAGTTCGTCAGTGAACGACATACTCTGTTTCAACAGTGCTTTTAAAGCTAAGAACGAAGCTTACAAGGTTGACCAAAATGTTTCATATTTTGCTCTAGTGTTATTTGAGAGCTTCTGATGGCGTTGAAATGAATGACTGACTAAGTAAAATAACCCGAGGGCCGCATTATGACGCTCACGCAATAATGGCGGGACCTGAACCTTAGTAGAAACAGTTTTTACACCTTATTTCCTGCGAAAGGTATCATGAGTATGTCTAGTTGTCACCACGTTCGTTTAAAAGGAACTTGTTCATTCGCTAGCCGAGCACTTTTAAACACCGGTGAATAAACTAAACAACGTAAATGTTAATTATTTGAATATTCCCAAAAAGCATAGCGGGCCGCACAAAACGCTCCCGTGGGCCACATGCTGCCCGCAGGGTGCGTGTTTGAGACACCTGCCCTAAATGATAAAGTTAAAGCAGTCCTTTGCAGTTAATCAGTGACATTTAGAATGACCATGCAGACTCCTGCTACTGCCAAAACTAAAAAGTGACTCCGGATACGGGTCCGGTTTTTCACAAGTTTTTTACTTCGGCTTCGGATCCGGGTCTGATAAAAGCAAAGAATCCTGGCGGAGTCGACTTCGGAACCGTGGCCACCTCTGCAGGCTGAAACCTGAAATTTGCTTCTTGCCGAGGCGGTTGAGGTGAACGCTCTTGCCCAAGGAGCGCGATAGGCGATTCACTCAGTGGCCGTGGATCGAAAACCCAGCCTTCCATTAAGAGGCGGACACTCCACCAATACCACTGAACTATCGCCGTCTTGTCCCTGAGGTGGATTTGTAGCGTTCCCTAAACCGAATTAAAGAAAATGGTCCTTAAAAGAAAGTGGTTGTATGAGATGTTGTAGTTTCGGTGGAGTGGAGGTAAAATTCATGCCTGGGTTTTGATGTGTTCAGCTGTTGGCGGCAGGGTTGCGGAGTCGGAGGTAAAATATCCAACTCCGACTTTCCACAATTTCCGACTCCGACCTTTCCAAAATTTCCGACTCCGACTCCTTAACACAAAGGGAATGAAATTTAGCTGCTAAATCAATGGAAATCGTGGTACACAGCAAGAAATCTGTTTCAACAAAAGTTTCAAAAGAAATTGTACCATATTTCAACAGGAATTCCCAATTTAAGAGTTTGATGTATAAAATGATCCAGCTGGACATCCGGAGTCGGAGTCGGACAAAAAAATCCGACTCCGACTCCACCCAAAACCTCTCACTCCTTACGACTCCGGCTCCGACTCCGCAACCCTGGTTGGCGGTGGCACGCTGCTATGCTTGTGTGCGACGTTTTAATTTGATTTTAAACAGTCAAACGTGGGTAAAAAATGCTGAAAATTAGTCAACAATTTGTGGTAAATTTTTCCTGCAGTTTTTAAGTTTGATTTTTAAAAATCTGCATCGTTTGGACTTTTTGGCGTGGTTGTTCTAAGAGAGTGGTTCAAAGTTGCAAGAACAGCACTGCAGCACATGGTGAGCATGTACTTTATAACGTCTCCACTCCCACACGCAAAACGCTAGACTTTAAACATGCATTGCAGTAAAGAGAAAAACACAAATACACGAAAGAAGACGAGGATATATACATTGCGGTAGTGTAGAGTATACGCTTGATCACAGCAGTTTGGGGAATTAAACGTCTTTAATTTTAGGACTTCCTTTTAAATTAATTTATAATGGGGTTCCAAACTGAGCAGTAAACGTGATAGGCAGCCTCTTACCGAAATAAAATGGAAGTTATCTTGCTACTCGCGAAGATCTTCAGATAGAGCTCCTGGATTTTGCGTCGAAATAGTTAGAGTTTCAAAAACAAAAGTAGCAAGGCACTACACTGATTTGATAGAATCTGGTGAATCAGACGATGAAGATGGAGAATTGAAACAGTTTACCTTCAGCTCAAGTGTTCAAAATGTTGTTGCCAAAACTATTTAGGCTTCTGTTCTATCACGATGCAATGTGGAAATGTAGAACAGACTCTGAGCGTCTTTACCACCAAGCTTATGAAGTTCTTACTCTTTCCGTTGCAGAAGCGGCATGTGAAAGAACTTTTAGCACGTTGGATTATACGGGGAACGGTTTAAGAAGTGAGCCCAACGATCGGCATTTGCACTCACGCAGGGACAGATACAGGGCGAGGCGGTTGGGGCGATCGCCCCTCCTAAAACCTACGACAGGAACCTTTTTCACTATGATTTTGTACAATTCGGAAAACAGTATTCGCGATAAAAAACCATTTGACGTCCATTGTTTTGTCACAGCAGGGTTGTGAAGTATACTCCATGTCTCTTGGAGTAGTGAACTGGTAATGAGACTTGACTGCCAAACATTGCTGAAACCGCCCCCCTAAACTTACTGTGTGAACCCGCCCCTGGACTCACGTCTTATTTGCGTTGACATTCAATTGAATCTGATTCAAGCAGAACGACCTGTGACAGAGGGCACCTGAGATGCAAACTCAACTGTCAACTCAAGTGTCTGTAAACTGATATTTCTCAACTGTGTCAATTTCTTTTTTGCCTTTTGCTCTTTCTTCTGTTTTCCACGCAACCCTGTGCAGGCCCGTAGTCACGGGGGACATTCTGGGTCAATGCTCCCCATTTTTTGTGCCCCCACAAATTTTGTGCCGCGCTTTTGGGGCCACGCGCAACTCCTTCCTATGACGACTCATTACTAACTAAAATTTGCGACACTGCAGAGCAATAACTTCACAATTTACTTTGAATCGAGCTAAAATAGAAACGTCTAAAACTAGAGCCCTAGTCACTGCAGCACAGTGTTCTCCAGTAGTAAACGATTATAAACGATAAACAATTACACTGTTTCTCTCAATTACACTTTATTTAGGCCTAAATACTGCTTGCTTGTTAGACTAGATGTTAGTTAAATCAGCTAGAAGTTTCTCGTGAGTTTTACTTGGAAAAATGTGTCTGCATTGGGATTACTTTATATGGTTAGCTGAAGGTGTTGCGAAAATACCTTGCTGTGCAAGAATTTGTCTTCATGCTGTTTACTATCAGCCTCTAACATAGAGGATTAAAACACGATATTGTGCATTGCTGGGACAATGACAACTTAAAAACGGCACAAATAAATCCTGTGCCCACTGAATGAAATGTGCTTGTTTGGCTCATAAAACATGTGGTTACTATAACAACCCCCCTTCCCTTGAGCTTGATATTTTACGAAAACTTTATTACCTGCGTGAAGTAGATTACTTGTTTTCGCATCCTTTTTCTTGTTAATTTGTCGACTTAATGCAAATACCACGGAATGAATTCGCATGCAAATTTAAAGGAACATTGTAAATGGGCCAAAAAGTAATAATTAGGTTTTGGTTGGAATCTGGGTTATCATCTGCATCCAGAAGCCATCTCACCACTTTTTGCAGACAATGCGTCCACTACGCATGTGTATGGTTGTGTTCCGCGATAGTTCACTTTATCGGAGACAATTGTCTTTGTTTTGTCTGCTACGGCTGAGCAGCGCAAGCGCTAACCGCATTAGCTACATTACAAATTTCAGTAGCATGATAAAACTGTTGCACAAGCTCAAAAACAGCAGTTGTTAACATAGAAGCATTCGGGCATTTGATAATGTCTCAGCAGGGAAAAGGATAACAAAAAATTTGCTGGACTTCTGCACATAACAAAAATTGAAAGTTTACTTACGTACTTTATTCGCATTCTCAATTCTTGTGTAGTTTAGCCATATTCGATCTTGCAAACCGGGGTGTTAGTCAGACAGTCCAGCCGCACAGTTTCTGTGCTCCACTGCTCGTATGCGACAAGACATTAGCGCAGCCTCATTTTGCAGTTGCAAATTGCTCTGACCCAGTGATGAGTGTGTTTTACTCCCCTGTTTTAACGCGCAACCTGATATTTTTGCAGTCATGAAGTGCTGTGTCGTACGGCGTTGAGTGCATTTTCCTCCGATATCCTAACCTGGAGCGCTGATAGTTTATATTCAGTTCAATGACACATAAATTAAGGGAGTGCGTGCAGAAGAAAATGCATATTATGTCAACAAACTTCGCCAAAACGTTGGTTTGGAGACATGAATATGACGTCAAATTGTGACGTCACAAACAGGGCACACCAAATACAAATGAGCACAACATGCCACTGAATGGAAACCCCTGCATGAAAATTTTCTGCGTACGCCACTGAAACGAGCTTACGTACAGCTAATCAAATCGACAACTAGACGATATTTTCAAAAGCGGCAACACGATTCCGCATGAAAATGTATATATCCGAAAAATAAACCCACAAGAAACACTAGAAATCACGGAAGTTTCACGAAGAGAACTCCTGAACCACACGAAGGAGCTACAAATTCCAAGCAAAGATCGTATTACCATTTGTTCTTGAGAGTAATGTAGAAAAGGCTTTAATTTCTGTTGAAGATCTAAGACAATCGTAGGACCAAAGTCGGCACCACAAAATGTAGACTTTTGAAAGGGCAAACACATAAGAGGGATATCCTTTCATGCTTGTAAGACAAGCGACCAAATAGGTCACACCTGCGTGGGGCCCCAAAAACTAAGATGGCCTAGGGC
>JGI24158J21664_10007929_pt1 | contig 14114 bp, 6 predicted proteins | sample Ectturendosymbi3_FD_21664 | JGI IMG/M metagenome (IMG submission 21664) | reverse complement strand
TTCTGGCGTAAAGTTGAATCGGTTTTGATATTTTCCTTTCACGTGCGAAAGGTACAGAATTCAGATTCACATAAATATGTGCTGGGGAAGAGAAGTAACTACCGGAGAGCTTCTTTCAAAACATTTGGACAATCGTCTGACACCTTCAGCCAAAAATCACAAATTTTATTAGTTTCGAACACGTATTTTGACCCAGACTTGTTCCGAAGGTTGATGAGTTCATCTTTCAGGCGATCTGCAACATTCTCGACTGGAGCAACAAAACGATTTTTCACCAAATCCAAGTTTGTTTTGATGATTTCGGGATAGTAGGCAACAGCACAAATTGCTTACGAAGCCCTCCAAGGTGTTGAACAACTTTCGATGGTAGGCTTATAATATCAACATTCGCTTCTTCATCACCAGCTTTGGTGGCAAGATTCTCGAATAAGCAAAATTTCCTGCTTGAGCTTTTTGATTCCAATTTTCAAGTTTTTTCACGCTGAGATATCATAGAAATTGACGATTGTCCTTCTCCTTTGTAGTTTTAGATTAACTTTATTGAGTTGTTGCAATATGTCAGCAAGATATGCCAGGCGGGAAATAAAATGGTTACCATCGTGACTGGATACCATTTCGTTTTTTCCTTCATCGCTGAGAATTGATTTTAATTCTTATCCTGCTAAGTTGCATACTGTTCAATGGGTGCATCTGAGCTTACTATTATGCATAGGCCTACTAAATCTATCCTGATATGTTTGGCAATTTAAAATACACAGGTCGATAGATAGCTTGACAGCAAACCGGTTTAACGACGTTGCGTCGTCAGTGATGTTTCAGGTTCACGAGTGGTGCTTCTCACCATCACTCAGTGAATTTGAACATACCAAAATGCACAATGGCGCCATGGCCGACCAAAAAAACACCTGTGGGCCATGGCCCACCGGTTGGGAACCATTGGTTTAAACTTTAGGACAAGTATTTGCAAACTTTCTACAGCCATGTACCCCTTCAGCATTTCGTTAAATGAGCATGTTCCCCTAAAATTTCTTATGACAAAAAGGCTGAGGAAAATAAAAAGATATATATTTACTGCACCAATAAGCATCTACTGATTTTGAAATAATATTCTCTGATGTTGACCTATGTTATTATTACTAACTATGCGAGTATTTTGAAATGAATAATATGCAAACATAATTTTTTTCTTCCATTGTTAACCTCAAATGTGCCGTTTCAGGTAGGAAAATCTATCCCTAGGGGTACATTCACCCCAGGTTGTGAACCCTTGGTTTGATATTAGGGGTTAGTCTTAAGTTAGGGTTCAAGGCAGGAGTCACCAAACTCCTGGCTTAAACTCAGAGCTGCTTCTTGGTACAGATTCATGCGAAGGTCTACCAGTTTGAAACACACACTTCTGAAAATAAATATTTGCATGGTTTATCTTCAATTGATGTTATCATTAAAAATAAGAATTAAAGATTTTCATCATTGTAAAGAAACTGATCATGTTTATGCTATTGTCAGAACAGGCCATGGGCAACCCACATGGTCCATATTGGCGACCTGGTTGTGGCGGGCACCATGTTGGTGAACCCTGGTTTAGGTTTAGTACGTTAGACTACTAGCAAGTGTAGTGCAGCCTGGGGCACTCTTGTCGTGTGTTAGTGTCATGTTACAGGCATTGGGCAAATAAGTTTTCAAAAGTGATTAGTGAAGGCCCCTTTGCGAACCTATGTCATGTGTCTGTTTTGCCGCCATCTTCTTGACAGCAAAAAAGATACTGCCTGCTTTATATTGTGGGCAGGTCCGAGCCAGAAAATAAGTTGTAGTTTATCATAAACAAGCTGGGCCGGGCGATTTCATGTTAGCTCTAGGCGGGCCGGGCTGCAAAAGTGCTGGCCCATGCTGTCTCTACTGCATTCGATTCATTCGGAGAGAAATTCTGTCGTAAGATAGAGAATAGATGACAAGCAAGCGAAACACAAAGTTTAAAGCATTGGGCAATCAGCATAGTAAAGTTTGCTTGCAAGCGGTTGAATTAGCGTTATGAGATGCTGCAATTGATTGGTTTTGTAAAATTCATCCTGATTTAATAACTAGACAATAGTAATGGTTTTGTTTTTCCTTGTATGCATTGCATGCATGGATGGTCAGTGCTGGCTCCATCATTTCATGCTTGTGAAAATTGAGGTGGACGCCATATGTTCTGCTCTGACGTGTGAAATATGTTATTCAGATTGTGAATCTGAGGAAGTGCAAATAGAATTTGCATACTGACTTCTTTAACTCAGCTGCAAGGGTGTGTGTAAGCTATGCAGAGTCTGCAACTGTGGCATAGAACTTAACACTGGCAGTGTGCAGGCTGTGTACTTCAGTGTGTGGGATTTGCAGTCTGCAAGGTGCATAACAATATCATGCATACAAGGTCTGTAAAATACTGCATGCAGGTGTGCAAGATACAGTGTGCTTAGTTAGTCAATCATTGTCACTCTATAATTGACACATTAAATTTGTTGCCATTTGTACTGTATCGGTTAAGCAAAGATTTTTACCAGATTTGACAGAAAGCTGTTTTTGAAATGACTCAATAATAAGACAATCCTTCTTGTGTCTCATGGCAGCGTCACCGTCAGCCTAAATAAGACCATATAAATGCAAAACACAAGAACTTCTATGTTCACAATTGAATAAGAACTGAAAAGATGTGGCATGCTGCAGCCTGCATGTTCGACAATGTAAGGAGTACCTAGTGTCAACAAAGTTTTACAGTTGAAAAATTTTGAAGATTTTGAAAAAGAAGGATGAAATTATTTACTTTTTTTAAGACAGTGTTTCTCAACCTAGTTAGGCTTGCGGCAACCTAAAATGTATTTTGTGGCACACAGTGGTGAACTCATAGGAATTTGCTTTATTGATTTGATATTGTTCTGAAAATGTATTCTTAAATAATGATATACTGATTTGAAAAATTTCGTCTAATTTCGTGGCACCCCTGAATAATGTAAATGGCACCTTAAGGTCAGTGGCATGATAGAGTGTCGGCTGCCTGGAGCAGCCCTTGAGTTTGGCACTCCCAAATCCTGTGAAAATATATATGGCACAGTGACAAACTCTTGAAGTTACATATATATATATACATATATAATAACTAGTTTGTGCTCTATTTATAATATTACTTTCACTTGCTCAAATATAGTATGCCTTAAATACACACCAAAAAACTTAAACACAAGTAGCAGCTAAACAAAAAGCAAAAATGAAATAAGGAAAAATAGTAAAAAAAGTGTAAAAAATTAGGACCATCTTAATTTCTGAAATGAAAGCTACAATTTTCTACAAAGTAACTTTTTTGCCTTTTTGTTGGCAAAGTCTGCAATGACAAGATAATGTCAAAATTTATTTTATCTGTCAGTTGTGGACACCTGTAAATGCCACAAGATCAGTAAGATTGCCAAGACAGGATCACTGAGATTGCTAAGACAAGATCACTAAGATGGCCAAGAGTGCCAAGAACACTGAGATCGATAAATCAAAGATGGACATCACATGGGACTGGATTCAAAATAACATGATTTTTTTGGATTAGTGATCTCAACAATCTTAACAATCTTAGCAGTCTTAGTAGTCTTAGTAATCTTAGCGATCTTAGTGATCTTGTGGTATTTACAGGTGCTCGTCAGTTGTTGCTCTGTAGACAGTATGTAAAGGTCTCAAAGGATGTGGATTCTAGCCTAGTTTCCAATGAAAACTTCAGAAAAATACTTCTGTCTAGCACAAGGGTTCCCGACCTTTCTCATTCCATGTACCCCTTCAGCATTCCAACAGCTGAGCATGTACCCCTATAGCATTTCAACAGATAGGTATGTACCCCTTCAAAATTTCTACAGAGGAACGTGTACCCTTAAAATGTCTTGTGACAAAATATTTCATCATGATTATTCATAGATATATTTAACAATAAGCATATGGCTTTTCATCATAATATTAAGTGATATATGTATAAATATTTGGAATAAATAATAAGTAAATCTATTTTTATTTTCTATTGCTAACCCGAAATGTACACCTTCGGATAGGCAAATGTACCCTTGGGGATACATGTGCCTCAGGTTGGGAATCCCTGGTCTAGTGGTTGGGCCCAGGTCAGGTACCAGCAGCCCAGGGGCACATCCAAGGAGTCTGTTTGGCTGTCATGACACACCTCTTTGTACCACGGATGCTACTCAGCATTAAAGTCGATGATAAAATATCAAACGCTGTCACTGCAGGTCTCTAATGCGGGTGGTTTCGAACAACAGCCCACATTTCCCTTCTAACATTGCATAGTACTATTACAAAACAACAACATCCCTGCCTTGTCTAAATGGCGCCTGCACAATGAAATGAAACAATTCACGTTTTTAATGCTTTAAATTGATATTGCGTCGAACGCACGTGTTTCGGAATTTGCTCCTCTGGTAGTGCCAACTCAATGCAAAAAATGCTGTCAGAAGCTTGTACACTGCCACACGCGCGCGGAGCTGTTTTGTAATATTTCACTTCATGGTGAGAGGACGTTTTGTTTTGCAGTTCACACCTAAAAATTTTATGTACTGTTTACACCTACTAGCTTACCAGTAAATGAAATAAGTTTAGGCTTTCCTCAGCGTCACACCAAGTAATGTGAGTTCGTTTCAACTTCAGCCATATTTTTAAGAGGAATTCCTCATAATGAAAGGCGCCACACCTAGCCTCAGAAATTGTGGTCACATTATCTCAACAATATATCAGTTAAGCGTTGTATTTCTAAAATAGTTTTTTCAGAATTGAGCGGTTGACGATGTTGTTTTCTGCACAAAATGTCCTACATTGATTTCAAGGAAGTCACTTTTACATTACGATGTAAAATCATCAGAACAATTGCAACTCAATTGTTCTTCTCCACAGTGATTTCGCAAGTATATTTACAACACCGCCATCTTTGATATGCAATGTTTCACAGACGCAGTTGTGCAGGTGATTGTCAGCTTCGATTTTATAAATGTATGTATGAATAAACAGCTCTCATTGCTGCATGGCTGACATTTGCTGAATGTTCGACGAGTTAAGTATCTTTTCACCACCATATTCGTAGGAACAAATATCAATTGTGATGTAATAAATGCGCTGTGACCAAAAGCAATGATAATTTGGAAATATTTCCTTGTGTGTTTCGACAATGAGGTCAATAACACTATCTACTCTAAATAGTTAGTTGTGGTAGGCTACTAGCCCTACTAATGAAGTTTGATTGGTTGGAATTTAGGTAGAACTCGATTGATAAGGCGTTTTTGGGATGATACCAATGTTGTTATTTTTTATTGCCGATGACTTATGCCGATATTTTGTAAAACCCAGACCAAAGTTGAAAGACAATACTTCAGTGCAATGAAGAAGCGTATGACATGGAATTCTGCGCAAACCTCGGTCACTAAGATAGTCAAAAACCATGGCCTTGTTCGCTGATAGCCATCTGCTTACCACTCAACCTGAGAGTGAATGTTATGTCACAGACTGGTTTATTGGGATGTTGCAGAGTGGTCTGAATATTGCACACTACTTATGCAGTCGGAGGGCTGCGCGTCGTAAGGAACAGCGCAAAGAATTTGCCTTAAATCATAGACGAAGTAGCAACTTGGGTTTCCAAGCACTCCATGCACAAAACTAGCATTTGCGACTTTTATGAGCAAATAGTGCCGATATACTAAATATTGGCAGAATTTTGCTAATATGGTACTTTGGCAACATTGCAAAATTAATCAGTCGATTTTTAGTCTTAAGAGAAAGTGTAGTTTTATGCTGAAAAATGATATCAAACGTTGCCCTTCCGCAACAGACCCCTTTTTTCCAGGCTGGATGCGCCACTGCAGCAGCCAAAAATGGCCAAAAACCTACTTTGCTTATGACATCACTCATAAAAAAAACCCAAAACCAAAATTTTTTTTTAATTGCCGACTCAAAGACTTGTCAAGTCTTTTGAGGGTTTGAACAGCTCTCTAATGAAATCAGTTGAGGAGCTATACGATTGGTAAGTCAACCGAATTATCTCTGTTTTTTTCCCCGATTTCCAAGTACAATATATTTGTAGACGGGCAGCCAATGTGTTCAGTGATTCTTGATCAGTTTTGGTTTCAAAAGACTCTTCTCATAGGCAGCAACACTAACAGCAATCGTGAGGATAATCTGCAGCATTATTAACATATTTGGAACAGAGTTCACAAGGTTATACTTTTGAATAAACTGTATAGTGCAAGCAGGCCTTCTTCATCTTTATTGCTTCTTTAATATCAGCAACAACATTAAAATGCTGAAAACTTTTTCTCTCCTCTGTTTGAAGTCATCATGATCTATTTGACACTTATATTTTATTCCAATACAACTTATACAGGCTTATAGCCTACAGCAGATCCCACAGTTCCATCCCCATAAAAGTGCTCCCAGGGGTGGACTATCCCCATTTAGCCATGTCACTGCCTGGGGTGCTGTGGCAGCCCAGTTGGGAACCACTGCTTTAAGGATTGGAAGATTCATTTAGTCTCAGAAATTTTTGCTAATATCAGTTAAGTGTTTGCTGTAAAACAAGTTCCACTGATTAAATATATTTGTCTATAGAATTAAATCTTTTAAAAGCCTGCAATAAATCTTACAGACATGGAAAACAATGGCATTCCAAAGGGAGATCAGATAGGTTCACCAGCTGCATGGAAAGTGCAGTTATGTATTACTGTGCATTGTGAGGTGCAATAAAACAGTTGCTTACTGCATGAAAGTAGAAAATGAGTATTTTGCTGTACAGAAAATGAACAGAAAAGTATAGAGTATTATTAAAACTCAAGTGTTCATTGTTTCTTCAAAAATACAGTGAAATAACTATTGAGCAAAACTAATTACCTCATGTGTACAAAGAGGATTGTTTGTACGAAATGGTTTTAAGTACATACTTTTTTTTAAACTCAGTAATTGTGCAACTGGAGTTTTATTTTGTTGTAACAAGTGCAACACTGAAATAAACAGTGTTGATATGTGATGCAGTCACCAATGGTCATGAATGGCAAGTCAAGTAATGAAATAAAAACTATGGGAACAAAAGAGTATATATCAATAGCCAATGCCAGATGTGTGGAGCTGCAATGCTACATGATGAACATTGTTGTTCACTGTGTTCCATAAACCTAGTCTCCATAATTACGGTGAAGGTCAGATATGAATTTGCTTTGCGAATAGTACTGTAAGTTCTATAAGTTGTTAGGAACAAAACCATGATGGTACAACAAGTGGTTAGCCTTTTTTTTAGCAAGGACTAAAGTCAAAACATATACAGTGTAAGTTTTAAAAACACAAGCAGGACTCACCTGCTTGAAACACCTAGTCCAAAACAAATTTTCATGACATGGCATTAAGGATGGATATGAGAAGTACGTCACTGATAAATGTAGAATGTATTATATAACATTTTGTTCTTTAATAGGTAGTTTGCATACTATACTAGGTCTTTGCTTTATTCACATAAGGTATAAGACCAGCTTTTCAGCTGTGTGTTAGACACAAATATTTTGAACTGAGTTTGTTTGTGAAGTGTTGTCTTTTTCCCTATATCTTGCAGGGTTTATGTAGTCAATGGTTACCATGAGCACTCATACAGAAAACTTCTTGATTGTGTCACCTATAAATGCAAAGTTTTGTCCTGTCTCTGTTTTAGTCAATAGTGGAAATGAAAACGTTATTTGGGAAGATCATGTTGACAAGCCTTTCAAAAAGCTCTCAGCTCCAGAATTGCATAGAATTAGGCAAAGGTATGGCTGTTTGTTTATAACTGTAATTTTTTTGTTCACATATGCTACTGAGATGAAAGTTGTTACTTAGGCAATGGATATAATATTTATATATATATCGCAAAATCCAGAAAGCAGCATTTTGACGTCTGTATACCAGTCACTACTGGAAAGAATTGTTTAAGCTGCTTGACATTTGTGTGGACAATGCAGCTTTACATCATGCTGCAGAGTGTTCAAATTGCTCCCAGGTCCTTTATGGATTAGAGCAGTAACACCTGGCAAATCTCTAGCTATGGAAATAGTCGTCTTATTTATGGGCAAAAACACCTCATCAGCCATGCCAGGCAATCTGTCTACATGTGGGTAACTGATCAAGCTGGTGGGAAAAATATCACCCAGTGGCTGAACCTGGCTCCAGAGTATTTATTGGCTATTGCCCTTGGGACTCCTTTGGGATGTGAAGTATGGCCTTCTGATGACAGAGCAACCCACTGACCTTAACCCTTGCCTGAACTTGCTTTGGAATTTCTCAAAGTTACCATCATCTTTTGTGGAGCTTCTGCTGCACACAAACACGTGTAAGGGGTGGCAATGTATCATGTATGTATGTATTTATTAAAGTTTTTCCAATTTAATTTAGATTCCACAATGTACATAATGTTACATTTTCATAAAGTTAAGGATTAGTCACCATCAACTTTTTAACTTGCTTTGTATGTCAGTTTAAATATGTGACATTTAACTTGGGCTATCATAACAATTTTTAGGTCTAGGAGTTACTATTTCTTGATTAAATATGAATGAATAAACCTGGCTTTTGCTGAGATATTTCAGCCATTTGTCTGAAATATCGTAAAAATTTATATCAATCTTGGTTATTTTTTTATGACCAAACAAAGTATTACGACCAAATTGACTTAATTTGTTTCAATAATGTAAAAATATTGGTCAATGACCAAAAAATGACTGAAAAAAACAGGAATAAGCAGATATGTTTATTAGCATGGGCATTGTAAAGATTTTTCTTGTTAGTTGCAACGTTTCCACAAGATAGTTTTTTTGGAAACTAGGCTGTCATCCATGTCTTTAGAGCCTGTGATCGGCTTCCTAGCTTGTTTGGAGCCAAAATTATGGCTCACAAACCAAAAATTGGATATAAATTCAAATCCCACAAAGGGAAACCTTGGTCATTTTGACTGAAAGCCATAACTCGCCAGCCGATTAAGCTAGAGAACTGTTCAAACCCTCTAAAAACTTGGAAAGTCTTATATTAACAAACTGGTGTCTTGGAGCTTGGTCGTAACACACACCAAAGTAAAGGATCAACGTGCAAACTGCTTGGTGTGCTCCTTTTACAATTTAGAATAGTGAGCATGATGTTGTTGCTTCTCTAAACCACTGTATGTTTGACTCAGTTTGTCTTAACATGTTGCTACTGCTCAAACAACAGCAAGAAGAAACTTACTACAGTAAACCTCGGTAAATCCGAATCCGGAACTTTGCCAAAACTGAATAAAACTAGTGGTACGAATGATTTCTTTTGTTTTTCTTTATAAAAATCTTCGGTTTATATGGATTTTTTAATCCGGATCTTCACCAATACCGGATAATCTGCTCTTTTCACATTTTGTAATCCGGGTTTTTTGGTGAAGTTAGTGCACTGACTGGTCTCTAGGAAAGATTCGGCAGCTTTTATACGCAACACATGCGTGCTCACGATCAACTACAAATATTTAGGATTATTACAACAGTGGGCACCACTGCACGCAACATTCGACTAATCGTAGAGACAATTATTGTGTCACACACAAGCATAGCTTATCACATTGAACATATCGCTGAAGGAACGCTGCCACACCAGGGTTTCAGTGCATTGATTAGTGTTGAGTTTGCGTGTGAAGTGTAGAGCATTACCCCTGAGCGTGTTGTACTCGGTAAGATGTTTGGAGGGCATTCTCTTCCAAACAGAGTAAAAAGTATATGCACCAGTCCAAAACCCCAGATTTTTTAGCAGCCAAGTAATCTAAACTTATTAACTTCAGATTGTTCATAACTACCTGGATATGGCGATTACTAATCTGATGTACCATTGTAAATGCATCAATAAATTCGTTTTGCTCCTGCGAAAATCTGCTGTTGTGTCATAAATGTGTTCAATTTTAAACGATTTTCACCGATATCTCAGTACCGAAATGACGTCATGCTATAGAAGCAACCAACTTCGATTAATCCGGATCTTCACCTAAACCGGATAAAATTGCCGGTCAAATCGAATCCGGATTAACCGAGGCTTACTGTATTACGTCGAGCAATTCTGGCAAGAAATAATTGGACTGCACTTCAATCTGTTAAATCATGCTTTTTGACTTCTTCATGATTTTGTTTGTTAATTTTTTAGGGGACAAGAGTGGTAAAAAAACTGTTTCATACAGGGTTCCCACACAGTATTGAAAAAGTATTGAATTTCAAAATCGGTTTTCAAGACCTTGAAAAAGTATTGAAATTGGCCAAAATATGCATTAAGCATTGAAAAAGAATGGAAATTCTGAATGGAAAAGAAATTTGAAGTACCTGAGCAGAATTTTACTGAAGGCAAAGCAGTTCATTATTTATGCAGTGTTATGCAATGTGCAAAACTGAGTTTCATGATTAAGAATTTAGAAAAATGAAGAGAAGTAATGGTATTGAACTTTTTTAATTTAGTGTTGAAAAGGTATGAAAAAGTATGGAAAATCATTTTTAAAAATGTGTGGGAACCCTGTTCATAACTAATCTGTTCAAACTGCCAATGTCCATCCTTCTTTCTACCATCTCAAATGCAGACCAAGCTGACAGCAAAGTTTGATGTCTTGTATGACCCAAGTTTGAACCTTTCACTTCTCAACTTGGCAGTTAGCTGTGCAACCACTAGATCAACGAAGTGGTTACTGCAGTTCATGAAGTATGGAATGGAGGACCATGGATGTATGCATGTGCAGTCAAAGTCCATGATTAGTTATGCATATTTAATACATAAAAATACTACACTTTCAAGTAATGGAACACAATTTTTGTGATTTCACGCTGATGCTTTCCTTGCATCTATTTCAGGGAACAATACAAGTTGATGTTAGCTAGTCTTAATGAGCTCTTTGAAGTGCTTCCTGATCTTGGAATGGATAAACGAGGAAAAACAAAGGTTAGTTTGATTGTGTAATTGTTTGGTAAGCACAGATGCAGTAGTAAGTAATGTTTTAACTAAGGCTTGTATAAACGCCCTCTGTTAGGTGTAAAGTTTGTAAACAAAATATAATTTATGTAAAATATATATGGCAGTTCTCATTTATATACTCACATGGATTTATTTAAAAATATGTAGTTTTGTTTGTTTTAAGGCTCTTGCCAATGTTTTTAAAAAAAACTTTATTCCAAAAATAGTAATTGCCTTTGTTGGTACTGTACTATGTTTTAAGACATACTAGAAATGATGGTGTTATGATTATTCATTTCTGGTGTATAATATTTGTCAAGTAATGCAGAAGCTTACACCACAGCCCAACCTAAACTTCCTGCGTTTCACATTCTGGTAGATTTGAGCTTGCTGTTAAAAATGTTATTCAAATTGGACTAGTTTTATGCTGTTTGAAAGCTGCAGTTTTCCAAGAATTTTTTATGATGAATCTCAGTGACAGAAAAAAAATAGTTTCTTTAAACTCTGTAACATGAATAATTGTCGATATATTTTGCAGCAGTGAACTAGTTGATCAACTGAATATTACCAAAAAAAATTGTGTGTTGTTATATCCAGTGAACCATAGTTAATTGTAGCCAAACTTGTATGCACTGTGTGTGCACTCATGCATCATGCCATTTCAAATTATTCTAGCACAATAGGAAAACTAATGTCACATAAATTGCAATGAATACAATGCACTTGGCCTTTGTCCAATTTTTTACGGATTACAAGACATTGTGTTTCTGTTATGCAGACTACTTTGTAAGCAATGTCGCCATCAGTGCATAAAATTGGGGACTATTTGTTTAATGATGCAAGTAGGTTTGCATGCCATTGACATGTACAGGTTATTACCCCTATTCATTATACAAGCCAGAACTTTTTGCGCCTCAGAAAAGCAAGCTCGATTTAAGATGATCAAAACTGCCTTGTTGTCGAATTCCGCTTTTCTTTTGACAACAGAACATATTTTTCGGTTAAGCGGAGAGTTTGAAACAACGCAACGAGTTGGTTGATAAAATGTCACTTGGTGTAATTTTGGAATAATATATTTTATATTTTACTTCGATGTTTACCAAAAAAAACATCTAAGGCAGTGGTGGGCAACCCGCGAGTCAAATGCGGTTCGCTTGATCATTTAATCCAGCCTGCATCAGAATTGTCGTTATGCAAGTTAAAATACAACATTGCGTCAGAATGAAACTCCATGACAAGCTGACACGCAGATAGTAAGTCAATAGATGTCTCTGTCGCTCCTTTACATAGTTTTCTCTCCTTATTTTCCTTTGGACGATGATGGTAGAATTTTAAGGTAAAATACTGTAAGTATTTTTTGCGGCCTGCCAGTGATATTCCACAATTCATACGGCCCCTGACAGTAAATAGCTGCCCCATCCCTGATCTAAGGTGTTACTGATTTCCTAAACTGATAATGCCACAACAAAATGAAAAAGCCCAAGTTCAGCTAAGTAAATGGCTTATTAAATATGCTTGTTTGCAAACCTGCTTACTTTATGTGCTCAGTAAGGACGAGGTTGGATTAAAAAATGCAAGACACACGCTTTGTTTCACCAAGAAATAGGTAGCCTAAGAATTGCTCGCTTCATATTTGTGGTCTTGCGGTTGTTGCCAGAAACGATTGTGCAAGTTGTTTTTTCTTTTTGCAAATCTTGGTGACGACAGTACGTTTGAGCCAATCGACGTTAGGTTTGTCTTTTAAGGTAGAAATCGTATTTATTGTAAAGAAGCAGTATTACACACCTTATACTCAAAAAGAGATGGTGCTGACTGTGTCTCGCCGCTATCAGCCCAGTACGTATCTCTAACGGTTTGCCATTGTTCTGTTCATGCCCTTGATTTTGCAGAATGCATTTTCTTTGCACTGGCCATCGCGTAACTATATGAGAGTATTAGAATTTCGCACAGTATCAATACACGCGCTGATCAGCATTAGTGGAAAGATTTATCTTGATGTCTTGACAACACACCTGGTTGTATATATGCAGCTTGATATGAACGATAGCTCGCTTTAAATTAAAGTTATCGATAGATGTTGTTTGTGTCTTAAATGTTTCTATTATTGCAGCAACTCGTGTTAACAGAAGCAACGAGGTACATTCAGTTTCTGCAAATGACAATTTGGAAGTTGGGGAAAAAGTTAAATAAGAACGATGAGGAGATGATAAAACGTAAGTTTACCTCAGCTTGTCATGAATATACGGCACACTGACATGTGGTGTTTCTCAGCGTTATGTACAACAGCGAGGTACCGTTCTTTCATTAATTTCTTATTATTAATCCACTGGTTGTAAGTGATATTACTGAATAAAAATTAGACATGAAAACGTTAAGTCGATGATCACGTGTATTTAAAAAAAATGAGAAACACGCTTCCTTGGGTGCTTTTGCGGAATGATGAACTGCACTGGCTGGAGTGATCTACCACCTGACTTTTGCGTAAGCTATCCAATATCATAACAGATTAACTCTCACTATTTCCTGTCACACACTGAAAGCGTAGATCATTGTCGAAGCCACTTTTCTAGTTAAAGCTACTGTATGTTATCGACAAGGAAAGTTTTTTTATCCACTCGCTGCAGTGTCACCAAACATCTGCACAGCGTTTCATTATGACTCACATGGCTGCACAGTATCAGTAAACATATCTTGCTCAATAGGTAAAAGTCTGAAAACGTTTTGTATATATTTTCATTGCACGTTTATATTTTAGAAATGTTCAACCATATGTTTGAGCAGCAAAACAAGTTCCGTCTTTTCAGATTTGGCCGGGGATGGATTTTGTTTAAATAGACAAACCATGTTATTGCTGAACTGTGTTTCTCCATTGAGCTTGAACCTGAGGATAAAGGTAGGTGCTTCTTTGTGTGCAGTCCCTTAGGAAGCAAGTTTTTATAACCTCTCTGACGTATAGGCTGTGTTATGCACGTGAATATACGACGTTTGTCGCCTCTGATAACTGTTCAGTCTTAGCTGTGAATTTACCGCTGAGAAGTTTGCCTCACGAACGTCTAGCTTGGTTTTCCCGGTTTTTACTCAATGATTTCATGTAAGCTTAGGCTAGAATAAATTGTGTGAAAAGATCCAGGCTATAATCGCGTTGAAAG